>Ga0182027_10001951_pt1 | contig 33664 bp, 20 predicted proteins | sample 712E1DmetaG_FD_121300 | JGI IMG/M metagenome (GOLD analysis project Ga0182027, IMG submission 121300) | Permafrost microbial communities from Stordalen Mire, Sweden - 712E1D metaG (Illumina Assembly) | ecosystem: Environmental > Terrestrial > Soil > Wetlands > Permafrost | place: Sweden...
GTTTTCGTGGTCGAAAGTCATGCCGCCGCAGAATTGCTGCCCCGTAACGCCGTCGTTCGCGCCGCTATTGACAAGCGGCCGCTTGAACCAATAGCTTCCGGTCCACCGTAAATACCAGTACACGTGAATCGCGTTATTGCTGAAGAACATGTCGTAGAGAATAACGGGATGGTCGTTTTTGTCGTAGGCAATGTCCCACACCGTGCCGCCCGCGCCGTAGGCGCCGGGATATATCACGGTGTCGAGCACGGTATTTACAATAGGCAATTGCGCCATGGTAGCGATAAGCTTTCCGCTTGCCTGGTAAAACGAGCCGTTCTTGTATTTCATGTAATAGGTGGGAACCGTGCCGCCGATGGCGCGGTTTTCCCGCTCAATGTCGATATGGATTTCGTCAATGCCGTTTGAAGCGCATGTGAAATAGGGCTTATACCCGGCCGGGTTGTTTGTGTACAAGTGCATTTCGGTACCCCATGTTTTTCCCCAGTCGTCGCTGGTGCGGAACCAGGGCTCCTGATTCTGGTCGCGGAAGAAAAGATAGTAACGGCCGATGGTGCCTTCATTCTTGAGGAAACAAATGCTTGGGTAGCAGGCCCAGGCCAGAATTTTTACCGTAAACGTGTCGAGCGCGGAAATGTCTTCAGGCTGTTTGGAAATACATTCACTGACCTGCGTGCCGTCGTGACCCGACTGGAATGTCATGATTCGACCGTCAGGCCTTACGATAACGCAGGGATGGTTATGGTCATCGGCCGGGTAATGCCACGGCAGCAGCACCTGGCTTGTTGTTTTGGTGTCGTGATCGTAATAGCCGAGGTACTGGTTTGTCGTATTGGAGGTCCAGGCGACATAGGTGCGTTTGTGAGTTCCCGCATAGTAAACGGCCTTGGGGTTTCCGTACCAGGTCCAGACGCCGTTATCGGTGATTGCGGAAAAACTTTCGCCCGGCTGCGGGATGGTTTGTGCGGCGGGTTTTTGAGGAGTCAAAAACCACGCGGCAAGAAATAAGCACAATAGAGCGGTAAGCTTGATGTTCATAATAATTCTCACCCCCGGTTTTCGTTTCGATCACGTGCCTGTTTTAACTACGGCCTTTCAATACGAGGGAAACGCGAGGACCTCCGTCTTGCCGCTGCGGATCGCGTTTTAACGGCTGCAACATCCTGTTTCACCCGTACATGGTATAACATAATGGAATGGACTTCGCCGCGATCCAAATTCATCCGGCCGGGTGCAAAATCCGTTATACGTTCGTGTAACGGACAGGTATTGACTTGTCCACTTTCGGCTGAAGACATACAGTCCACAACCTGTTGAAGATGTACACTAAAGAATTGTTTGAACCAAGAGCAATGTTTCAGCGACATTTACTGGAGAGCCTCAATTTGACCGATTTTCTTCATGGACAAATCAAAGTCACGCCTAATGACGCCGTCTTTTGCCCAAAGGGGGTTATCATGAACAAGCTGTGTTGTGTTGTATCCGGAGTTTTGCTCTTGGTTGCCGGGTCTCATGCTATCGGTTTACAGCATGGAGTTTTCAGAAGTCAATCTACCCAGGGGACCCTGTGGCAGGGAACAGCCACAATCACCAGTGAGAAATTCGATATCACGGTGTATCCCGATTATCTCGATGTTGACCTGGAATGGGTCTTTAAAGTCGGTGGCACCCCACCAGATTCCTTTAAAAATGCCCTGGAAATTGTTGGCAATCTCAACCTCGATGCGCATTCCACGGTGGTCGGCCTGATCACCTGGTACCAGGGAAAGATCCTGAAAGGCAAATTGAAAACGGATTCGATTGCAAAGCAGCAATATGAGAATGTGGTTGATCGTGGCGCTGCCTGTCCGCCGCCTCCCCGTGATCCTGTTCTCTTTGAATATGGATGGGGTGACGACAACTACTACATTTCCATCTTCCCTGCATCATTCGATTCAACACGGACCGTCCGCATACGATACCTGATTCCCGCTTTTAACGTTGACGGAGTCAATAAAATTGCCTACCCTTATTCATTTACACCTAATCCGATAGTTTCCAGTAAGAAGGGACTGGGGACAGCGGGTTACGTGGTCGAAACGGACCGGTCGAAAAAGCAATTTACCAGTTACACACCCGTTGTGCTGGACAACAAGGAATATTCTTTTGAGGCGTACGGCGGACCAGGCGGCCAGACGATTTCTTACATTGTTCCAACCCTTTCCCGCGCATCCAATGGATCAACAATATATTGCGGTTCATTTTCCGCCCCGTCCTTTGGCGGCGAAATGTGCCATATCACCACCATGACCGCCGAGGAGGCGCTGACTCTTTCACCGGTCAAAGAAGATTATGTCATTCTATGGCGCTGGAACCACCCGAAAATTCTCGCAAAATACGCCCGCCAGATTGTGGAACAATCGACGGTGCTCAAGAGGTTCCTCGCCACCCTGAATGTCGCGAATAAACGGGCCGCGCTGGTAATTGCCAAAGAGGGGGAAAGCCCTATCACCTTCCACCTCGACAACCCGAACGGCAAAGAATTCAGCCGCATGGTTGCCTACCTTGACTCATTGGGCGGTCAAACGGTTGTCGATCCGCCTCTGAGTACCTACAAACCGTTGAATGTCTCTTTTGATGCGGCCCAGGAACTGCAGGAATTCAACGCGGCGGTCCAGGCAGCGTTGAATTGTTTTGAAAACAATGTTGCATCGCTCAAGCATTTGTTGATCCTTACGGCCGGCCCCCAATTGATATCGAACTATACCTCGGCCCAGACCATAGCTTGGGATTCAACGATCGATGTGAGCATGTTGAGTTCCCACCTTAACGAAAAAGAAATCGACGCATCAGTCACCATGCCCCTTCAACAGGCATACTGGCCGGGGGCCGATATCGGCGGGTTCGTACAAAAAAACTTTCCGCGATTAAGTGTTTGTGCCACTGTTGGTAATGGCGCCGACACCGGTAACATTCAGGTCTTGTCGCCGACGGTGCAGACCACCGAAATGCATTTGTACAGCGATCCTCCGTTGATCAAGAAAATAAAGTGGACTATTTTGCAGCGGGGAAACCCGGTTGCCCAGTTTACCGAATCGCCTCTAATCGAGAAGATTGCCGATGGAATGCAGTACGCCCGATTGATCGGCTCCTCGTCATATCTGGTTCCCCTTGCCGCGCAAATGCCTACCTCGATAGCATCGAAGGTGGGCTTTGTGGACAAGAAATATTCTCTCGTCGCTCTGGAGGAAGATTCGCTTCCGGCATCCATCGCGCGGTACTATGAAAATCATGGGGTACCCGAACTGGCGCCAGGCGATATTTTCGCCGCTCCCGATGAACACATGGAGCCGGTTGCGGCATGGTTGACGGACCATCCGCCACAGCAGATGAGCAATTCCACAAACGGATTTGGGGGCGCCGTTTTCCTTGGTGGGGCCCGTATTGCTGAAGATATGGTTTTTGCATTAGCCATTCCAGGCGTCGCGGTCCCTGTGGCCGGGAACCAGGCAGTCCGGCAGGTGCCGGTGCTGCAACCGATCTATGCTGCAAGCTCCAGTGTTTATCCCGACTATAGCGATGCCCTTGCCGTGAAAACCGAATTGCCCCAAGCATCATCACCAAGCAGCACAAACATCATATCTTTCAGGAATGGTTTTCTTGTCATCAATACGGGAAGGCTCAACATTGACAATGCAAAACCTGTAGTAATCTCACTCTTCGATTACTTCGGTCGAATTGTCGGGCAATGGAGTATAACCGCTGCGCAAAGCCATATGATACCCTTAAGCATGAAGCTTGCCCACGGAGCCTACATAGCTCGAATCACCTGTGGATCTACAATAATGGTAAGACCCGTGGCAATCAGGTAAGAGAACACTGGTCGAGCCTCCGCCACCAATAAAAAAAAAGCTGGCCATAAGGTCAGCTTTTTTTGTTTTATTTACTTTGTGCGGTACGACAAGCATATTACGACAAGCATATAATGATAAGCCTGCGGCGTTTTCTCAAAGTAATACCACGGCCTATGGCCGTGGTTCTTTACTGGTGCGAGTGTGGAGGCAAAGTTTGTTGTTCAAGGCCGCAGGCATAGCCAAGGCTTACGCGACCTAGACTGCGTTTTCAGGCTAAAAAGGGACATTATCCGGTTGGTGGCACATTCATTGGATGAGCTATCTTGTTCACTGGCGTGAACAGTATAAAATATAAAAACACTTTAATAGCGCTAATTTCCTTATATTTTCCTGGAATGGGTAATTCTTAAGGAAAAACGGTTAAACTTTCCTGGGAGGGATTATAAATGTTTAAAAAAATGTTGGTATCGGTGTCAATGGTCTTGCTGATTTCGGGCTGGGCATGTTATGCGGATACCTATACAGGGGAAACAAGCAACAGGGTGAAGATCAATCTAGGACAGACTCCCTGGAAGTTCATAAAATCAGATCCGGCCAACACCCCTCAGGCGCCCGCATACAACGATGCCGGATGGAAAGACGTCGGGATTCCGCATTGCTGGAACGACACCGACACGTTTATCAATCAGGTGAGCGGAGGCGGCGACGGGTCCATGTACGGCGGTACAAACTGGTATCGCAAACACTTTACCCTGGATAATGCGTTTGCGGGAAGAAAGATTTACATAGAATTTGAAGGGGCCCATGTGGGCGCCTCGGTCTATGTAAATGGCCAGTTTATTCCCGGTAACAGCGCATACAATCCATTATGCACGCATGTGATCGGGTTTATGGGGTTCGTCATAGACGCGACCCAGTGGGTGCAATTCGGCGGTGCAGACAACGTTATCGCCGTGCGGCTCAGCAAGAACGGGGCAACCTATGCAGACCCCGGTATTGCCCTCGGGTTCCGCTTTGGCCAGGCCGACGGCGGACTGTTCAGGCCGGTATGGTTGCATATCACCGACAATGTCCATATACCGATGAACGTGTATTCCGTTCTTAACAAATGGGGAACCTACGTGGCCACCACGACGGTCGCGGCGGACGGTTCGTCCGCCGCGGTACGGATCCTCACGAACGTTGAAAACGACGGCGGCGGCGCGGCAAGCGTCACCCTTACCACCAAGATCGTCGACGCAGCCAACAACGTGGTATGGACCCAGGACAATACGTCGGCCGTCAATTCCGGCTCCAATCATATTTTCGACCAGACCACTACCATCGTCAACCCTCACCTGTGGTACCCCAACGCCAGCATTTACGGCACGCCGTATATGTACAAGGTGTACCACATTGTCAAGGTCGGCGGCACGACGCTCGACGTGGCACAATCCCCCCTGGGAATACGAAGGATCACATGGGACGCCGATTTCCCCTATATCAACGGACACAAGCATGTGCTATGGGGAGCTTCCGCGCGTTACGACTATCCCGCGCTCGGCACGGCATTGCCTCCCGAGGTCGAATACCGCGACGCGAAGATACTCGCGGACGCCGGCGGCAGACTCTGGAGGCCCGGGCATTCATCGTGCAGCCCGGGATTTGTCGAGGCCTGCGATGCCTATGGAATCATGCTCATCCAGCCCAGCGGCGAAGGCGAGGGCGCATTCTCCACCGGAGCAAACGCCACTGCTTACACGAAAGGCCTTAAGCTGGAATTGCACAGGGACATGGTCATACGGGACAGAAACAATCCTTCCATTCTTGCCTGGGAGGCAAGCAATGGAGACATAGATCCCGCCTTTGCCACGTTAACGAGGAATGTTTCCAATACCTGGGACTCTCTTGCTCCCAGGGCCCAGTCTTGCCGGGGCGGTCCCGGATATGCGGTCGGCGATTTGATCGCGTGCACCTTGACCGGCTGTGACGCGCAGCAGAAACCGTTTCATCCGCAGTGCCCCTGGTGGGGAGCGGAATCGTGGGGCCGGCAGTCTTCGAGGGCCGCCTACGATTACGAAATATGGTTTGCCGCGGAATTTTTGCGAAACTGGAGTGCCGACTTGACAAACACCACGCACCCCTTCGGCATATGCCAGTGGTATCTGGCAGAGACCCCCGGTGAAGTGGGGAATTTCCCGGAGGGAGGCAGCCCAAGGTCGTTCGGGTCTTCAATGACGGATTTCAATCGTCTTCCAAAAATGCTGTACAAGATATATTCGGCGGCATGGCTGCCTTTTTCGGTCAAGCCCGTTGTCTTTCTTGACAAACATTGGAACCGCGCAGGCGCCGTGAGCGTAAACGCGTTCAGCAACTGTCCGAGCGTAAGGCTCCTCATCAACGGCGCCACTCAGGGGACCAAAACGCCGAACACGTTTGCCGGGACGAATAATCAGAACGACATCTCCCAAACCACCACCCAGATGCCGTTCCAATGTAATTGGAACGTGACTTGGGCCACGGGAACGCTGCGGGCCGAAGGGCTTGACGCAGGCGGAAATGTCGTTTGCTTTGACGAGAAAAAGACGGCCGGCGCTCCCGCCTGCGTCGTTTTGGTCCAGGATCCGCCGATAGTAAAGCCGAACGGGGAAGTATTCAACATTACGGCCAACGGCACTGACGCCGCTTTGATCGTGGCCAAGGTGGTTGACGCCAACGGCATCTTGTGTCCTCTCGCTACCAATATCGTCCATTTCACCGTTTCCGCACTCGGCAATTATCGCGGCGGCACCGACCAGTTCGTTACCGCGGGCCAACCCCTGGGATATCATTCGCCCCTTGACCCCGAGCTTTCGGCGGAAGGCGGCATGTGCAAAGTGGCTGTCCGCTCCACGTTTACTACCGGCGTTGTTACCGTTACCGCGACTTCACCGAATTTATGCCAGGGCCAGACCTCTTTTACGGTCCATCCGGTGAATGAACAGGTATCCATAGTACCTTCGAAGTTTCAGACCTCAGGTACCATGGAAACGGCGCTCAAAACAGGAATGGCCGGCAGCACACTGCGATATTTTATAAGCAGACCCTCCTTTGTCACTGTGGAAATATTAAGCGCAAGCGGAAGAATCCTGAGGCGCATTCCCGGGTCAAAACAGGCTGATGGCTGGCACTCAATACAGCTTGCTGGAATGGGAAACCGCAACGATAACGCAGGCGCCGGCGTTTATTTTGCACGTTTTTCCATCGACGGAAATTATCAGTCGGTGAAACGGATTTTCGTGATCCGTTGAAACGTATTTCCTAAGTCTTGAACAGTAAAAAAGCATCCCGGCGGGATGCTTTTTTACTGTTGGGCGCGTTTCAAGAAGGTTTTATTAGAACGAAAATAAAAAACCCCTCGAAAGTGCCGATCTTTAAAATCAGCAGATTTCGAAGGGCTTGAAGTGGTGCGGCCAGAGAGAATCGAACTCCCAACCTTCTGATCCGTAGTCAGGCGCTCTATCCAATTGAGCTATGGCCGCATTACTATGTCGATTTTTACGCCTTAAAAATACCCGATGACCAGAGGTAAATCAACGTCAAAAAATAAACTCCTGCACCTCGCCGATCTTCCCGCACTGGATTAACGTGATCCCATTTTTCGCGTCTGTCCAGTCCGCCTTTTTGGGCGGCTTCGGCACCACGCATTGCGAAAACCCCATGCGCGAAAGCTCCCGGAGCCGCAAGGGCATGTTGTTGACGGGCCGGATTTCGCCGCCCAGGCCGAGCTCGCCTATAAAGGCGAGCTCCCTGCGGAGCGGCTTGTTGCGGAACGAGGAAATAATGGACGCGGCCACGCCGAGGTCCACCGCGGGCTCGGCCACGGTGAGCCCTCCGGCAATGTTGAAGAAAATGTCGTATTCGCCGAGACCGAACCCGCCGAACCGCTCCAGAACGGCGAGCAGGAGCGAAAGCTTTTTCGGGTTGATGCCCGAGGCGACGCGCTGCGGCAGGCCGAAATGCGATTTGTTGACAAGTGACTGCACTTCCACGATGAGGACCCTGCTGCCCTCCAGCACCGGCACAACGGCCGTGCCCACCTGCGGGTCGGCCCTGCTCTGCAGAAAGAATTCCGACGGGTTGGTGATCTCGCGCAGCCCGCGGTCGCTCATGGAGAATATGGCGATTTCGCCGCTCGGGCCGTAGCGGTTCTTCACCGCGCGCACGATGCGGTACTGGTAATGCGAATCACCCTCGAAATAGAGCACGGTGTCGACCATGTGCTCGAGCACGCGCGGGCCCGCGATGGCGCCGTCCTTGGTGACGTGGCCGATGAGGATGACCGCGGTCGCGTGCTGCTTTGCAAAGCGCAGGAGCATGGAAGCGCACTCGCGCACCTGCGACACGCTGCCGGGCGCGCTTTCGAGCAGTTCCGAAAACATGGTCTGGATCGAGTCAATCACCACGATGCCGGGCGTCAGCTCCTCAAGTTTCTCCATGATGGCTTCCATGGAGGTTTCGGTGAGCATGCGGATGGGCGCGTCGGCAACGCCGAGGCGGTTTGCCCGCAGATAAATCTGCTCGGTTGATTCCTCGCCCGAAATGTACAGCGCCTGCTTGCCCTGCTTTGCCCACGAGGAGAGAAGCTGCAGAAGCAGCGTAGACTTCCCGATGCCCGGGTCGCCGCCGAGCAGAATGAGCGCGCCTGGGATGAGGCCGCCGCCCAGCACGCGGTCTATTTCGGGAAACGCGCTGGTGACGCGGCCCGACTCGTCCGCTTTGCAATGAGAGAACTCCACGATCTCCGGTCGCTTTCCGGCCGCGGGGCGCGACGAGGGCGTGGCCTTAACGCCGCGCATTTCGGTGATGGTGTCCCATGCGCCGCAGTTGGTGCAGCGGCCGAGCCACTTGGAAAAGTCCTGGCCGCAGTTACTGCAAACGAACATGGTAGAGGATTTTTTGTTCATTCGTTTTAAATACAACTCACCGCAGAGACGCGGAGGACGCTTTCTGCGTCTCTGCGGTGAGTTTTTATTATTCTGATTTCGGCAGCGCCGACACTTCCACGCTGTCACCGCGCTGGCGCGCGCGGCCGAGGGCCTGGCCGGTCAATCTGGTGAGCACCTCCGGCGAGGCGGTGGTTTCGCCGCACAGGGCGACACCCGCACTCAGCACCGGGTTGATGTTTTCACCGCCGGGCGTTTTGATGGTGATTTCCATGATGCGTTTCCGTACGTGGTCAACGGTCTTGTCAAGAAGCGACGGGTCGGTCTTGGTGAGGATGAGACCGAACTCATCGCTCGAAAAGCGGCCCGCGCTGTCGGTGCCGCGGATGCTGAGCCCGATTTTCCTGCCCACTTCCCGTACCATGGTTTCGCAGAACTCCTGGCCAAACCGGTCTCCGAGTTCCTTGAGCATGTCGATGCCGAACAGGGCGAGAGCCATGGGCTCGTGGTCGGCCATGGAGCGCTCGATCTCGTCCTTGAGCACCACGGCAAACTGCTGAAAGCCCATGAGCCCGGTGAGCGCGTCGCGCGCGGCAAGATCGAAGCTTTTGTCGCGCCGCAGTTTCCTGTCGAGGGTCACGCGCTGTTTTATCTCGCTGACGTCGACCATTTTCTGGAGCGCGGACTCTTCCCCGTCCTCGGAACCCACGGCGTAGTGGAGCTTGCGCTGGCCGCGGATGAACTGCTGGATATAGGGGTTGCGCGACGCCCTGATCTCGGTGGGCGTTCCCACAAAGATGATTTTCCCTTCGTAAATCATGGCCATCCTGTCGGCGACCTTGTAGGCGGAGGCGATGTCGTGCGTCACCACCACCGAGGTCATCTTGAGCCTGTTGCGCAGCGACAGGATGAGGTCGTTGATTTTGTCGGTCATGATCGGGTCGAGGGCGCTCGTGGGCTCGTCGTAGAGCATGATTTCAGGCTTCATGACGAGCGCGCGCGCTAGGCCCACGCGGCTTTTCATGCCGCCCGACAGCTCGGAGGGCATCTTGTACTGGAAGTTCTGCTGCAGCCCCACCATCTCGAGCGCCTCGGCGACGATACCGCTTATTTTGTCGTCGGACCACGAGGTGTGCTCGCGCAACGGGAACGCGATGTTCTCGCCCACGCTCTTGGAATCGAACAGGGCCGCGCCCTGGAACAGCATGCCGAGGCGGCCGCGCACCTTGTCGAAATCGGAAGCCTTCACGGTGGGGGAGGAGATTTCCTCTCCGTCAATAAGGATGCGGCCGCCGTCGGGGATCATGAGGCCGATGATGTGCTTGAGAATGACGCTCTTGCCGCCGCCGCTCTGGCCGATGATGCACACCACCTCGCCCTTGTTGACCTCGAGGTTGACGTCGTCGAGCACCAGCTGGTTCCCGAAGCGTTTTTTGAGGTGTTCTATTTTTAGCATGATAAGAATCCGATTAATTTGGGCGTTCCGCCCCTTCGGGGCGGGTGCCTCTGTGGCAGTCTTTTCTTTGTGCTCTTTGCGTCTCTGCGGTGAAGTCTTCTTTGTATCATAAAATAGGTAATGGAAAAGTCCGTATTACCAGACAATAAACGCGATGAGAAAATCAAAAATCAATATCAGCACGAACGACGCCATCACCGCCTTGGTGGTGGAATTTCCAACGCCCTCGGCGCCGCCCCGCGTCTCAAGCCCGAAATGGCAGCCCGTGAGCGCGATGATGGCGCCGAACACCGAGGTCTTTGCCACACCCAGAATAATGTCGGCCGGGTTGAAAAGGAATTTAAGGCCGTGGAGATAAACAAACAGCGTCACGTTCACCGAGAAAATGACCGTGAAAATGGAGCTGATGAAGGCGATAAGTTCGCTCCAGATCACAAGCATGGGGATCATGACCATGCAGGCGATCATCTTGGGCACGTACAGATAGCGCACCGGGTCAAGGTTGAGGCACACCATGGCGTCGAGCTGGTCGCCGGTCTTCATGGAGCCGATTTCGGCGGCAATGGCGGTGCTGATGCGCCCCGCCACCACCATGCTGGTGAACACGGGGCCTATTTCGTTGATGAGCGTTTTACATACCGCGAGGCCGAGGAACTTGAGCGGGATGAACCCCGAAAACTGGTACACGGCCTGCGTGACCGTGGTGGCCCCGATGAAAATCGCGATCACCGAAACAAGCGGAAGCGAGTCGATGCCGATGCCGTACATCTGCTCGATGGAGATGGGCACGTTTTTCACGATAAGGGGCAGGCGGGAAAGAATGCTCAGCAGCAGCGTGGCCATGCGGTACACATGGGTAAGGAACGTGCGGCCGCCGTTTACAAGAACAAAAAAGCCGCTTCCGATGCGGGAGACCATGCCCACGGCAGTCATCAGAATTCCGCTCCCTCTTCCCCGCGGGGCATGGCGAGGTTCTCAAAACGGGCGTATTGCTTGACAAAAGCAAGAGACACCGTCCCGGTGGGGCCGTTGCGCTGCTTGCCGATGATGATCTCGGCCACGCCCTGCTTCGACGGGTCGTCCTTGGCGTAGAATTCCTCCCTGAACACGAACATCACCACGTCCGCGTCCTGCTCTATGGCGCCGGACTCGCGCAAATCGGACAATTGCGGCCGATGGTCGCCGCCGCGCTGTTCGGGCGCGCGAGACAACTGCGACAGCGCGATCACCGGCACCTCGAGCTCCTTGGCAAGGCCCTTGAGGGAGCGGGAGATCTGCGAGATTTCCTGCTGACGGTTTTCCATGCGGGTGGACGAGTCCATGAGCTGGAGGTAGTCCACGATGACGAGCGCAAGCTTGTGCTTGGCCTTGAGCCTTCTGGCCTTTGCGCGCAGCTCGAGCACGGTGATGCCCGGCGTGTCGTCGATGAAAAGCGGCGCTTCGGCAAGCGGGCCCGCGGCAATGGCGAGCTTGGGCAGTTCGCGCTGCGGAAGCTTGCCGCTCCGCAATGCATGCATGTCGATGCGCGCCTCGCCGCACAGCATGCGCTGCGCAAGCTGCGCCTTGGACATTTCGAGCGAGAAAATGGCGGTGGGGTATTTCGCGACCACCGAGGCGTGCAATGCGACGGACAGGCAGAAGGCGGTTTTCCCCATGGACGGCCGGCCCGCCACAATTACGAGGTCGCCCTTCTGCAGGCCTGAGGTGAGGTCGTCGAGCTCCTTGAACCCGGTGGGCACTCCCTGCACGCCGCCCTTGGAATAGTTTTCGATGTCCTTGAAGGTGCGCGGCAGGAGGTCTTTGAGTGACTCGAAGGTGTTCTTGATGCGCGCTTCCGAAATGCCGAACACCTTTCCCATTGCCTTGTCCAGGACCATGAGCGCCTCCGCCTCGGCGGAAAAACACTCGGTGGTGATCTCGCCGGACGCGGTGATGAGCTGGCGCAGCGTGGACTTTTCTATGAGGATGCGGCAGTGGTGCTCGATGTTCGCCGACGTGGCCACGTTCGAAACGAGTTCCGAAAGATACGGTTCGGAGCCGACGGCCTCGAGCAGGCTGCGTTTTTTAAGCGTTTCGGCGAGCGTGAGGATGTCGAAGGGAATGCTTTTTTCGGACATGGCCGCAAGGCACTGGAATATGTATCTGTTCTGCGTGGCGTAGAAGCAGTCTTCGTTGAGCAGGGTCATGGCCGTGTCCGCCGCGGTCTGGTCGATGAGCATGGATCCCAGCACCGTGCGCTCCACCTCGAGCGCCTGCGGAGGGATTTTGTCGGTTGAAAACGGCGCGTCAGTTCTCGTTTGCATACACACCCAGCCCTATAAGCACGGTTTGAAGTTTCTGCATGTCTTCCCACGCCGGCCGTTTGTAGGCCTGGTTCCGCAGAAGCGACGCGGGATGATACGTGACATACGCGGGAATGCCGTTTACCGAATGCGCTTCCGCGCGCAGCGCGCCGATGCCGGCCGCTGTTTTGAGCAGGGCGTGCGCCGCGGTCCTGCCCAGAAGCAAAATCACTTTCGGCTTGATGATGTCTATCTGTCCATCAAGGATGCGGCCGCACGCGAGGATTTCCGACAATTCCGGGTTCCTGTTGTCGGGCGGCCGGCATTTCAAAACGTTCGCGATGAACACATGTTTCTTTCTGTCAAGATTGATTGCGGCCAGCATTTTGGTGAGCAATTCGCCGGCCGCGCCCACAAAGGGGAGCCCCTGTAAATCCTCGTCGCGGCCCGGCGCTTCGCCCACGATCATGAGCTTTGCGTGCGGGTTGCCGCTGCCGAAAACGAATTTTGTCCGGAGTGCGCCGAGCCCGCATTCACGGCAGTCTTTTGAAGCATGATACAGCGCCGCAAGCGCGTCGCGCACCGGATCGGGTGCGCCAGCCGCTGCAGGCGCGGGCCCGGCCTTTTTCTGCACCGCCCCCAAAAGGTGCGAAACCGGAAGGAGCCGCGGCACTGAAGGCCTCTGGGGTGCAGGGCTTGCGGCCGATTTTTTGGCGGGAGCAAGCGACGGCGCCAAAACGCGCGGGGAGTCGTTCTTGTCAATCTCCTCGAGCCATTGCGCAACGTTTACGCCCGGCGTGCAGAAAATGTCGGGCATGCCCATTTCCTTCTGCTGCGCAATATAGGCTTGGGCAAGGGAGCGCCGGTCATCCATGCGCCGGCCCCGATAGTTCCGCGATGCGGGACATGATTTTTTCCGCAAGCTCGCGTTTGGTTGACAGGGGGAGGTGCTCCGACGGCTTGTTTTTATAGATAATGGCCGCGCTGGCGTCGTCGCCTTCCAGGGCCGATTCGACGGCGTTGACTACCATCATGTCGCAGTTCTTCTTATTCATCTTGACGCGTGCGGCCACTTCGTCGGCGCGGGGCTCAAGGGAAAATCCTACCAGCAGCCGGCGCTTTTTCTTTTTTCCGAGGCTTTCGGCGATGTCGGGATTCGCAATGAGCTCCACGCTCCACGACGCGGAACCGCTCCGGTGTTTTTTTCCCTTCACGACCTCTTTCGGCCTGAAGTCGCTCACGGCCGCGGCCATGATGCAGATGTCGCAGGCCTTGAATTCCTTTTCGAGCGCCGTCTTCATTTCGAGCGCGGTGGTGACCCGCACCACGCGGCAGCCCGCGGGAAGCGGGACCGGCGCAGGGCCCGAAACGACGCACACATTGGCACCCGCATTAATGGCCGCTACCGCGAGCGCCGCGCCCATCTTGCCCGACGAGCGATTGGAAATCACGCGCACCGCGTCAAGCGCTTCGCTGGTGGGGCCCGAGGCAATGAGTACTGTTTTGCCAACAAGCGGCCGTTTTCGTCCCGCGTCGCGCACCGTGTCCGCGATGACCTCGAGCGGAAGGAGCCTGCCCGGGCCCTCGTCCCCGCACGCGAGTTCGCCTTCGTCTACCGGCAGCACGATGCAACCGCGCGCCCTGAGCGCGGCGATGTTTTCCCGGGTGGCCCTGTTGTTCCACATGGCGCTGTTCATGGCGGGCGCGATAATGGTGCGGTCTTCGAAGGAGAGTGCGAGGGTGGTGAGAAGGTTGTCGGCGATGCCGTGCGCGATCTTTGCGATGGTGTTGGCGGTCGCGGGGCACACGAGCAGGAGCTGTCCCCATTTGGCAAGCTCGATGTGCGCCATGTCGTGTCCGGCGGGACGGTCTTCGAAGTACACGGGGTTGCGGGACACGACCCGCAGCGCCTCCTGGCCCACGAGATGCCGGGCGCCCTGGGTGAGTACGACCGTGGTGAGAATGCCGTTTTTAGAAAGGAGCCGTATGAGCTGCGGCATTTTATAGGCGGCGATGCCGCCCGTTATGCCGAGGATGATGCGTTGAACGGATTCCATCGGACATTTCCCCGTGAAATGGAGCAAAAAGAGAATTGCTCTGGACGGATTTGATAGATGTTTCTAATATAAAACAAAATCACCACAGAGATATGGAGGGCACGGAGAAAACAATATGATTGGCCAAAGGCCCCTGCAAAGTTCTTCTCTGTGTCCCCTGTGTCTCCGTGGTGAATCTTTTTTCTCCTCTTATGCTTCGGCCTCATTTTCTTCGTTTTCAACGACCCGGCCCTCAAAAAGCCGCTTGAGCGCGGTGGTGCAGGGCTTGTTCTCGGCCTTGACAATGCCCAAGCGCACCTGGTCGTTGATGAAACGCGCCTCCTGGGCGGCCATGATCACGGCCTTGTAACGGTTGATGCCGCGTTTTTCAAGTTCGTCGAGTTGCATTTCGAGCATGAATCCTCCTTGTGCGGCAGGCGCCGCGGCGTAAATATTATTCGATATTCTGGATCTGTTCCCTTATTTTTTCCACGTTTTCCTTGAGCGTCACCGACAGGTGCGAGATCTCGGTGTCGTTGGCCTTTGAGCCGATGGTGTTGGCCTCGCGGTTCATCTCCTGCAGAATGAAGTTCATGCGCTTTCCCACGGGCTCGCTGCTGGCGAAATCCTTGACAAACGCATTAATATGCGCCCGAAGCCTCGTGCATTCCTCCGCAATGTCCATTTTGTCGGCCATGACCGCCACTTCCATGGCAAGCCTCGCCTCGTCGGGAGGGTTGCTGAGCAGCTTCTGGATCCGCTTCGTAAGCTCTTTTGAATATTCCTCGATGCGTCTGGGCGCGCGCGCCTCAACATCCTTCAGTAGCCGCGAAATGGCGTCGAGCATCTTTTTCAAATCGCGGATGAGTTGCTCGCCTTCGGCCTCGCGCGAGCGCTGTAGGTTTTCAATGGCCTTGGCAAGCACCGGGCTGAAATGCTTCCATATTGTTTTTTCGTCGCCCTGTACCGATTCTGTTTTGATGAAATCGCTGAAATGGAGCAGGTCGTTCAGCGTGGCATCACCGGCAAGCTTGTAGTTTTTTTTGATTTCTCGGAATATGCGCAGGTAATTCCCGACAGCGGTTTTGTCCCAGACAAGCCTGCCTTCGCCATTTTCCTTGTCGCAGCTGATATAAACCGAAACACTTCCGCGCGGGATGGCCTCCGAAACAGCGCTTTTTATCTTCTGTTCAAGATTGGAAAGCGATTTGGGCTGGCGCAGCTGCAAATCGAGGAAACGGTTGTTCACGGCGCGGATTTCCACGCGGAACTTGCCCGACGGCGTGAGCGCCTCTGCCTGACCAAACCCTGTCATGCTTTTTATGGGCATACCATTCCCTTACCATCCTTTGACGGCCTTAAAAGGGCGTTTTTTTGGATTTTTGAGGAGAAAAACCTATTAAATATATATGATACTACCTATTAATAGTTATTGTCCTGTCTAAATTCCTTTTTCAATAATTATTTACAAATCTGGGCGCCTGCCGGTCGGCACCGGTTCTCCTGTCACCTGCCCTTCTGGTTGGGCAGGTGAAGGCAAGTGGTCTCGGCCTTCGGCCTCGGGCCGCCACGGCTCTATGCCGGAGTACCAGCGAGTCCGGGCGGCACAGTGCTTCAGCACAGCCTCCGTTCGCCCCTGGCGCTGAAACTCGTCCTCACCTTGTTTTGCTCGATAAAATCATTAGGGATAAAATTGTTCAAACAGCAGGAGATATTCCCGACCCCTCTCTGCGTCGGAGAGGGGTGGCCCGAAGGGTCGGTGAGAGGTTAAAGCGAAAAGAAAAAAAACCAAAACCTAGATATTTCAACGCCAATTTCTTCAAAAAGCGATAATAACCGTAAACTGCCGCGCTCAAAATACTATTTTTTCAAATCCGCAAAGCCACAGCCTGTTGCTGTGGTTCTTTACTCACCCTTTTACAAAAAGGAAGCCCAGTGACCGTTTCGTACTCCCCGGAGGTGTGCCGGGAACTTGAACATGCGTACCGCAGTCTGGACCTGCACCGGCCCGCGCCCGTTTCGCGCTATGACGAAGGGGCGCTTTTGACCTACGACATGGAACCTGTTAGCGCGCACGGCGCCGGAAAAAAATGCCGTGCCGAGGTGAGGGTGGAGCGTTTTGTGGGCGGCGGTTTTGCTGGACAGGTGTACAAGGTGCGCGTCGAGAGCCTGGGACCGCAGGGACTGCCCGGCGTGGCCGTGGGCGGCGCGTACGCTTTGAAAATTCTCATACCGCCCTCGAAATTCTCCAAATGGTTTCGCGACGCGCTCTACGCGATCGGGTTCCAGGGGTTCTTTCAGCCCCAATGCAATCCGGCCGCCGCCAGAAGCGGCGCCCTGTGGCAGAAGTTCATCCGCCGGGCGGCCCGCGTGAGGTTCGGCGACGAACGCATGGTCAACGACGTTCACGCGACCTTTGCCGATAAAACGCTCGGCAGCATGGGGGAGATGAGCGATTGGATCGCCGGCCGCACCTGGCGGCTGGAGATTGACGAACGCATGGACCTCCTGGGCCGGTGGATGCGGCGCGGAAGGGTTGACGAAGCGAAACTCGGATCGCCGGAGTACCGGGCGAAAAAGCGGTTCATGGCCGGTTTCGTTGCCCTGTTGCATGACATCGGCGCCTACGAATTTGCACGGCAATACGAATGGAGCACATGGAAGAGCCAGCCCAACAGCCTCAAACGCCTCGAAACCGACAACGAGCCGGCCGGCGGGCTCGTTGCGGTTGATTTCAGGTCGGGCCTGGCGCTCCTGCCCTTTCTGCCCATGAGCCCCGGCGACGTGATGCTGATTTGTAAAGGGCTTGGCCGGGGAAGCATTGTCCAGTTCGACCGCGGCGACGTGAAGAAGCTCGAAACGTTCGTGGCGTCGCACCGGGAACAGTTTGCGGACATGGACGGCATGCTTGACGAACTCAAGGCCATGGAGGCGATCTACCGCGACTCGATAGCGGACATCACGCACAACCATATTCGCCTTCTGGGCAGCGCCCGCCTCTGGAAAACGATGCTCGACAGCGCCGTCACCGGATGGAGCGTCCGCGGCGTGATTGACGCCGCAGGTGAAAAGGCCCTTCGAACGAACACCCTCAAACCCATGCTCTTCTCCCTTGCCGGGTGTGTCCCGGTTGCGGGAAGAATCGTCCGCCGCCTGTGGGCCCATGCAGCGTGGCGGCGTCATTATTCCTGGATGGTAACAAACGGGAAATACCTTGGCAATGCGGTCAAGGGGAAAATGATAGAGAAGGCGGCCGCATGGTACAGGGCGGGCCGCATTGACGAACGCGAAGCCCGGGCCGTCGCGTCGTCTTTCGGCCGTTTCTTCCTCCACGTCTGCCTGTCGCTCCTGCCCGCCGGCTTCCACAAATTCCTGACCAATTGGGAATTCGCCAAAGATCGCATCGATTACATCTTTATCCGCCCGTTCCGGCTTTTCTTCAACAGCGCCGCGCGCGAGCGATGGCTTCTCGACATGGTGCGCGAAGGCCGCGAAAAGCGGCAGATAAGCGAGACCGATGCCGGGACGATCGCTTCACAGGTGCATGAGCCTTACATCCAGAAGTACCTCCAGAGCTTGGCCGTCCACGTCTGCCTGATGCCGACCACCCATGTTGTGGCGATCGCGCTTGCCATATGGTATGTGGTAGCCCACCCCGATATGCCCCGTGCGCAGGCCTGGGCGGTCGGCGCGGGCATCGTCGCGCTTTTCCAGGTGATCCCCATTTCCCCGGGATCGATCGCGCGTGGCCTGTACGTGCTGTATCTTGTCATCAGGGAGCGCTCCGTCAAGGACTACAACATTGCGCTCGTGCTTGCCTTTTTCAAATATGTCGGGTACCTGGCGTTTCCCATTCAGATGACCTATCGCTATCCGGTGCTTGCCCGGTTCATGGCCATGGAGTGGGCCACGGGCGCGGTGCACATCGTGCCGGTGTTCGGCGAGAGCGGGGCGCTCCTGGAGCATGGGGTGTTCGGTTTTTTCTACAACTGGCCATTGACAATTCGAAGCAGGATGGGCCGCCGGCAGCGGCGGCGCGCGGCGCTTCCAGCCCGCCGCTGGCATATCGTCGCATGGGCGATCGCCGGCGCGGCGGTGATGGGCGCGGTGGAATATTTCTTTCAGAACACCCCCCACGCCCTGCCCGCGTTCAAAGGGATAGCACTGCCCCTGGTCGCCGTGCCACTCTTCATCGGCGCAGCTGTCACGCTTGGAAGCGGCGGCGCATCGCTTCAGAAGCGCATTGTGCTTGCTGCAATTGCAGGCGCGCTCATGGGGGTTCTGGCGACGGGGACGTCTGTTTTCCTGGGCTCCGTGCAGGCGGATGTCATGCACCTGCTTACCGGTTTTTTGTGGCGCGTGTTCCTTTTCACCCTTTTTGCAGCGATAAGCGCGATGCTGACGGAAGTGTTCTTTCCGGACCGCGACGGCGTGCTATAAGTTAAGCACTATTAATTCCTATATTTTTATCTGGGCGTTGCCCTCGCTCTGCTCGGGCCGGTCTCTCTCCGGGCTCGGCTGACGCCTCGTTACCGGACCGCCCTATGCCTGACGGCTGGGTCGGCCGGCAATTCGCTCTAGCTCACCACTCCGGTCCACCTAACGCGGCGGCGAAGTTCCAGTTAGTAAAGATATTTTTATGGCGCCGATCGAACAATGGCGATGAGCAGTCAGCAATCAGACCTCAAGTAATAAATCCTTTATAATTAAACCCTGCCTGAATCAGCCTGAAAATACGTATTTATTATCTCTTTCACTTCCCCCAGCCATTTCTGCCTCTGCTCCATCGTGCTGTCAACGATCACGCGGAACATTTTCCTGTGGAATTTTTTCACTCCGCATAAATCGAATACGCATTTTTTCCACAGCATTTCGAGCGGATCGCCGAACGCCTCGATCTCGCGCTTTTCCGGCGTGTTCGAGGTGTTGAGCACAACGGCGCACTTCGCCTTGAGCAGTCCGGCCGGAATTCCCTCGCCGCTGTCTCCTTCCAGGAACCGGTAGGCGACGCCGGGCCGCAGCACCCGGTCGACCCAGCCCTTGACAATTGCGGGCGGCTGGCCCCACCAGTTCGGGTGGATCACAATGATGCCGTCGGCAGCGGCAACGTCCCTGCAGTGCAGTTCGACGTACGTGGACAGAATGGCCCCGTGCGCAATTTCATGCGCGGGGAGAACGGGGTCGAAATTTTCTTCGTAAAGATCGTGGAACATCACGGCGTGCCCGTTTTTTTCCAGGGCCTGCACGGCTACGTCTGCAACGGCATGGTTGAAACTATTTATATCAGGATGGCCGAGGATCACGAGGATTTTCATGGAGCGCCTTTTATTGGTCTGGGTTTACTGTTGTTTTGTCGCTGTTTCAAATAAATCCGCGTTGTGAAAATACGCTTCATGTCAATAGATCCACGGAATGAGCCGCCGAGTTTTATTCATGTAGCCCCGGTATTCCGGAAATTCGGCGGTCATAAAACGCTCTTCTTTGCGAATGCGAAAAAGCACCCCTGCCAGACACACCGGCAACAAAATAAAGGCGACCAGGGAATTCAACGTCAGGCCCGTCCCGAGTACCTGCAGTAACGTAGCGCAATACAAAGGGTGGCGCACCATTCCATAAATGCCTGAGGTCTGCAATTGTTGATTATCGGAACGTTCCACCTTGGTTGAAAACCCTCGCCCTATCTGCAGCAATGCGGTGATGCGGAGAATGACCCCGAAAGCCAGCACCGCCAGACCGCTTGCGAACAGCGCGGTTGGGAAATGGTGGTTTTGCAAAACCGCATCGAACAATGCGCCGTACATGCCGGCCATGGCCGGGACCGTTATGCCGTAAAAGGTGGCGTCCCTGACTTTCTTTCTGCGAAACAGGGTCCGGCCGTAAATGCCGATGCCCATTTCAGAGAAACCGTAGACCATGATGATGGCTATCCAAGACAGAATGTGCATGTCTTGAAAGCGGTTGAGAACGGGTGTCATAAAAAATCGTGTCCTTTCAAATGGCTTTTGTTAATCAAGTTCTGATCCAAAGGTAAATATCTTTACAATGCAAACAGTGGGAAACGGCTGTTTTGAACTGTTATAAAATAATTTATTCTTGATGATGCCGAAGGCAATGGAATGCTCTTTGCGGCATTGTGTTGGGGGATTTAATCTTCTATATTGTTTTAGGATACAGCCGGATTCCCTGTTGAAAGGAGATGCAGCGATATGCCGTTTGTTTTTATCCTGATATTAAGCTTTTCCGCGTTTGCCGGCGTGTCCGAAACCGGGCTCCTCTCTTCCCAATCCATTTCCCGCCAGGCCTATGGAACGCCGCGTTTCACCGACCAGACGACGTATAACGAGTACGATTTCTGCGGCTCGCCGCTCGGCCTGTTTGAAAAGGAAAGCAGCACCGTGCACCTGGAGCTTGCCTACAGAATGTTTTCCCTTTCAAATGCGAATTCGGCTGACAGTTTCACCGAATCGGCGAATGTCCCGGTCATTCCGAAGTTGACAGTGGGGAAACGCGACAACCTCTATATCATGCTCAGCTACCAACCCGCCTGGCTCGAGCAGAAGGCCATTGGCCAGACGCTGTCAATTTCGCCCCTGCACCGGTTCGGGCTCCTGGTGGCGGCGGAAACGCCGTCAAAGTACATGCGGTTTGGGATCGCAGGGAAAGGCTATGCCGGCACGCTCACAACGTCGATCGGCCCGAACACGCGCACCGTGATGGGGCTCACGCAGCTTTCGGTGTTTCTCGGGAGCCAGGTGCATCCGCTCGTGAGGATCGGCATCCACGCCGGGGCAACGGGCAGCCTTGATTCCCTGAATGACAAGGCGAATGTTTTCGAAGACCGGTTCTTTTACGGCACGGTGCCCTCGTACGGCGGCGATATAAACGTTGGCATGGAAGGCGTGCCGGTGCAGAGCAATTTCAACATCGATATTGCCTCAAACCACTTTGTGTATGTGACAAAAGGGATGGCGCCCGAAAAGCCGGACGGCAGCGAGGACGCGCTTGTGGGCGACAGTATTTCGTGGCAGTGGAACACCATGGGCAAATTCAAGTATGCGGGATTTCTGTACCAGCCCGCATTGTCAATGGAATACTGGCGTAATAAAATTCAGGATTATACGCCTGGCGCAAAGAATTATCCGCTCCAGTACGGGCCTGCGCGCAAAGACACCAACTGGACGTTTTCATCGTTCACCCTCGGAATCGGCGCGGCATCTGTTCTGCAAACCTATGGCAAGGCATGGTTCGAATACGGGCACGAATTTTTCCAGGCGTCATATGGCGCTGGAACAAACACGCCCGGCAAAAGCCGCGGCTACGATTATATCGGGCTGGGGCTTGAGGGAAATGTCAACGCAATCCCCAATCTTCGCATGCCGAAGTCCATTGAGGCTTTTCTGCGCCTGGGCTACTCCAACACGCGCCAGAACTTGCGGTTCGGCCAGTACCATGCGGATGAATTCAGGCAGTTCAGCCAGATCGGGGCGCGCTCAGAATTTACTGGCGACCAGAGCCCCTACAGCCTTGCCCTTGGCGGCGACGAGCGCGTGAGCCGCTTTACGATGGGCGTGGGCGGATTGTTTTTCAACAGGATGCTCGGGGCGGATTTCGCGCTTTCGATATTGTCAAGAGAGGCGGACATGAAGGAAAACGGGGTTGAGTTTGGGGTGGGGGTGGAGTATATGATGAAGGCGAGTAAGTGATCACGCGGGTGGATAAAATCTATATTACTGCGCGGAATTGAAAGGCAAAGGGACAAACCGTGGACAATAAAATTGATCGGTCGGATGTCAGATTCGCCGACAGTAAGACCATTCATGATGAAGATATAAAATACTGGTCTACAGCATCCATTGAAGAGAAACTTGAAACGATTACATTCCTGAGGGAGTGTTTCTATGGCGAGGAAGCGACTACCGGACGACTTCAAAGATTTTTTGAATTCGTTGAACAAAAATAATGTCGAATATCTGCTCCTGGGCGGCTGGGCCGTGGGAATGTACGGCCAACCACGCGCGACCGGAGACATGGATGTGCTCGTTGCCATCGATGATGCAAACGTGGACAGACTGTACAAAGCCTTGTACGAATTCGGCGCTCCGACTGTTGACAAAAGCCATTTCAAAGAGATAGGCCGGATTTTTCGGATGGGCCGGCCTCCTATGCGGATTGAAATCATCAACCAGGCATCAGGAATAGATATAAAGGATTGCTATGCGCGCAGGAAAATCGTGAATGTCGACGGGATCGCGATTTCCATGATTTCACGGGAAGATTTGATAAAGAACAAAAAGGCAGCCGGAAGAGAAAAGGATCTGGCTGACGTTGAAAATCTTGAAGAGATGCCGGAGAAATGAATTCCTGGATTGCTTCTTCAGAGTTTTTGAGGTTTGTCAAGGCGCGTATTTTTAACCGGCGAATGGTTTAGCTGTAGCAGAGTTTGTTTTTACTAGGTTTTCGCTCGCGGGTACGCCCAGCGGAAGGTGGAAGCTTGCTACAGATGGTACCCGGCTGCACCCAGGAGGGGGTGCCGGAGGACGCCGAAGGCGGTCGCAGGCAGGGGGATACGTCCCCCACATGAATACTTTTCTAGATTAACAACACGCTACTTCCCATTTTCCTCATCCATAAACTTCAACTCCCTATACAGCATCTCCATCATCGGCACTTTTGCTCCCGCCTTTATCGCAGCCCGTAATGGGTTCCCGAATATCGCCTCCACTTCCATCTTCCTCTTTTCGTCAAAATCAATTTTCATGCTCGTGCGGTACGGCGTCATGGAGTCGGTGTATTCCAGCATTTCGCGGATATAGGCCTCTTCAATGGGGTGGCTGCAAGCGGCGGCGGCCGCGCACACCTCGCGCATCAGGCTTTCGGCAAGCCCGCGCGAACAGGGGTTTTTATTGAGCGCGTCGGTAAGGGCCGACAGCACCACCGACAACCCGCTGTACGGTACGTTCCACACCAGTTTTTTCCAGCGCGCGGTTGCGAGGTCAGGCGCGGTGCGCACGGATATTCCCGCTTTTGTAAAGTCGGCGGCAATGTCCTGCATGAGCGGGGTAATGCCGCTCGGGGAGCCGTCTTTCGTATACTGGCCTATTGTGATATGGCCGAAGTCAAGGTGCCGGATATGGCCGGGCCCGGCTTTATATGAGCAGATGAAGCAAAGAACACCGAGCACATGGTTTGGCCCCGCGATCTTCGCGATCTCCTCTTCGTAGCCGAACCCGTTCTGCATCACGAGCACTGCGCCGTTGTTCTTGACAACTTTGGGAAGGACATCGGGAAGAATATGGTTTGCCGTGGCCTTGAGCGTGACTGCGACAACATCGCAGGCAGGCATGTTGGCGGCGTTGTTGTAGACATTGACATTGGGGAGGGTGAAATCGCCGTCTTTGGATTCGACAACGAGGCCGTGGTCGCGGATGTGTTTGCAATCGCTGTGGGCGAGAAAATGCACATCGAACCCGGCGCGAACAAGCTTCGCGCCGTAAAAGCCGCCTATTGCGCCTGTGCCGATGATTGCGTAGGTCTTCACGGGGAATAAGGATTTAAGGGCAAGAGCCCGTGCTATTCCAGCGTCGTGAGCTGCTGCGGCCACAGCCTGAGGGAAATAAGTTCAGGTCTTTTATAGTGGATAATGGAGAGCAGCCCCACAAAAAGGAAACCGGACGAGTACAGGACAAGGAACGGGCTTACTATCGCGTTTGAAAAGCCGATGAATATCCACAGCCCGGAAAGACAGTAGAGGCCGAAAAAGAGCTCGATGATCCAGGTGATGTCTTTAAGGGGCATGTACGACGTTTTCGTAAATTGTCCTTTTTTGGGCGTGCGGAGAAAATCGGAATTTTTCCTGAACAGGGCCTCGATCACCGCCTTGGCGTTGTTTACCGCGAGCCCGGTGCCGATGAGCATCATGGCCGGGACCATGAGGATCTTCCAGCGGACCTTATGGCCGAGATAATGCTGTGAAATCATGTACATGCTTGCGGGGCCGCTTGTCGCCAGGACCATGGCGGTGATGACGCAGGTGAGCAGCACCGGGTGCATGTAGACCTTGACAAAGAATAATACCGGCGTGGTGAGAAACGCGAGCATGAGCATGAGGGGATGCACGGTATAATGCGTGAGGTGGAGGATGGCCTGGAAGAATTTGAAGAGCGAGAGCTTCTTCTGGCGCAGCATCGGGATGATTTTGATCGCGGTCTGGATCGAGCCCTTTGCCCACCTGAACTGCTGGTTTTTGAATGCATTAATGTCTTCGGGAAGTTCGGCCGGGACTTCGAGGTCGGGCACGTATTCAGTCTCCCAATCCTTGAGCTGCATGCGGTAGGAGAGGTCCATGTCTTCGGTAAGCGTATCGTGGTGCCACCCGCCGCTCGATTCAATTGCTTCGCGCCTGAAGACACCGGCGGTGCCGTTGAAGTTCATGAACAGGCCGTTCCAGCTCCGCGCCGCCTGCTCGACCATGAAGTGGCCGTCTATGCCCATTGCCTGGCCGCGGGTGATCAGCGACGCACCGCTGTTAAGATGCGCCCAGCGTCCCTGGACAAGGCCGAGTTTCGGCCGGTTGATGAAGAAGCATATTGATTTTTTAAGAAAATCGGTGTGCGGGACGAAATCGGCGTCGAAGATCGCGACGAATTCGGCGCTGGTCAATTTAAGCCCGTGCTGCAAAGCCCCTGCCTTGAAACCGGTGCGTACCTTCCTGCGGATAACGGAAACGATGTGGCCTTTTTTCCTCAAAGCCGCGGCGGTCTCGTCCACCAGGACGCGTGTTTCATCCGTGCTGTCGTCAAGGACCTGGATTTCATGCCTGGAGAGAGGGTATTCCATGGCGGCAACAGCCTCTATGATACGTTTGGCAACGGTCTTTTCGTTATACATTGGAAGCTGAGTGACAACGAACGGGTATTCTTCTTCATTGGTGACGTTGTCGAAATAGACCATGGTTTTCCGTTGGAAATCGAGCTTGGGAATCCGTTTCCTGAGGTAGAGATAGGTGAGTATGTAACATTGCGTACCATAGGCAAGGAGGGCAAGGGAGCAAATGACATACAGTGAGCATACGATGACTGGGATCATAAATTTCTACCTGTTTGTAAAAATGAACGAGAAAATGGCCGTTAAAAGGACTCAGGCGAAAAATTTAATAGAAATTAATATAATATATTGGGATTTCAGGTACAAAAACTGTTATATAAATAAAATAAATTCAAAGGAATGGGGTTGCTAATAAAAAACAGCGCTTCTTTACCGGGATGGGGCTGGGGCGGTTTTGAGAAAAAGCTCTTCAAGGTCGTTCTGGATTTCGTTAAAAAGCCTTGCGTCCCTGAGCATGTTTGCGAGTTTGAGGTCTTCCCATCCGCTTTGGCGGAAGCCGGTCACTTCGCCGGGCCCTCGCATAGTCAGATCCATTTCTGCTATTTCGAATCCGTTGTGATGGGTGCAGAAATAATCGAGCCGTTTATGGCTGATGCTGTCTTCGGCAATGTTTCCCAAAAGGAAGCAGTAGGACTTTTTTGACGATCTGCCGACCCTTCCGCGGAGCTGATGCAGCTGGGAAAGGCCGAAGCGTTCGGCATTTTCAATGACCAGGATCGTTGCGGCCGGGATGTCTATCCCTACCTCTATGATAGTAGTGGCAACAAGCACCTTGATTTCGCCTGCCGCGAATTTTTTCATGATTGCCTGCCGCTCATCCGGGTCGGACTGCCCGTGCACGAGCGCCATTTCAACTCCTGACAATGCGCCCTTTTTAAGGGAATTAAAAACGGTCTGGACGTCTTTAAGGCTGGCGTCTTCGTCGGGCCCGTCGTCTTTTTCGATCCTTGGCACCACATAGAACACCTGGCTACTGTTCGCTTGTAATTCCTTGAGGACAAACTGCTCCATGTCGCTTCGCTTGTTTTCGGGCACAAGGTGGGTGCTTACCGGCAGGCGGCCGGCCGGCAGCGACTGCAGCGACACGATATCAAGATCGCCGTACATGGTTTTGGCAAGCGTCTGGGGGATGGGCGTGGCGGACATGACAAGCATGTCGGCCGCAGCGTCTTTTTCAGCGAGCCGCAGGCGCTGCTGGGCGCCGAACTTGTGCTGTTCGTCAATCACGATCATGCCCAGCTTTTTGAATTTCACCCACGGCTGAAGCAGCGCGTGGGTGCCCACCATGAATTTAATGCTTCCGTCCGAAAGGCCCGCCCCGATGCGCGCGCGCTCGGCCGGGGTGCTCTGGCCCACGAGCAGATTATACTGTATGTCAAGCTTAGAAAGCCAGGCTGAGAGGGTGTCGAATGCCTGGCGGGCAAGGATTTCTGTGGGCACGAGCCATGCCACCTGCATGCCCTGGTTGAGCGCGGGCAGGCACGCGAAAAAGGCCACCACTGTTTTGCCCGATCCCACATCGCCCTGGAGGAGCCGGTGCATACGCCTGTCGCCGGCCGCATCATTGTGGAGTACGGCAATCGCCTTTTTCTGGTCGTCACTGAGCGTGAACGGCAGCAGGCCGGCGGTCTTTTCCGGGAGCGCGCCCGGGTTCATGCTCCGGCCGGGCAGGGCGAATTTGCGCCTGCTCCAGCGGAGTGTGAGGGCAAGCCGGTAGAGCTCCTCGTATACCAGCCGGCCGTTATATGCGCCGAGGCGCTGCGGGTCGGACGGCCGGTGCATCTCCATGATACATTTGTCAAGAGTCGGGAAGCCCCGTTTCTCCTCGATGCTGCGGGGCAGCAGTTGCGGGAAGTGCTGTATGTTAAGGAGCGCCCAGTCTATTGACTTGCGCAGGAGTTTCTGGCCCATTCCCGCGTTTTCCATGGCAAGGGTGAGGGGATATACAGCCAGGTACAGCACCTCGGGCGCCTGCGCGTTTTCGGCAATCCGCTCGGTTTGGGGGTGGATCATCTGCACGCCGGTGTGGCACGACACCACGCCTGTGCAGAGCAGGCGCTGCCCGGTGACCATCGTGTTGCGGAAAAACTGGACCCCGGCGAACCACAGCGCCTCCATGGAACCTGTCGCATCGGTAAGCTGTATTCTGAACCGGGGCCGCCTGCCGCGCTCAACGCGCGTTCTGGTGATTTCGCCGATGACGTTGACAACTGAGCCGATATGGCTGCGGCATTCGGCGATGGTGGTGATTTTGGATCGGTCGATGTAGCGGCGTGGAAAATGGTACAGAATATCGCCGAGGGTGAAAATGCCGGATTCATTAAGGGCCGCGGTGCGCCTGCTGCCCAGGCCGGAAATGACGCCGACAGGTGAAAGGAAATCAAGCCGTGAATCAATGGAACGAGGCATGGTTCATCGTCTTTACGAGGTTATTCTGGTCTGTTGTCCGTATTCTTATTATTAAACATACTATCTTGGATAGACAAAATAAAAATGAAGAGGTTCGGAATATATTTTTAATAAAGAAAGTTTCAACAATGATAATGGGTGGGGGAGGTATCCCCCTGGCCCTGTATGTAGAGGCGCACGGCCGTGCGCCTCTACATACAGGGCACACCCCCTCCTGGGTGCGGCCGGGTACCGTCAGCGGCAAGACTCCACCTTCTGTTGGGCGCACCCGCGAGCGGCATTTAATAAGAAAAAATATCTGTATTTGCTTTAATTTTCATGTCCGGTTATGTTGATTTGTGCATTTTTTCTGGATTCTCTTGTAATCGGGTGCTGCAAGGGTGCGCCCAGCGGATGGCGCGGGCTTGAATCAAATGGTACCCGGCTGCACCCGCTTAACGATCCAGATGTATTAAAGTTTTATTTTTGGAGAGAGATAAAAACCTAACACATGCTTTTATACTTTAAAAGATCCTTCATCATCCTGTCCTTTTTAATATCCATTATTCTCTGGATCCCGCTGCGCATCCTTAATTTCATACTTTACCCTTCAGGAAAAAATAAAAACCCGCCCAAAAAAATCCTTGTACAGGACGGCTACCTCCTGGGCGATACGCTGCAATATTCACGCGCGCTTGCCGCGCTGCGCAGCGCGTTTCCCGAAAGCGAGGTGCACCTCATCACCCATCCCTCCGCATGCGGGTTTTTACGCACGAGCGGCTGGGTGCACGGGTTTGTTCCTTTTTCCCCGCCCTGGCAGTTCAGGCAGCCTTTTTTTCCGTCGCTCAAGGCGGTGCGGGCCTGCCTGAGGCAGGTGCGTTTACTGCACTTCGACATGGCGATAGATTTATCAGGCGATATACGCGGCCTTGCGTTTCTGTTCGCCTGCAATATTCCTGAAAGGATATCGTTCAGCGATTTCGGCGGCCGGCCGTGGTGCACCCGGGCCTATGCTACGCCAAAAAACGCCCGGCACCTCATGGCGCGGTGGTCGTACCTTGTCGGCCGCATCACCGGCCGCGACACGGACTCCTGCGCCGGGCCCCTCTGGCCGTCCTTGACAAAAGAAATTACTCCGGCGCCGTTGCTGGCCGGGGGGCGCCGCCTTGTGCTCGTGCATCCCGGCACGTTCAATCCCGAAAAGCAATGGTCTGCGGAGATGTTTGCGCAGGTGATCGACCGGCTGATGGCGCAGGAAACGCTCGAGACGTGCATCGTTGCCGGGAAAGGCGACGCCCCGGTGGTGGACGCCATTGTCTGCCGGCTTACATCGCCGTGCCGGGTATTGTTCCCCACATTTTACGAGCTCGAAATGCTCCTCAAAAAGGCCGGCGTGCTGCTCTGTCTTGACAGTTTTGCGCAGCATGCGGCCGCGGCGCTTGGCGCGCCGGCAGTCGTCCTGTACGGCCCGAGCAGGCCGCAATTCTTTGCGCCATGCACAGGCAACGTCGCGGTGGTATGGAACGATTGCATCATCAAGCCACCTTATCAGGATTGCACGGGCCCCAGGCCGGTTCTTGCAAACACCAGCGACACCGTGTTCAAGGCCGTTGCCGGGATGGCGCAACAATATAAGGAATAAAGCTACGTTCAGGACAGGATTGTTTTTTTTCCTCATGGTATCGGCCGGTTTCTGCGCCGGCCTTGATACGAGCATCGTTGCCGACGGCGGCCCGGGACCGTACCGGCTGGGCAGGTATTTCATAGACACGTCAACGATCCGCGTCACACTGGCTGGTCCCGCAATAAAAGACAGCGCTGGCCGCGTCGTGGCGGAGTCGCTGTATGTCCCCCCGTATGCCTTTGTTGACGAAACCAACGCGCTCCTGTTTTCCGAGCCGGTAAAAAAAGGCGCCGTGCTGCGCGTCCGCTGCACCACCCGCGATTTCGGCATGCCGCGCACATATTCCCTGTTTGAAAAGCGTTTCGCGGGCCTGCACGACACCATGGTGCTCGTGCGCGATTCGCTCTTCAGGACAAAAGCCGAGGAATTTACGGAAGAGAACGTTACGCTGACCGGCTACAAGAGCATCAACGTGAGCGTGGGGACCGCGGGCAGCATGAACCTCGAGCAGGCGCTCGACGTGACACTGTCGGGGGACGTGGCGCCGCACACCACGCTGTCGGGCCACCTCACCGACCAGGGAACGAACATCGAGGGGACGCGCGAGCTTTCCGATTTCGACAGGATCTATGTCGCGCTTGACAATGCACGGTATTCGATTGTGGTGGGAGACCAGTACGCGTACTGGCCCGTGGCCGCCGGGATATTTTCCGGCGACCAGAAAAAGCTCACCGGCATTTCCGCGGCTTACATGGGCGGCGAACCGGGCGGCAGGCCCGGCATCGCGGGCATCGCATCGTCCCGGTACTCCGTTAAAGGTTTCGGCGCCATTTGCGGAGGCAAGTACACCATCCAGACCATCAAAGGCAGGGCCGGGCTCCAGGGGCCCTACTATTTGACGGGCGAAGGCGAGCAGAGCTTTATCATGCCGATCCGCGGTTCGGTTTCGCTCACCGTAAACGGGCAGAAAAGCCTGGAGGGCGACCAGGCCGATTTCACGGTGAACTACGATCTGGGCACCATCACCTTCACCCCGAAAATCCTCATCCGCGACGACGACATGGTCCGGGTGGAATACCAGTACCGGCTGTTCGATTACCAGCGCATGGTCGCGGGTGCGAACGTGTCCGGAGCGCTGCCCGATTCGTCGGTAAAGGTGGACGGCGCATTCTGGTACGAGGGCGACGATAAGAGCCGGCCGCTCGACAATTCCATTTCAGCAAGCGACATGGCCCTCATGGCGCTTGCGGGCGATTCGTCGCCCCAGCACCCCAGCGGCCGCCTCATTCTTCCGCAGGAGGTGGCGCAGGAAAGCCAATTGCGGCCCCTGTACATGCTCAACGCCGGCCACTACGTCTTTACCGCCTACAATCCGTCCCTCCCGGCGCAGGACACGGGGTTTTATGCGGTGTGGTTTTCGGAACGGGGGCCGGGGAGCGGTGCCTACGCGGCCGACTCAGGCGCCAAGCGCGCGCATCCCGAGATCCCGGGCGCCATTTACAAATACGTGGGCCCGGGGCTGGGCACCGCGACCGACTCGACGTCGATCCCGCTTCCCCAGGGCACGGCAAACGGGGAGATCAAACTGTCCCTCACGCCGCACAAATGGGTATCGGCGACTGTTGACATTGCGGGAACCGACCGTGACCGAAACCTGGCCTCGTCGAAAGATGACAACGACAATCTGGGCTCGGCCTCCACCGCGAGTCTGCTTCTGGGAAGAAAATCGCTTGACCAGCGCTCGCTCTGGCTTTCGGGCAGCCATCTGTACATAACGCCCAGCTTCACGCGCGAAGTGGTGAGCGTCTACGACGGCGGCCGGACGTGGGACGACACGAGCAGCGACATGCGGTCGGGACTTCGCCAAACCTGGCAGGCGAGCGCGGGCGGCACGGTGCTGCCCGGAACCTGGGCCGAACTGTCGTACGGGCAATTGCGGCACGACAACGCGCTTCACACCGACCGGATCGGCGGCGCCGCGCAGGCGACGCTGTTCAAGAACTATTCCCTCGAATACCAGGGCAGCCTGTTCCGCCACCTTCTGTGGGGCGAAAATACCAGGCGCGACGACCTTGACGGCAAGTTCAGGCTGTTGGGAACGGAATGGGACCTTGCTGCCCGCGACGAGTGGCGCATGTTCCAGGCCTCGGGCAACCGCGGCCAGGCCGGGGCCGGCGCGACAATGACCTGGGCGCCGTGGCTGCTTCGCGAGGCGGTGTTCTATCAGCTTCACAGAAAGGGAACCGGGAGCGAATTCACGGCGCAGGACACGGGCAGGTCCCTCACCTGGGACCAGTCGTTTTCCCGCTCGCTCACCAGGGCGTGGAAGGTGGACGTCACGAGCCACTACCTCAATCTTGACATTTTCAACGGCCAGCAGACGTCGGCGGTGCTCGTCACCGCGCAAAGCGACGTTTCGCTGCCCGCGAGCGGGTTCACCGCGCACCAGGAATACCGCGTGAACGTGGAAAAGGCGTCCACCTACCAGAAGGTGGGCGTGTATGCACAGCCGGGCCGCGGCGACGCGGTGTGGAGCGATTCGCTCCGCACTTACATACCCAAGGCAAACGGCGATTACTTTTTGCAGGAGCGGGAAGTGTACGACAGCACCCAGCAGGGCAGGACGCGCAAGACGCGCCTCCTTCTCAACTGGTCGTTTTCTCCTGTCAAGAAAAAAGGGACGGGCATCCTTAGGGACCTGACGTGGCTCGGCTCGCTCACCTGCGAAGAGCACGTGTCCATGGCCCGGTCCCTGCCCGCGGCATCGTGGGTGCCGGGGTACATGTCGCTGGTCCCGGCCAGAGGGTTCGGGGACTCGGTGCCCCTGCAGGTTTCCGATTTGTCGTACCGCCAGAACATCGAATGGGCCCCGGACAGCCTCAAAGGGTTTCACGGCAGCCTTTACGCCGAGCCGTTCACCAAAAAACTTTCCGACTATTACGAGCAGGGCGTCGACTGGGGCGCCGGGCTTGACCTGACAAAAGGTCGGTGGTTTGCCGGCGTTGAGGGCGGCATGCTGCAGGTATGGAGAAACGATTCGTACAGGGAAAGCGGCTACGAAATCAGCGACCGGCACGGCCTGCTTACCGAAAAATTCAGCATTGTCCGGCCGGTCACGCTGTATTGCAAGGAGACCGGCGGGTGGGCGTTCCAGGACTCGGCGGCCAGCGGCGGCTGGTACTACCGCATCAATCCCGGCGTGCAATGGCAGGTGTTCAACAAGGGGTCGGTCGAGGCCTCGTACACCTATTCGTTCGTCGGCATCAATAACATCATCGACCCACGCATCGCCCAGGGGTTTACAAGCGGCACCAGCCACACTATCGAGGCGTCGGCCCATGTTGATTTCGCCTCGCACTTCAGTGTTGACCTGACCTATCACGGCGAACTGGGAAAAAATTATTATAATGCGACAGGGCTGCATGTGCTGTCGATGCAGGTGAAGGCGTACTTGTAATTGCTGGTTTACAAAAAAGATTAAAATAGTATAAAAATGTGTCTGGTGGGGGAAGGTTCCCCCTCGCTTCAGCCTCCTCGGCCCTGCGGTGTGTTGTCATTGCATTCCTTAAGGGAAAGGTAATGGTGCTTTGCACCACCCATTATGTCTTTTGCCCTTTCCGCTACCCCCTCCTGGGTGCGGCCGGGTACCGATAGTGGCAAGATTCATCCTTCGGCTGGGCGCACCCGCGGAGGGCGTACCTAAAAAAATCCTTGCCCGCTTTTTTATATGAGTTAATAAATAAGCGGTCATTGCGAGCGCAGCGCGGCAATCTCCCGAATATCATGGTTAAAAATAAAACAAAATATTAAATAAACGAACCGTTCCGGTCCTTCCTGGCGCGTCCTGAATGTCCCCGCTCGTAAAGTTGCTTTGGCGACTCCATTCGAACCTCTGATTGTCCCGCATCGGCATTTCATTATTAATTGCATGAAGGGTTGCTTCGTGTCATAAGTTATATGGCGGTAATAATGATGTTAATAAATTATAAAGTTGAATACACCATATGTAAAGATAAACAAGGCCTTCAATATAATGATATTTTTAAACAAACCAAGATAACCTCAAAATACAAGCAGGTTTATATCCTGATAAGACAGTAAGTTGCGGGACCTGAAAAATTGATATTGACAATACCCCCCCCCTGAGCCTTATAATGTTAATGTCTGCAAATAAGAAAATGTGGTATTAATCCGAATACAGAATTGGAGATTATTTGCGCCATAGAGACGCCGGGACGTCCGCGTCGCAGAAAAATA
>Ga0182027_10001952_pt1 | contig 33656 bp, 28 predicted proteins | sample 712E1DmetaG_FD_121300 | JGI IMG/M metagenome (GOLD analysis project Ga0182027, IMG submission 121300) | Permafrost microbial communities from Stordalen Mire, Sweden - 712E1D metaG (Illumina Assembly) | ecosystem: Environmental > Terrestrial > Soil > Wetlands > Permafrost | place: Sweden...
ATGTCCTTGTCGGCGTAGTACTTGCTCCCGCCGTTGATCAGGGCGTTCATCTTGTTGGCCATCGACCCGAAGACGACCAGGGCCATGATGCCGATGGCGATGCCGGTGATCGTCAGTGTCGAGCGGAGCTTGCGGCGGCCGAGGTCGCGCACGAGTCGCATGTGATTCTCCTTCGCTGGGCGGCTGGGTTGTGTCGTTGCTTCTCAGTTCGAGGACGCTTTCGGCGTCTTTCTCGTCTCATCGAAAGCTACGGGCAGAGCCTCCCGGCGCCGTCGTCCGCAACGGCTACTGCGCAGTCGTCCGGCGGAGTGAAACGAGCGTCATACCTGGGGATGAGGAACCGGCCGGAAAGGCTGCCCGGGGGAGGACGTGGCGTGGCGGGTGGACGGCCGCAGGATCACAAGCGACACCTTCGAGCGGTCTCGGGTCCCGAGCGTTTGTCGGCCCACGGCGCTGCGAGCGCATCCAGGGCGCCGCCCGAGAATCGCAGCGAACGCACGCCGGAGTGCGTGATCGAGGCGCGCTGAAGTCTGCGAAGGAGTCGGCGGGCCGACCAGGCGATCGCTCAGACGAGGCCCGTCTCGTAGGCAAGGATCACGGCCTGAACGCGATCGCGCAGTTCCAGCTTGGACAGAACGCGCGAGACGTGCGTCCTCACCGTTGTCTCGGAAATGACGAGCTTCTCGGCGATCTCGGCGTTGGACAGGCCTCGGGCCATGAGCTTGAGGACCTCGAGCTCGCGCTCGGTAAGCTCGGAAAGGGCCGGGATGGTGTCGTCGTTGGCGGGTGGCAGTCGGCTGGCGACGCGATCGAGGAGGCGCCGGGTCACGGACGGAGCCAGCAGCGCTTCGCCGGCGGCAACGATTCGGATGGCCTCGACCAGGTCTTCAGGGGGGGCGTCCTTGAGGAGGAAGCCGCTGGCCCCGGCCCGGAGCGACTCGACCACGTATTCATCGAGGCCGAAGGTCGTCAGCATCAGGACCTTGATCGGATCTTCCACACCAGGGCCCGCCAGGGCCCGAGTGGCCTGGATCCCGTCCATACCTGGCATGCGGATGTCCATCAGGACCACGTCGGGCTTGAGGCGGCGAGCCAGTTCGACGGCCGAGGCGCCGTCGGCCGCCTCGCCGACGACCGTCAGGTCGGACTCGGCGGACAGAATCATACGGAACCCCGTCCGAAGGAGCGGCTGGTCGTCGACCAGGAGCACGCGCGTCGTCAAGGGTTGTCCCCTCCATCTATGCGGCCGTGAGGCCTGCTGTGTTCGGTTGGATGCGGCGGAAGGACCCGAACCATCATTGGCGGCAGGGATCTGCGCTTCACAAGCGGCTCCGACCGGTGTGGGGTTCGATTGGCGTGTTCACGGTGATCATGAGCAGCCGCTGCCTTGAGAGCCGCCAGCGACGTTGCTCGCTCGGATTTGGCCCGGGCGGCGTCATCCGGCTCGATCGGCATCCGGGCGAAGACCCGATAGCCGCCGGCCAGAATGGGTCCGGCCTCCAGCACCCCGCCGAAGAGCGAGACCCGCTCCTTCATGCCGATCAGGCCATGGCCGCCCTCGTCGGCGTCCGAGAGCAACGGCGCCGCGGCGCCGCGGCCATCGTCGACAACCTCGATCTCCAGCGTATCGGCCGTGTAGGTTATGGCGACACGCGCCGAGGCCCTGCCGCCGTGCTTGACCGTGTTGGTCAGAGCCTCCTGCACGATTCGATAGGCGGCCAGGTCCATCCCAGCCGGCAGACAGCAGGCCGATCCCTCGATCGAAAACTCCACGGGCAGGCCGGCGCTGCGAACCTGGCCGATCAGCCTCTCGAGATCCCCCAGCCCGGGCTGGGGACTCATGCCCGAATCGTCGGCGCGCAGGACCTCGAGCATGCGGCGCATCTCGGTAAGGGCGGTCCGGCCGGCCGCTTCGACCGCTTCGAGCGCCCCCTTCGCTGAGGCTGGGTCCTTGTCGACGACCCTCCGGGCGCCCGCCGCCTGGACGACCATCACGCTGACGTAGTGAGCGACGACGTCGTGCAACTCCCTGGCGATGCGGGCCCGCTCCTCGCTCACGGCCAGCGCTGCCTTCTCCTCTTTCTCGCGCTCGAGTTCCACGGCCCGGTCTTCTAGCTGTCGTGTGTAGGCCCGCCGCACGCGCAGGTTGTCGCCGACGAGCCAGGCCAGCCCGAAGGAGAGGTACGTGAGGCTCAAATTCGCCGTCCAGCCGGAAATCGAATCAAACGCGGCATAGGCGGCGAAGCTGAGCAGGACGCCCCCTGCGGTCACCGCGGCCGCGACCATCGCCCGCCGCCGAGGCTCGTGCGCGGCCACGGTGTAGAAAGCCACGACCACGCCAAGAGCTCCATTCGAGTCCCCCAGGCCATTCGCGCCAAGGTAGCCCAGGAGGCTGTACAGGGTGATCGCCGACCCCGTGATCAGGAGGATCCGCATCGGGTTGCGGCGCCGAAGCGCGATCGGCAGGGTCTGGAGGATCAGGAGCGAAATGCTGACGGCATCGAGACGGTAATGATCGCGGACGGCCGTAGAGAGGGTCAGGCCCGTCAGGATGAGGGCCATGGCCACGTCCGCGTAATCCTGGTTCCAGTGGACGCGCCCAAGGTTCAGCCGCGGGATCGCAATCGCTCGCTGCATGGTCGCACGGTAACCGGCGGCCGCGGTCCGTGCATCAGTCGCGCGCAGGATGGCGGCTGGTCCCCGGGGATGAAAGGTCGCCCGGAGCCGCGAGGCCGAAGCAAGGACTCTTCTTCGGCTGCTCGAACCGCCATCGAAGCCGTCAGCTCCGGCCGTGGGCGCGTCGGACGCTACGCGCATCCACGGAACTGCGTGGGGCTAGAGCAACTCGCCGTTCGACCAGCCGGTCGGGTGGCCTTGCTGGGGACGGGGTTCTTCACCGGGCGGGTATTCGAACGCCGGCTCCCGCCGGACCAGGGTCGCGCTGCTGGTGTCGGAGGCCTGAGGTAACCCGGAGTCCGGCTGACCCTCTGCGACCGCGCCCGGCGGGGTCGGCTCGCTAGAGCCGGGCCCCAGAGCGTTCATCGGCTGCCCGGCTGTGCCTTGGATCGCCCCGACGCCGTAGGGCACCCACTTCGACGGATCCTGGAGTCGGTGGGGCTCGGTCCGGCCACGGAGGTGGGCCTGCTGGAAGCCCGACGGCTCGATCCACATCTGCTTGCCGTCGAGCAGGCCCTCGATCCCGCCCTGACCCGGTTCGGGGCGGGGATGCTGGCAATAACGGCAGTTGGCCTTGTCATGCGGCGTGTACTCGGTCGGTTCCTCGTAGGTGGTGATGTACCCTTCGAAGTTGCGCAACACAACCTTGTGGTCGGAGTAGCTGATCAGGTAGTTGGGCATGACCGGGATCTTGCCACCGCCGCCGGGCGCGTCGACCACGTACGTCGGGACGGCGTAGCCGGAGGTGTGGCCGCGCAGCCCTTCCATGATCTCGATGCCTTTGCCAACGGGGGTCCGGAAGTGGCCCGAGCCCTCCACCAGGTCGCACTGGTAGATGTAGTAGGGTCGGATCCGGAACTCGACGAGCCGGTGGACCAGGGCGCGCATGATGTGGACGCAGTCGTTGATCCCGGCGAGCAGAACCGACTGGTTGCCGAGCGGGATGCCGGCGCGGGTCAGCTTGTCGCACGCCCGGGCGACTTCGGGCGTGAGCTCGTTGGGATGGTTGAAGTGAAGGTTCATCCAGATCGGGTGGTACTTCGCCAGCATCTCGCACAGCTCGTCGTCGATCCGCTGCGGCAGGAATACAGGCACGCGCGAGCCGATGCGGATGATCTCGATGTGGGGGATCTCTCGGAGGCCGCGGATGATCGATTCGAGGAGCTTCGGGGCAAGAATCAAACCGTCGCCGCCTGAGATGAGCACGTCGCGGACCTGGGGCGTGCGGCGCAGGTACTCGAGCTGGGCTTCATGCTCGGCGCGGTTGAAGTTCTGGGCCGCGTCGCCGACGATGCGCGACCGGGTGCAGTAGCGGCAATAGCTGGCGCACTGGGTCGTGACCAGCATCAGGACACGGTCGGGGTAGCGGTGGACCAGCCCTGGAACGGGGGAGTGGCGGTCCTCGGCCAGCGAGTCCTCCATCATTGCCGTGAAGGCTTCGTGCTCACAAGCGGTGGGAATGACCTGGCGGCGGATCGGATCGTTCGGGTCTGCAGGATCGATGAGGCTCAGGAAGTAGGGCGTGATGTCGACGCGGAACTTGTCCGTGGCAGAGAGCCCGTCGCGCTCGTCGTCGGTAAGCTCGAGAACGCGGCCGATCTCCTCGACTGTGTTGACGCGGTTGGAGAGCTGCCAGCGCCAGTCGTTCCAGCGCTCGTCCGGCACGTCGTCCCAGATCGGGGCGCGGCGGCTTGCCGCGGGCTTGCCGTCCGGTCCGAGGAGGCGGGCGGGGTCGCGCCGGTTGACGAACGGGGTCTCGTCGTAACGCGAGATCAGCCCGTGACCGGCGTCGGCCGAGCGCATGTCAGCCGAGCGCGCGTCTGGAGCGGCCGCGCCCTCCCCAGTTCCGATGTCGCTCGTCATTCGCCTCGCGTCGGGACCCACCATGGCGCGCCTCCGGTTCATGGCGGCCCGTGCCGGCAAATTCGGCAGGGGCTGGCCTTACGCATAATCCCTATGCACTCTGCATGTTCGGAGATCATACATCGAGCGACCTGGAGGCGGACCTCGGGTCCGCCCAAGCGGGACCGGTGGCAAGGGCCGATCCGCCAGTCGAGCCGGTGACCTGTGGCCGCGATCCTGGCCTTGACGTCGACGGCCTGCGCCCGGACGGATAACGGTCGTCAGCGACCGACGACGGCCCGCTCCAGGGCGAGTTGCTGAAGAGCGAGGATCGTCATAGCATCCGCGATTTCGCCCCGACCGATCATGGCCATCGCCTCGTCGAACGGGACCCACCGTGGTTGCAGCTGCTCCGTTCCCTCCGGCGCGGCCGGGCCCGCCTCGAGGTCGGTCGCGACGAACAGGATCGTCACCTCGTCCGTGACCGAGTTGGAGAGCTCCGCCCGGCATAACTCCCGCCATTGCCCGCCGCGATAGCCCGTTTCCTCGACCAACTCGCGCCGCGCCGCCTCCTCTGGCGACTCATCGAAGCCGCCGCCTCCCTCTGGTATCTCCCAGGAGTAGTGGTCGAGCGTGTAGCGGTACTGGCCCACGAGCAGAACTCGATCACTAGGGTCGAGCGGCACGACACCGATCGCCAGGTGCTTGAAATGGACGACGCCGTATATGCCGGGCCGTCCATCCGGTCGGACCACTTCGTCGTGGAGGATCTCGATCCACGGGTTCTCGTAGGCCACGCGCCTGGAGACGCGACGCCACGGGTTCAGCTCGCTCGCACTCACCGTTCAATCGTAGCGGGACTGTCGCGTACGAGCCGGAACCGAAGCCGACGCGCGGGCGTCGAAGTCTCTGTTACGCAGGATTGGCACTGGGAGAATGGCAATGAACGACATGGCGTCGAACGCCGAACGCGTGCGGGACACGACGGCCCGGTCCGAAACGTCGAACGAGCAGTCGGGAGTCGATCGGGCGGCCGGAAGCGGCGCCGGTCCCATCACCTGGGGTAGGGCGATCGCGGTGACCGCGGTCGCGAGCCTGCTGGTAGGGGTCCTCATCGGCCCCATCCTGGGCGGCCGTCCCGCGCTGGCCGCGAATCCTTCCACCGGCACCGAGCACACTGTCACCGTCTCGGGGACGGGCGAGATCAGCGTGGCTCCGGACGTCGCCGACGTGGTCATCGGGGTGATGGTCCAGAAGCCGACAGTCGCCGAAGCCCAATCCGCGGCGGCCAGCTCGATGGCGTCGGTCATCGCCGCGATCGAGAAGGACGGCGTCGATGCCAAGGACATCGTGACCGTCAACCTGAGCCTGACCCCCGTGTACGACTACGGCTCGGGCGGATCCACACCGAAGCTCGTCGGCCAGCAGTTCGCCAATACAGTCCAGGTCACGGTTCGGAATCTCAAGTCGGTTGCGTCCGTGGTGGATGACTCGATCTCGGCCGGAGCCACGACGATCGCCGGCATCACCTTCCGACTCAACGATCCCAAGTCCGTCGAGGCACAGGCCCGCCAGCTTGCCATGGCCGACGCCCGGACCAAGGCCGACGCCCTCACGTCCGCAGCCAATGTGTCGGTCACCGGCGTCTCCTCGATCACGGAAACGACGGCCCAGACGAATCCAAGCTACTACGGCGCCTCGCTCGACGCGGCGAAGGCGCAATCGATCTCAACGCCCATCCAGACGGGCACGACGGACATCAGCGTCCAGGTCACGGTGAGCTACCTCATCGGCTGACGATCGCGGCGACCAGGCGACCAGGCGACCCGGCGACCCGGCGACCCGGCCCGAGGCGCGCGAAAGGCCTTCGCCGGCACCGGGGCCGGATCGATCCGCTCTTCAGCGCTAAATGCGCACCAAACTCGGTGTAATTTCTGCCACGCGTCACACGACAGCGGGACCAACGGCAGGGACTTGCCTCACGCGGCCGGCGCAATACTCTTGAACTATGCGACTTGATCTCACAAAGCGCAGCGACTACGCCATCCGCGCCATGCTGGCGCTCGCCCAGGTGGGCGACGGCCTCCTGAGCAGCCGCAAGATCGCGGACGAGATGCAGATCCCACCGCGCTTCTTGCCCCAGATCATGGGCGACCTCACACGGGCCGGCCTGGTCGACGCATATCCAGGTCGCGCGGGCGGCTACAGGCTCGCGCAGCCGGCATCGACCGTCACCCTTCTCAAGGTGATCGAGTCGGTCGAGGGCGACCCTCATCGCCAGATTTGCGTCATGCGCGGCACGCCCTGCGGTCAGGACGGCGAGTGCGGCGTTCACGACGTCTTCTACGCCGCCGAGAGCGCAATCCTGGAGAAGCTCGGCGGAGCAACGCTCCAGAGCGTCATCGACGCCTACATCGCCAAGCAAGCGGCCGCGGCCAGCAGACAGTAGGCCGCGGCGGTCGAGAACTCGAGGGGTCGATAGCCAGGGCGATGGCTTCAGCGCGGCGAGCGGTGGCGCGCTTCCCACTCCTCGGCCAGGATGCTCATGTGGATCTCGTCCCAGAATCGGCCGTCACGGTAGATGGCCTCGCGCGCGCGGCCCTCGACCACGAACCCGCACTTCTCGTATGAGCGGATCGCCCTCGCGTTGTACTCGAAGACGGACAGCGCAACCCGATGAAGCGCCAGTCGGCTGAACGCGTGGGCCAGCATCAACTCGGCTGCCTCTGTGCCGTACCCCATGCCCCAGGTATCCCGCTCGCCGATGGTGATGTGAAAGAGCGTCGATCCATTGTCGCCATCGAGCTGGCTGAAGGCGCAGGTGCCGATCAGGCGGTCGCTCTCGCGCACGTGGATGGCCATTGCCAGGAAGTCGGAACCGAGGATCCGCGAGTAGAAGAAGCGCTGGACCTCCTCGTTCGATAGTGGCGATTGCTGGTAGCGCGTCAGCCGCGCGATCTCGGGGTCCGAGTACCAGTGGGTGAAGGCGCGCAGATTCTCGAGCCGGTGTCGGCGCAGGACGACCAGGCGGCCCGGGATAGCCTCCGGCCGCCAGGAGTCGCGCTCAGGCGCCGCGGCCATTGCGGTCCCCGGTTCGCCAGCGCGGATCAGTCAAGGCGCGTCGAGCGAGTTTCACAGATCGAAGGTATACCATCGCCGCCATGCGTGGCTGGAGCGAGTTGGCCGAGCGCGTAGCCGGGACCACTCGCACCTCGGAGAAGACCTCGCTGCTCGCGCGCTACCTGGCGTCCTTGCCGACGGAAGAGTTGCGGGTCGCCGCTACTTTCCTGGCTGGAAGGCCGTTTGCGGAAGCGGATCAGCGGGCAGTTGGTTTGGGTTGGGCCACGATTGCCGCCGTCGTGAGCGGACTGGCCGGCGCTCCGGCCGGTGCTCTCGGCGAGGCCTACGACCGCTCCTCCGACCTGGGCCAGGCGGCGGCCGACGTACTGGCGTCACGTTCCGATGCCCCGAGCCCGGACGATTCCCCGCCCTTGTCCGAAGTGGCGACTGCCTTCGCGGCCGTCGAGGCTGCTGCCGGCGCTGCTGCCAAGGCTGCGGTCTTCGCCCCGTTGCTGGAGCGCTGCGACCCGCTCACTGCCAAGTACGTGGTCAAGATCCTCACCGGCGAATTGCGCATCGGTCTGCGCGAGGGGCTGCTGGAGGCGGCCATCGCGGAAGCCTTCGGGCGGGCTCAGGCGGATGTGAGCACGGCCATGATGCTGACCGGCGACGCGGGCGAGACGGCCCTCCTCGCCAGAGAGGACCGACTGGGCGAGGCCCGCCTCCGGCTCATGCACCCGATCAAGTTCATGCTAGCTTCGGCAGTCGAGGACGCCGCCGAGATCATCTCCCGGTTGGGACCGACGGTATGGGTCGAGGACAAGTACGACGGTATTCGGGCTCAGCTTCACCGCCGCGGCGCCGAGGTCCGGCTCTACAGCCGCGACCTCCACGACGTCAGCGAGCAGTTTCCGGAGATCGTGGCGGCCGCCCGGCCTCTAGAGTGGGACGGCATCCTCGACGGTGAGATCCTGGCGTACGCCAACGGGCACGTCATGCCGTTCCTGACCCTTCAGACGCGACTGGGTCGTAAGGAGCCCACGATCGAGCTACAGGCCCAGGTGCCGGTCGCGTACGTGGCCTTCGATTTGCTCGCCATCGGTCCACGGTCGTTGACCGGGAACGACACGCGCAACGGCCACCACTCCACCGACACTTTCCCCGGCCACTCCAACGACAGACTCCCAAGCCGCAACGGCGCCTCGCCCGCTGCCATCGCGTCCCTGCTCAGGGTTCCGCTGGCCGAACGACGGGGCCGCCTCGAGGCGCTCGGATTGCCGACCGTGGCGACCGGCGGCCGGTTCGCGCTCTCCCACCTGATTTCGGCCGATTCGGTCGAGGCGCTGAATCGCACCTTCGACGAGGCCCGGGCCAGGCGCAACGAAGGTCTGATGGTCAAGGACCCGCAGAGCCCCTATTCGCCCGGCCGGCGCGGCCTCGGCTGGCTGAAGATGAAACGCGCCCTGGCGACGTTGGACTGCCTGGTGGTTGGCGTCGAAGCCGGCCACGGCAAGAGGCACGGCGTCCTGTCGGACTACACGTTCGCCGTCCGCGATGAATCGACCGATCGGCTGGTCACCGTCGGCAAGGCCTATACCGGCCTGACCGACGCCGAGATCGCCGATATGACTCGCTGGTTCGAAGCCCACACCGTCCGACGGTTGGGCCGGTTCAGGCAGGTCGAGCCCTCCGTCGTCGTCGAGGTCGCCTTCGATGTCATCCAGCGCTCGAACCGGCACCAGTCGGGCTTCGCACTTCGATTCCCTCGCATCGTTCGACTCCGGACCGACAAGGGCCCCGACCAGATCGATACGCTCGCGACCGTCGATCGATTGCACCGTGAGCTCCAGCACGGCGCCGAGTACCTGGTGACCGCCGAGGCCAGGCACTCCAGGATGCGCTTGACCGAAAGCGCCTGAGCGAGGCCGTCCCACCGAGGCCAAGGTCCTGCTCGAGAGCCTCCGCCTCCGAGGTGGCCCTCTCCGAGGCCGTCCATGCAGCCCCGACCCCGACCGGTCCTCTCTGGCGCGAATGGGTCATTCGAACCGGTGCCCGGCCGGTTATCCTGCGGCCATGTTCGGCGCGTTGAATCCCGCGATATCGCTTCAGCTGACGATCGTCACCGCTCAGCTGATCATCCAGGGCACCATCAAGACACGCCTGCGACGTTTGACCAACGTTCTCAACGAGCCAGACGCCGAGCACCTGATGCTCTTCGACGCCACCTTCATGGAAGTGGGCTCGCGGCGGGTGGTAGCGAAGTCGGGCGTTGCCCAGGTCCAGCTGGCCGACGTGCTCTTCGTGCACACGACGGGATCGACCGAGTCGGGAGAGGAGGCGCGGACGCCCAAGCAGGCGATTCGAACGACTCTGCTGGCCCCGCCCTTCACCATCGAGGGCACCATCCATCTGCCCTACGAAGCCGAACTCCACCAGGCCCTTGATGCCTTCGGCGGTCGATTCGTGCCGGTCACCGACGCCAGCTATTGGGCCTATGGCGTTGCCGAACTGCCCAACCACGTCGACATTCTGGTTCTCAACCACGCCCGGGCCCATGTCTCGATTGCGGCGAAAGTCGAATGGCGCAAAGAGGCTCCACCCGACATCGGTCCGGGGCGCTCGACGAATACCTGGTAGGTGGTCGGGGTCCCGATAGACAGGGCTTCGGTGAAGGCGGTTGCGGCCGCGCGTGGCTGGCTCTCGTGAGCTCGCAGACGCGAGCTCGTGGCGAGCCGAACCTCCGGCGGGGATTGGCGCTGGGGCAGCCTATCATAAAGACGTGGTAACGCCGTTCCTCCCCGATGATGAGAAGATCCCGGCCATACGTGAGGCGCTTCCGTCCACGGCCGCGGGCATCTACCTCAACACGGGTACGGCCGGGCCACTCCCCAGGGAGACGGCCCGTGCCATGGCCGAGGCAGAGGCCTGGGAACTTCGCACCGGCCGGGCCGATCTCAACACCTACAAGGATTCGCTCCAGCGGATGGCCGAGGCACGGGCAGCGGTGGCAGCGGTCCTGGGCACGGACCCGGGCCACATTGCGCTGACCCACGCGACCACTGACGGCATGAACGTGGCGACGGCCGCGGTCGACTGGCAACCCGGTGACCGGGTCGTGACCACGAATCTCGAGCATGCCGGCGGACTCGGTCCGCTGTGGGCGATTCGCGAACGCCGCGGCGTGGAGATCGAGGCGGTCGATGTTGGCAGCGGCGACGACCCCGCGACGGCCCTGGCGGCGTTCGACCGGGCCGTCCTCCCCGGCACGAAGCTGGTCTCACTCTCCCACGTTACCTGGGCCACCGGTGCCCGCCTCCCCGTCCGCGAGATCGCCGAACTGGCGCATCCGCGAGGGGCGCTCGTCGCGGTCGACGGCGCACAGTCGGTCGGGGCAATTCCGGTCTCGGTCGAAGACCTCGGGGTCGACTTCTACGCCGTGCCCGGACAGAAGTGGCTGCTCGGGCCGGAAGGGATCGGTGCGCTCTACTGCGCCGACTCGGTGCTGGATCGGCCCAGGATGGCATTCGCCGGCTACTGGAGCTTCGAGTCGATGGATCTGGCGGCGCAAGGCAAGCCCTGGCCCGACGCCCGGAGGTTCGAGCACTCCGGTTTTCACCAGCCGTCCGTCCTTGGCCTGGCCCGCAGCGCAGCGTGGCTGTCGATGTTCGTGGGCCTCAACTGGATCTACGACCGGATCGCCCGAATGGCCGGCGAAGCGGCGGCGATGCTGGCCGAGGTACCCGGCGTCAACGTCCTGACGCCGGGTGAGAACATGGCCGGCCTGGTGACCTTTCGGATCGGCGGCTGGACGTCGACCGCGGCCCTGAAGGAGCTCTCGCAGCGGACCTTGTGCATCGCCCGGACCATCCCGCCACTGGACGCGATCCGGATCAGCGTCGGCTTCTTCAACACCGATGGCGAGCTGCGCCGTTTCCGCGACGGTGTGGCCCTGGTGGCCGGGAACACGCCAGAGACGATGCCGCATCGTCCCAGGATCGAGGTCCTGCACGGCGGGTTGGAGTAGAGAAGCGTCCTGCGCCCCGCGCTCCGTGGTGTACGATCGCGACCGGCGGGGGAGTAGCTCAATTGGTCAGAGCACGGCTCTTATACAGCCTCGGTTGGAGGTTCGAGTCCTCCCTCCCCTACCAGATCGCGAAGCCGACGGCCCAACGATCGACTTGACGCGATCGCTCGGCCCTGTGGGCTGCCCCCGCTCCCACCGGTGCTGCACATCTTCGTCCACTTGGACGGGCCCAATCGTCCCGACGTCACCAGGCGTCGCGAGACTGGCGAGCCGCGGCCCGGGACTACGGATCGGTCCGACCGCACGGGTTCGCAATCCGGCTACTGTTCTCTGCAGGTCCCGACGTCCGGTGACCTGCCGCACGTCTCGGGGCGCGCCATCGACCAGGGGTTCGTATGCATAGGTCGATAGGGGTCACCGTTCGAATCCTGGGTATCTCCGTCACGATCGGGCCCGGGATCGTGCTCGGGCTCCTGGGGCTGGGCGTCCTGTCGGGGCTTTCGGGCGAGTTCCTGGCCGAATGGGTTGCCCTGGGGTTCGTCGCTCTGCTTCTCCATGAGCTCGGTCACGCGCTGGCCTTCCGCCGCTATCAGGTGGAGTCATCGATCACGTTCTGGCTTCTCGGCGGGTTCACCGTTCCGAACGATCAAGAGGCTGCGTCCCGACTCACGGATCGGCAGATGGTCGTAGCGGCCCTCGCGGGCCCGGTGGTGGGCCTCGTCCTCGGGGCGGTGACAGTGGCCTTGGGTTTCGCCTTCCGCGACGCGGGCACCTCGATTCGAATGCCGCTCTTTCTTTGGATCTTCGTGAATCTCGGCTGGGCCATCTTCAATCTGCTGCCGATCTCGAGTTTGGACGGTGGGCAGGCGCTCGTGCACTTGGCCGGCGCGGTCTTCGGGCGAGCCGGTCGGGCGATCGGGCTGGCCACCGGGATCGTTGCCAGCGGGCTCATCGCCGTCCTCGCGGCAGGGGCGGGGTTGTACTCCGTCGCCGTCATAGCCGTCGTCTTCGGGTTGCTGAATCCGGCGGCGTACGGCGCCCTCCACGCCGAACTGCGGCCCGGTGGAGCCAGTTGGCGGTCGAGCGACCCCGTCGCCGAGGCCGGCCTGGGACTCGAACGCGATCCCAGCCCGCCGAACTAGAAGGCGGGCGACACTGCCGCGGCGGGCGGGACGGCGCGTCGTCCATCCGCCGCACCGCTCTCGACGGCGCAGGGACCGGCTGCTTCATCGCCCGGCAGCCCGGTGCGAAACCGCGGTTGACCCGGCAACGCCGCGCTTTACGATGTGACGACGCCACCCCCGCGGACTGGAGGACCGTCACCCGATGAGCGATCTCCTTCCCGACCAGGCTGCCCATCAGAGGCTGGCGGGAAGCTCTGCATCGCACGGGGACGTGCCTCCGGCGGCACGTATCTTCGGGCTCAATCGGCAACGATGGCTACCGACCATAGTCGTGGCGGCGATCATCGCCGGGGTCGTGCTCGGCGGGATGGGGCTCGACGATGTGATCGCCGCCCCCAGCGCTGGAACCGTGACGGTCGGTGGCTCGGTGACCATCACCGCGGCTCCCGGCTGGATCCTCGCCCCGACCCGGGGAGATGCGTCCCCCGGCATCGAGTTGCAGAAGTCGGATGCCGTCTTGACCGCCGAGGTCGTGTCGACCAGCTACAGCGGAAGCTCGGCCTCGATGCTCCCCGACCAGGAGAGCGCGTTGAGCGGCGACTCCGCCCAGATCAGCTACGGGGGTGTAAACCAGGCCTTGATCAGCGGCCACGACAGCACCTATGTCGCCTTCGAGGCAACCGTGTCGTCAGGACATCGATCGGGCATCGTCGATGGCGAGCTGGTTTGCATGGTCGTCGACGGGAACGCCGTAGTAGTCGTCGCCGCGGCGCCGCAAGGCGATCTCGACCCGGTCGTAGACGACGTCTCGGCGATGATCAAGAGCGTAGGAGTCGGAGGATGACAGCCTCCGCCGAACCGGGCTCCGCCGGGACGCTGGGCATCCTCGGGACGCCGAGCCGAACTGGCCCGTCCGGGCCGGCCGCGCCACCGACCTCGGGCGTGCCACGGTGGGGCAGTCAGGCTTCACTCGTCCAGCCGCGCCAACCGGCCTTCTGGCTCTACTGCGTGCTGCTGGCGGTAGGCGGCTACCTGTTCTACCAGGAGCAGTCGCTGATGAGCAGCCTCACGACCGCTTACCTCCTGTCGTGGGCTCTCGTTCTGGTCTACGCCGTCCCGTTAGCACTCGTCATTTACCGGCTCGATCTCTTCGAGCGCGAGCCCAGGCTGATGCTGGCGGCGGCAGTGGCGTGGGGAGGCGTGGTCGCGACCAGCCTGGCGGCCCAGGCCAACGAGGCCTGGCTGTCGATCCTGGGCAAGGTCTTCTCGCCCGATTTCGCCACGCAGTGGGGGGCGGCGATTGTCGGCCCAGGGGCAGAGGAGACGCTCAAGCTGATGGGCGTTGTCATCCTCTTCTTGATCGTTCCAAGCGAGTTCGACGGCGTCATGGACGGCTTCGTCTACGGCGCCATGGTCGGCCTCGGCTTCACCGTGGTCGAGGATGTGTCGTACTTCATCAACGCCGTGGCTGCCGTGCCGGGGGCGGTCGACCAGTCGGGTCCGGTCATTGACACGTTCCTGATCCGGGTCGTGGGCGGCGGCCTGTACGGCCACGTCCTGTTCACCGGTCTCACCGGGACCGGGTTCGCCTTCTTCGTCACCCACCGCGCAGATACCATCTCGAAGCGCCTCCTGGGTGCCGGGGTGTGCATCGCGGCCGGCGTGTCGGCTCACGTCGTCTGGAACTCACCGTGGATGGAATCGATCCTCCAGACGACCGGTGGCACCAACCCCAGCGTCTTCCAGTGGATCGAATACGGGGCGGTCAAGGGCCTGCCCTTCCTGATCCTGCTCGGCGTCCTGGTTCTGCTTGCCACGCGCAGCGAGGAGGCGAACTACAGGTCGATCGTTGCCGGTGAGCCCGATCCGATGGTGGTCACGGGCGACGAGATTCGGTCACTTCGTAGCCTGTGGGCGCGACGTTCGGCTCGAGCGGCCGCCGGTCGTCTGCGGGGTCGGGCCGGTTCGACGTTGACCGGCCGGCTGCAGGCCGCCCAGATCGAGTACGCGATGATCCGCAGCGGGACCGACTCTCTGGCGGATCCGGCCCTGGACGCCCAGCGACTCAAGATCCGATCGATCCGGGCCGAGCTCGCAGCGGTCCCATTCCTGCCGCAGCCGATCCCTAATGGCGCGCCGGTGGCCTCCCTTGCCCGGGCCGAAATGGCGCCGCCGTTTGGCTCGCCAGCAGGAACGGCGTCGTGGGAAGCGGCGCCACCTAGAGGCTCCGCATCGGCTGCAGTGGCGCCCCCGGCCCAGGTGGTCCCGGTCTGGACTCCGGCCGGCTTCGGGCGCGCTCCAGCGCCAGCCCTGGCCGTCCCGGCCTGGGCCCCAACCCATGTCGTGCCAGGCGGCGGAATTGAGGCCTGGGATGCGCCCGACCCGGCACGCCCACCGGTCGCCAGGCTCTCGGAACGTGTCGAGCTCATCGCGTTGGCCCGGGCTGGGGCCTGGGCCCAGGTTCGAGGCGGGAATGGCTGGACCGGCTGGGTCGACGGCCGGCTCCTGGTGCCGCGGCGCGAGCAGGGATAGGGGACGAAGGGCCGCCTCGAGAAGGGCACCCTCTCCTGTTCTGGCGGGCCGGCGCGTCCGGTGGGGCGTCTTCCTCCCGACAGGGGCCACAAGCCTCAGGCCGGTCGGTCGCAACCAAGCAGGACGCTTCGCGATCAGGTTCGATGACCAGGTGACCACTGTCACCGACCGCCGGCGCCGGTGCGTCCTCGCACCTCCCGAAGGGACCCGGCGGCCTTTGGGCCAATCGGATGGAGTCTCGGAGCGGATGATCGGAAAAGTGCGGAGAGGGGCCTTGGTGGTGCCTTGCAGCGGGCCTTACAGGGACCGCCGGGAGGATTTCGAGCCGACAACGCCGTGCAGGGGTCCTGGGTTCCATGACCGCCGTACCATTGCCCGCTCCCCCTGCCGTCCCATCCTCCGACGCATGACGGGCGCTACTGTCCGGTGCCGCGGCCGACTTCCCATCAACTTGGTGGTGGCGTCTGCTCTGGCGCTACTGCTCATGCTTCTCGCCGTTGGAGCCGCCGCCGGCCGTTCGGCCGACCGACCGGCCAACGCGTCCGATTCGCAGCGCGTCGCGGTCGGCGGTCCTGCCGGCGACGTTGAAGCCAATGCGGTCGTGGCGTCCATTGGCCCCACACCGACTCCAACCCCCACTCCAACCCCACCGCCAACCCCGACACCAACACCGACTCCAACCCCACCGCCAACCCCGACGCGCACCGCCCCTCCACCGCCAGCCCCGACGCGCACCGCCCCGCCGACGCCAACCGCGACGCCAACTCCGATGCCGACAGCCACGCCCACACGAGCTCCGACTCCAACGCCCGGCCGCACGCCCACACGGACCGCCAGGCCGACTCCAATGCCGACGCCCATGTCGGCCTCGACCCCGACGGGCGCTCCGACGACCGCCCTGGCTCCGACTTTTGCGCCAGGCAGCGCTCCAACAACCAGCCCAGGTCAGGCCTCGAGCGGCAAGCCGACCGTTGCTCCGGCAGCCAGCGCTGAGGGCGGCTCCAGCAGTGGCGGGCCGGCCGAGCCGGTTGAGCCCACCGCCAGCGCGACCGACGGCATCGGCATTGGAGCAAGCACCGAGGCCAAGCGTGGGGGCTCCGGCCCGGTCGTAAGCGGGCTATCAAAGCACGAGGGTTCCGGCGGCGCGACCACCCAGGGGGTCGCTGCCGGCGTTCTACCGAACCTGTTCGGCGGCGGAAGTGCGTCGTTCGAGCAGCTCGTCACCGAATTCGCGCCGACCATTGCCACCGCGAGCGCAGGGGCCGCGGCGTGGGCCGCATTCGCGTTCTTCGGCAAGCGGCGTCGTGATGATGACGAGCCCAGCGACCAGCTCCTTGCGGTGGCGGCCGGCAGCGTCTACGAGGCGGGGGCCGCCCCCGGCCTGCGAGTCGTCGACGAGTCCCTCCTGCCGAGGTGGCGTAGGCCGTCTCTCCAGCAGGTTCGCCGTACGGATCCCATGCGTGCTACGGCTGAGGCCCAGCACCTCTCCTTTGCGTCGGCCGGCGTCCGACCGCTCGAGAACCACGAACGCCGCCAGATCGGCTACCGCCTGGTTCGCCTGCTCGATTCGCCGGACGAGCTCCGCTCGGCGGAGATTGGCATCCTCGACCAGGGCGACGAAGTCCAGTTGCTGCAGCGATCCGGCGCCTACTGGCTGGTCCTGTGTCCCGACGGCGGACAGGGTTGGGTCCACCGGATGACGCTTACCGAGTGCGACCAGGCCGCTGTGGTCGAGGTCGAACCGACGCCGGTATCAAAGGGCCGCATCTACGATGGGACCCCGGACAATGTGCAGCCTGCCGAGGAACCCAGCACGGGTGGGCTGCTCGAGGCCTACTTGAAGGCTCGCGGCGACGTCCTCCGAACGCTGAAAGCCAATCCGGCCGAGACTTCGTGGGAGTTCGTCACCGCGCCCCAGCCGGACGCATCCGCCGCCCCCCAGCCGGACGCATCCGGTGCGCCCGAGCCGGTGGCATCCGCCGCCCCCCAGCCGGACGCATCTTCCGCGCCCTTGACTGACGTCGTCACTTCGTTCAGCGCCGAGGAGCGGTCGCCCGGCGCGGCTCCCGCCTCAGGATCAGCACGTGCTGGTGAGCGATATTCGGAACGAAGGAACGCGGGTAGCCGTAAGGCCGCAACCGCGTCCCGGCCTGGTACCAGATCACGTCGCCCTTCGCGGTGAAGCCGGCGCGGATCGCCCGATCCGCCAGGTCTGAGCCCGTGAAGATGTAGCGTCCATCCTGGTAGGCGTCGCGGACGATCACGGCAGCGTATCGCTCCGGCCGCAACATTCGCAGCAGCTCCGCGAAGACGCCTTCCATCCGGTCGAGGAAGGTCGCGTAGTCGGTGCTGTTGGCCAGGTCGCCCTCGTGTTGGGTGACCATGGCGTAGTCTGTGCGGCGGTTCGCGTGCTGCTCGGCCAGCTTGCCGCCGGACATGGTGATCGGCAGCTGGATGTTGTACGGCGGGTCGGTGGCGACGAAGTCGACGCTATCGGACTCCATCTGCGGCAGCAGCACCAGCGCATCGCCCAAGCGCATCTCCAGGCCGGATGGGTCGAAGTCTCGCTCGCCGCCCGGATCGGACGGGCCGATGTCTGCCAGCACCGGGCCGCGACCGCCGCGCTCGGCCGCGAGCTCGCGCAGAAGGCCATCGTATATGTCGACCCAGCGCGACTCGATCTCGAAGCCGATCGCGCGCCTCGGTCCGCGTGAGATGGCGGCGCCGAGCAACGTCCCGCCAACTCCGGCGAACGGGTCGAGGACGAGTTCGCCGGGCGTCGTGAAGAACTCGATCAGCCGCGCCATCAGCCGGGGCGGCTTGTTGGCCCCGTGCTGCCTCCGCAGCGCGTGACCCAGCTCGGACGGGTAGGCGGTTCCCCAGACGGACTTGGTGAAGTAGAGCCACTCCTCGCCCGAAAGCTCGTTCAGGGTGTTGTGCGGGTGTCTTGGGCTCACCCGTCGAGCTTAACCCGGATGTACCGGTGGCCGCTCGCATCTCCCTCGGTCGGCCCGCACTTCCCGTGTAGGGTCCTGCGGGCCTCGCTCACGGCGTTTTCGGGAGCGCCCGCTGCGGTGCTCGTCGCCACCTTCGCCTGTGCTCGTCGGACCGGCGATCTGCGGCGCTTGATCGATGGATACGAGCGTAGCGGGCCCGAAGCCCGCGCCAACGCTATCGCTCTGAGGGGCCGAACTGACCAACGGCCGACACCGGTACGAAATGCCTGCCCGCCGAAGTGCGATATCGGGTTACCCTTGTTCCACCGGGGGGAAAGAGGCGCTGTGCTGGGCAGCGCCGAGCCGGCTCCGGGATTCCCACAGATGATCATGACAACCCACGACCAAGGCGTCGGAGGCCGCAGCTTCGACGGACGCTCGCCGCACAGGCGGCTGTGGAGCGACCGATTCGTGGGTCGCGAGCGCCAGCTGGAACGTATCGCCGTCGGGCTGCAGAGCGCTGCCGACGGCAAGCCCAACACCATCGTCCTGTCAGGAACGGCCGGCGTGGGCCTGACCCGGCTCCTCGGCGAGACGCGGCGGCGGATCGCAGCCCTGACCGCGCCATTCGCCGTGGTCCACGGAGTAGCGCTGCCGGCCACGTCGGGCGTTCCCTACGCGCCGGTCACCGCCGCACTCGAGCGTCTGCTCGCGCCGTTGCCGGACGAGACGCTCGCGGAGCTGGTCGGACCCACGGGCGATGCCATCGCCCGGCTGGTGCCGAGTCTCCACCCGCGACTCGAAGAACTCGAGCTGTTGCCCGATCGGCCTCGGGTCGCCGCCACCGAGTGGCGGGAGGCCCGGATGTTTGAGGCGGTTTTGGGCCTGATCGAGCGGCTCGGGGAGCGGCAGCCGGTGGCTCTGCTGCTGGAGGACCTTCACAACGCAGATGCCGCCACGCGGGGGCTCGTCACATTCCTGGCTCGGGTGACCCGCGGCCAGCGCGTTCTGCTCGTCCCGACTTACCAGCCCGACCGGCTGCTCAGGTCCGACCCGCTACGGTCCACGCTGTCCACCCTGACGACGTCGCCTTCTGTGGCGAACGTCGACGTGCCGCCGTTGGAGCGGGCCGAACTCGGCCAGCTCATCGAGGCGATCGAAGGCGCGCGCCCGTCCTCGACGACACTGCTCCTGGTTGCCGAGACGTCCCGCGGCAACCCACTCATCGCCGAGGAGCTGCTGGCGGCCCGGCGTGAGTTGCTGGGCGTCTCGCTCGCGGGTACCTTCGACCGGCTGGTCACGGCCCGGGCGTCGCTGCGGTCGCCGGAGTGCCGTCGCGTGCTCAGGCTTGTCTCTCTGGCGGGATCGGCCGTCAGCGAGCCGATGCTCATGTCGATGGCGGCCGAATTCGAGGCTCGCTCCCAGGCCCGGCCGCCCCGTTCCGCACCCGGGACGCATCGCGGGGACAGCCTGGAATCGGACATTGCCGCCGGCGTCGCCGAGGCCCTCGAGCACAACTTCCTGATCGAGACACTCGATGGACCCGAGGCCTCGGTCGGCAGCGGTTCCGACGGCTCGGCCGCACAGGCTCGAGAGGCCACGAGAAAGGATCTCGATGCGCATGCGGGTTCGCGTCGGGAGACCAGCCGGGATGCCTTGAGGCGCTCGAGGGACGAGGCCTTCGGACGAGAGGCCGTTCGGGAAGCCGAACGGATGGGTCGCGACTCGGGTCGTGAGGGTCGCGGCCCACAATCTCGTGCCGCGAAGGCAGCGACGGGAGATTCCAGGGGACGGCGCGTCGGTTTCCGGCACGAGTTGATCGCCGAGGCCATCGCCTCGGACCTGCTGCCGGCCACGCGCCGCCGCTACCACTCGGCCCTGGCGGCGACATGGGCCGCCGGACCAGAGCCACAGCCGGCGACTGCAATGACGCACCACCTTGCCGCTCATGAGCTGGTCGAAGCTGAGACCGCGGCCCTGAGCGCAGCGGTTGTCGCCGAAGCGATGGATGCGGGGGCGGACGCCCTGGCGCACTATGAACGGGCCCTCGGGCTGTACGAGATCGTTCAACCGGATGAGGGGGTGGCGCGCCTGCCGGACCTGTACGTCCGAACCGCGGAAGCGGCTTTCGCAGCCGGAGATTCGGCCCGGGCCGAGGCCTACGCCGAGGCGGCCGCGGCCGCCCTTGACGATCCTCGCGAACGGCTGGCTCTTGGCCTCGTGATGGAGCAGCTCGGCCAGTACCGTCGAGCCTCGGGCGATCACGAAGGGTCGCTGGCGGCATATCGTCGGGCCGTGGAGCTGGTACCGCCGGAGCCAACTACGGCCCGAGCTAGGGTGCTTGGCTCGCTTGCCCAGTTCCGCATGCTGGAAGGAGTCTTCTCCGAGGCCAAACGCTACGCCCAGGAGGCCGTGGACGTCGCTACGGCCGTCGGCCAGGGGGCCCGCCAGGAGATGCTCCACGCGACCTGCACCCTGGCGGTAGCCGACGCCTGGGGCGAGGATCCCGAGCCGGCCGTCTGGAAGTTGCGCCAGACCCGGGACGAGGTTGCGGAGCTGGGCCGCCTCGACGATCTGTTCCGCGTGTACGCGAACCTGACGACCGTCCTCGACCTGCTGGGTCGGCACGAAGAAGCCATCGCCATTGCCTACGAGGGCATCGCCGAGGCCGAGCGGGCCGGCCAGGCCACTGTCTACGGCAATTTCCTCCGAGCTAACGCCGCCGACTCCCTGTTCTTCCTGGGTCGTTGGACAGAATGTCGCCAGCTCTGCCTGGACGCCCTGAGCTGGAGCCCGGTGGGCATCTGGTTCCTTTCGCCCCTCCTCAACCTGGCCACTCTGGAGGTGGCGATGGGCGCCGGCGAGTCGGCCGGACGTCTCCTGGGGCAGGTACTCCTGGCCATCGAGACGGTCCAGGACCCGCAGTTCTCCGTGCCGGCCCAGCAGGCTGCCGTGTCCTACGCCCTCTGGCAGGAGGATCTGGTCGACGCTCACAAGGCGGCGGATCGGGGCTGGCTTCGGGTGAGCGACACCGAGGACTGGCTGCTCATGGCCCGCATGGCCTCGACGTTCCTCGAAGTCGACGCTACGGTTGCCCAGGACGCCCACCGTCGACGCGATTTGGGGACACTGGCGGTGACGCGGGAGCGGAGCCTGCCAGTCGTGCTTCGGGCCGAGGCCGTGGTACGCGCCTGCGGCGTCTCGCCGAAAACGGGCTCCCGGCGTCAGGCCGACCTCGCCATCAGGACGGCTCGAGCATTTCGGTCCCGCATCGAGGGACGCGATGAGGCGTCCGTCTGGGGCCAGCTGGCCCTCGATTGGGCCGAGCTCGGCGATCCTTACGAGTCCGCGAGAGCGCGCTGGCGGGAGGCCGAGGCGCTCCTCGATCAGGCTCGGGGTCTATCGACAAGGGGCGTGGCCCGCGAGCCGCTGACGGCGGCCGCGGAAGGTGCTTTCAAGCTTGGGGCGTGGCCTCTTCTGCGGTCCGTCGCCGAATTGGCGCAACGTGCGATGTTGCCGCTACCCAAGCACATCGAGGCCGCACTCGAAGGCCGGCTCGAGACGGCGGCATCTTCGGCACGACCGGGAGGCCGCCACGGTGCGGCGTCGAAGTCCTCGCTTCAGGGTGGTTCGCCTGCTCATCGCGGGCCGGCCGCGATGCCATACCCGGGCTCGCGGTCCGATGCCGGGGTGGTGGCCGACTTCGTCTCGCCGTCGAGTCGTCCGGCCCAGCCCGACTTCGGCCTCAGCAGGCGGGAGCTGGAAGTCCTGGCGCTCATCGCCGAGGGACGCAGCAACCCCGAGATCGGCCGACGGCTGTTCATCACCCGCAAGACCGTTGCCGTGCACGTCAGCAACATCTTGACCAAGTTGGGAGTATCGGGCCGAGTGGAAGCTGCCGCGGTAGCCATACGCCTGGGACTGACCGACAGCGAATAGCGGATGGTCAGGCGGATCGCTGCTCCCCGAATGCGAAGAAACCCGGACGACGGGGTCCGGGTTTCTTGATGCGCGCTCGGTCTACCAGCGCTTGCCCAGGATGACGACAAGCCCCAGGAGGACCGGAGCCAAGGCGGTGAGCACCATTGTTACTCCTCGATCTGCTACCCCATCCCGCTGACGCGCAGGCCGCATTCAGCGACTGCGAACGTAACTCCGACCCCCTATTGGCTCAATCGCCTATCCGTACCGCCGGGGACTCGGCGATTCCATCCATGAGTACTGGTCGGGAATCGCCAAATGGGCTACGTCGACCTTCCGAGGCCAGCCGATTCGGGCGAGATGACGCCTGCGACGCATTACGCCCGAACGGCTACAGCGCCTTGACCGCTGCCACGAGCTCCTGAAGGCCCTTCTTGGCGTCCGCGAAGAACATGCCCGTCTTGGGATTGACGTAGAGCGGGTTGTCGATGCCGGCGTAGCCGCGGCCCATCGATCGCTTGATGACGATGATGGACCGGGCCCTGTCGACGTCGAGGATCGGCATGCCAAAGATGGGGCTGGAGCGGTCCGCCCGGGCAGCCGGGTTCGTGACGTCGTTGGCGCCAACCACGAGGGCGACGTCCGTTCGTTCGAACTCAAGGTTGATGTCGTCCATCTCTTTCAGCTGCGGGTAGGGCACGTTAGCCTCGGCCAGCAACACGTTCATGTGGCCCGGCATGCGGCCGGCCACCGGATGGATCGCGTACGACACGTCAATGCCTCGGGCTTCGAGCAGGTCCGCAAGCTCTCGGACGCCGTGCTGAGCCTGAGCGACGGCGAGGCCATAGCCCGGCACGATAACGACCTTGCTGGCGTAGGCGAGCTGGATGGCCGCGTCGTCGACCGAGACTTCGCGGACCGTCCCGTCCGCGCCCGTCATCGAGGCCTGCGTGCCCTCGGCCGCCCCAAAGCCGCCGACGATGATGTTGGCGATCGATCGATTCATGGCGTTCGCCATCAGTCGGGTCAGGATCGCGCCCGAAGCGCCCACAAGGGCACCGGCCACGATCAACATCACGTTACCGACGGCGAAACCCGCCATTGACACTGCTGTGCCGGTGAAGGCGTTCAGGAGTGAGATCACGACCGGCATGTCGGCTCCGCCGATAGGCAGGACCATCAGCACTCCGAAGACGAGGGCGCATGCCAGGGCGACGGTGAGCAGCACGTTCAGAACGCCGACGTCATACGTGACAGCGCCCGCTCCGGCGAGGATGAGCACGATCGAGACGCTGAGGCTGCAGACCACGACGAGCCAGGAAAGGATCCGGCCGCCGGGCAGCAAGGTGGGCTGGCCTTTGATGAGACCCATCAGTTTGGCCGAGGCGATCAGCGATCCGGTGAAGGTCACCGAGCCGATGACGATGTCGGCGACGATGAAGAAGGTCCTCCAGCCGTCGAGGCCGGGAGCATCGCCGGCGAGCACCCGATGGCCACCGAGGGAGACGAAATCGTTGATGGCCAGCAGAGCCGCGGCGCCGCCGCCTACGGCGTTGAACACCGACACGAGTTGCGGCATCGAGGTCATGGCAACTGTACGAGCCGTTCTCAGCCCGAGGCCGCCGCCCAGTGCCAGGCCGCCGATGATGATCAGCCAGTTGCCGAGCGCGACGCCACTCTGGGTCACGAGGACGACCTCGGCCAGGACGGCGACGATCATGCCCGCGGCAGACAGGCGGTTGCCGGTCCGTGCGGTGGCCGGCGAGTTCATCATGTGCAGGCCGACGACGAAGAGGGCCGCCCCCGCGATGAAGGCGAGCTGGACCAGGTAGCCGACGTTCGTTGCGCTCATGGCAATTCCCTCGTTACCTGGCGGCCTTGTCGGTCGCGGCAACGGGGCGCCGCTTGAACATCTGGAGCATCCGATCGGTAACCAGGTACCCGCCCACGACATTTGCGCCGGCGAAGGCCATGGCGACGAAGGCCAGCGCGGCCGCCAATGGGTTGTCGGCCTGGGCGGCCAGCCCGATCGCCCCCACGAGAACGATGCCGTGGATCGAGTTCGTGCCGGACATCAGAGGCGTGTGGAGTGTGGCGGGGACCTTGCTGATGACTTCGAAGCCAAGCAGGATGGCCAACACGAAGACCGTCAGGTAGTCGAGGAGATTGCTGACGTTCATACCCTGGCACCTCCCCGCGATACGGGCTGAAGGAGCTTCCTGGTAGCCTCCTGGACCACGTTTCCCTCGTGTGTGATGACGGTCGCGGCCGTGATCTCGTCCTCGAAATCGAACCGAAGCTCACCTGATCTGACAAAGTTGAACAACAGGTTGGTGATGTTTCGCGAGTAGAAGGCACTCGCCCCGGTCGGCATCGAGGCCGGCAGGTTCAAAGGAGCGTGGATGGCCACGCCGTTGGGCGTGATCGTCACCTGGCCCGGAATCGAAAGCTCGCAGTTGCCGCCCAGATCGCTTGCGGCCATGTCGACGATGATCGAGCCGGCCTTCATGCATTCGACCGCCGCCGCAGTGACGAGAACCGGCGGCCGACGGCCCGGGACCTGGGCCGTCGCTATGACGATGTCATGGGACGCGATGACGTCGTTCAGCTCCTCCTGTTGAGCGGCCTGCTCCTGCGGCGTCAATGCTCGGGCATATCCGCCCTGACCGGCGCCGTCGATGGCCGACTTCAGGGTGATGAATTGGGCGCCCAGCGACTCGGCTTGCTCTCTCGTCTCGGGTCGAACGTCGTACGCCTTCACCTGGGCCCCGAGTCGGCGCGCCGTGGCGATCGCTTGCAGGCCGGCCACGCCGATGCCCAGAACGAGGACGTTGGCCGGCCTGGCGGTGCCCGCCGGCGTCGTCAGCAAGGGAAAGTAGCGCCCGAACGAGTTGGCCGCGACGAGGACGGCCTTGTAGCCGCCCACGTTGGCCTGCGACGAAAGGGCGTCCATGCCCTGGGCCCGGCTGAGCGTCCTGGGGATTGCGTCGAGGCTGATGACCGTAATGCCCAGGCCGGCAAGTTCGGCCATGGCGCGAGGGTCGAGCAGTGGAGCCAGCATGCCAATGATCACCTGGCCCGGATGAGAGAACCTCAGTTCGGCCGGCGTGGGCCGGTGGATGCAGAGAATCACGTCGGACTGCGAGTAGAGCCCCGGGGCGGTCACGATCTCGGCCCCGGCCTCGGCGTAGTCGACGTCGGGGAAGGACGCCTCGGCGCCGGCTCCTTGCTCCACCAGCACGCCCAAATCGGCGGCCCGCAGCTTCTCGACTGCATCGGGAACCAGAGCTACGCGGCGCTCTCCCGGCACCGTCTCCCTGACGACGCCAACTCTCATAGCAATATCACCTGCTGTACGCGTCTCCAATCGGCCCGTTCAGGGCGGTGGCGTCCCGTAAGGACGCCGAGCGTCTGCGCGACACGGGGAGTCTGCTCGAGAAGGACGCTAGCGAAGTCTAGCCGGGCCGGGCCGGGGTGTCGCGGCCCGCCGCTTCTGAGGGCAAGGCGTAAACCACCGGTCGTGGGTTGCCCGGCGCAACAGTCCCGGGTCGATACGTCCATGGCAGTCCGCTCCTGCGGCGAAAGCGGGCCCTGGCTTCAGGGATGTCAGGGCGGTGGCACTGGGGAAAATCGAGGCCTGCAGGATGTGGGCCGGCGCGTGTTCTCCGTCCGGTCAAACGTTGCCGATTCACATATCCAGAGCAGTCGATGAGATGCCCGTGTTGAAGAAAGCGCTGGTTTCGTGACGTCAAGAGCGTATAGTCGAGGGGCAATCGCTCAAAGGTCCGGCGAATCAGAACGGCTGCGGTCCTGAGCTGGGAAAGAGGAAAGAAATGGTCACAGTTCGGAAGGCCGATCCGGCACTTATGGATAAAGGAAGTCCGAGGCCACGCGAACTGAGCCCCGCGGCTCGCGAGCGCGAGCAGCAGCAGCGCCAGTTCAAGAAGCTCATTGGTCAGCTAAAAGGTCCGGAGCAGGTATTCGAAGTTCGACTCGATCCGAACGAGAAGCCGATCACGATCAGGCAACGCCTTCTTCGTGTTGCGGCCGATGCTCAGGTCGAGATCGCCGTTCGCAAGCACGGCGATGGATTCCTGGTTGGCCTCCTCACACCTGAGCGCCGCACCAATCGCGGTCGGCGCGCTGCCGGAGCGGCACCGAAGATCTGACGGGCCTGGCGAGGACATAGCCAGCTTCGGACGGAACCGGCCCGCGGATCGAGAAGCCGCAAGTCGAGGGAGACTGTCGCTTGAGCGCCGAACCCAGTGGCTCGGACGGTGCGGGCCAGACCCCTATCTTCACGGCGGATGGAGCCGGCGAACCGGCCGGTGGTCGGCGTCGCCTGGTCGAGATTCGCTGCGGTTTCGCCGAGATGGCTCGACAGGAGGCCGAGGCGGCGGCTGCTCGGGTGGAGCAGACCAGGCGACTCCTGGATGGGCAGGCCGACGCCCTCGCCCGGGCTCAGGCTGCAATCGATCCCGCGGCGACGCACGCTGCCAAGGACGGGGCCCACCGCTCCTTCCGGGCCACAGTGGCCGCGGCTCGGACTCGGGGCCAGGTTGAGGCCGCCGCAAATACCTGGCTGAACGAGATCAACAAGATCAACGCCGCGGGCCGCACCGCTCAGGCACGGGTCAGGCACGAGCGCGAGAGCGTGGACGAGCTGCTCTCGCAGCTGGCGAAGCAGTCAGACTTCGCTGAAGCCAGTTCGGCCACGGCCGCGGCTGCGATGGAAGCCTGCCGTGCGGCCCGGGCAGAGCTCGAAGCCTCCGGAGCGGTGGAAGAAGGCGAGGCGCCGGAAGCCACCGTGGCGGCCGCTTCGGCCGCGCTCGAGTCGCTGGGCGAGCCGGAGCCAGTCACCACGCCGGGCGACTCGCGATCGGCGGCGCCGGCCGAGGCGCCCACGCCGGTCGCGCCGGTCGCGCCGGCCGCCCAGGTCGTGCCACTGGTCGGCGAGAACCTGCCCTCGGCCGGCGGGCTCGTCGTGGACATCCGGGCTCGGCATCCCCAGGCGATCATCCGGCTGTTGCGTCGCGACAACCGAACGATGAACGTTCTGGTCAGGCAGCTGGGCGGCGGCGACTCGGCGGCCCGGCGCGGTTGGAAGCTGCTCCTGTCGAACTTCGTGGACTCCGTGGTCGCTGCCGCCATCGATGATGCCTGTTTCGAGTTCCCTGCAGGACATCCCTTCTGGAGCCAGTTCAGCGTGGATGAGTCCCGCGAGGTGGCGCGAGGCCTCGCTACGCTGGGCTTCCGATACGACGGTCTCGGCGGCTTTGCCGACGAGCACGTGCCGACGCAGCGGGACCTGACCCTGGCCGTTGGTCAAGCTGGGCTAATCCCGGTAAGGGTCCACTACTGGCCAAGACCGGATGAAGAGGCGCAACTCTTCGAGGGGGTTCGAGTCTCGGGTGACTACTTCATCGCGCTCAGGGCACCGACCCTTACCCTGGGGGACCTCGTCAGGATCCTGGGCCGAAGGGCGGAGCTCCTGACGGACCTGTGGAACGCGTGGCCCCGGGTTCGACCGCTCCTGCTCGCGACGCGTCGCTGAAGGAGTTCCGCCTACGGAGCCGAGTCGAACGGCGGCTCCCCCGGCCTCCGCGGTGAGACGCCACTGGAGAGCCGACTAAGCTCCGGGTCGGTCGGCGGATGAAGCCGCGGCAGCTTCGGTGCCCTCGTCCGGATCCTGCTCGAGCACGACAAGACGATAGCCCTCGGCCGCCGCGACGCCGATGGCGGTGCCCTGCTCCATGAGTCGGCCACGCACTCGAGCAAAGACCGCCTCCGGGTCGTGGAGCTGACTGGCATGCGATCGGAGGGCCTCGATCTTGCGGCCGACCGTGGTGGTTACGTCGATCCAAACGTCGGGCCGGTTCGGCCACATCAGGTATAGCCTGCGGACGCGGTGAGCCGGAAGGCCGTTCCTCGCCAGCCAGGGGAAAGCCATCGGGTTGCGCGCTGCGGGGTAGACGGCATCGACCGCCGCCATCGCGGCGGCTCGATGGTCCGTGTGGTTGACCCCGCCGCCGCCGTGAATCACGACCTCGGGATCGCCGCACAGGACGGCGTCCGGCCTGAACGTCCGGATCTCGCGGACGAGCATCTCGCGCACGGGCAGGTCGTTGACCAGGTTGCCGTCGGGCTGGTGCAGAAAGGAGACGCCTGCATAGCCGACGATCCCCGCCGCCCTTCGCTGCTCCTCCTCGCGGGCCGCGGCCAGCGCCAGCGGATCGAGGTCCGGGTCCTCGCCGCCGGCGTCGCCCGACGTGCAGCATACGAGCCAGCCTTCCGCGCCGGCGTCGATCCAAGCCGCTGCCGTACCCGCAGGCCCAAAGTCGGCGTCGTCGGGATGGCCTACGACGACCATGAAGCGACGGGGTCGCCAGGTATGGGCCGTTGCCGTCTCGTCCGTCATCTGTCCGCCTCAGCTGCCCATTGGACCTTGTCGTGGGAGGGCGACATTCGACTGTCGGTCCTCCCTACGCCGGCCAGGTTGCGAATTCGCGCCTTGCCGACACGAGATATCATGCCGACAGAGGCTTCGCTCGTCTCCCCCCACGCGCGAAGCCTCTCTCCATGCCAGGGACTATCGTCGGATCGAGCGCGTCAATACCGATTGGCTCTGGCGGTGGCCGCCTCGATCGGGCAGCGGCCGTGTGAGCCACCGGGCGCGCAGGTCAGGCGGGTCTGGCACGTACCTCCTTCAGGGCGGCGAGGACTTCGATGGCGTGGTCCTCAGGCTGCACTGCAGGCCAGACATAGACCAGGCGGCCATCCGGTCCAACGAGGAAGCTCGTCCGCAGGATGTCCATGTAGGTCTTGCCGGACCTGGTCTTCTCGCCCCACGTGCCGTACGAATCGGCTACGGCGTGGTCCTCGTCGGCGAGGAGTGTGAAGGGCAGACCGTATTTGGCCCGAAACGCGGCCTTGCTGGCGGGACCCTGCGGGCTCAGGCCCCAGACTTCGGCGTCCGAATCCCTGAACGCTGCATCGTTGTCACGGAACGAGCAGGCCTCTTTTGTGCAGTTCGGAGTGTCGTCGCCTGGGTAGAAGTAGACGACCGTGAAGTGGCCTCGACGGTCGGACAGGCGATGACGCCTGCCTTTGTCGTCGCTGAGCTCGAAATCGGGGGCGAGCTCTCCCACCTTCGGCAAAGCGGTCATGCTCCAAGGCTACTGCGGCCACGTCGCGGCCGCCTCAGCGGGGTAAGGCGATTGCGGCGACCGCGACGGCGAGGGCGAGAGCCACGGTCAGCCAATCTCGCCAGGTGACGCGGAACTCCCGGAAGTGAGTTCGCCGCGTGCCGCTGTCGAAACCTCGGGCATCCATGGCCAGGGCCAGCCGTTCGGCCCGCCGAATCGCCGAGACGAGCATGACCAGGATTCGATCCGCGGCGTCGTGGATGCGGCCAACGGGGCCGCGGGGCTGCAAGCCGCGAAGCCGACGGGCCGCGCCGACCACGGCCCAGTCGCCGGCCATGAACGGCGCGACGCGGAGAGCGGCCAGGGAACCATAGGCGAATCGATCAGGCACATGCCACTGCTGGACCATTGAGTCGGCCAGGCGTGTCGGGTCGGACGGGCCGACGACCAGCAAGGTCGTCAGGCCGATGACGACCACGCGCAGGCCGATGGCGAGGCCGGCCGCGATCGCGGGACCGGTCACTCGGACTGGGCCCAGCTCCAGGACCGCCGTGAGGCTCCGGTCGGCATTCGATCCGGAGAGAAGAATCGAGAAGGCGGTGAGGCTCAGGATGGCGAAGCCAAGCGGAGCCATGCGACCGGGGATGCGCCGAAGCGGCAGGCCCGACCAGAGAACCAGGGCCACGACCGCGGCGATGGCCAGCCTGGCGGGCACGATCGGGTCAAGGGTCACCACGGCCGCGACCAGCCAGACGAACCCGGCAACCAGGCGGGCGGCCGGCGTGACTTTGGTCAGGAACGCCGGGCGCACGGGTGCGAGTGGAGCCGGCAGCAGGCTCACCGACGGGCGCCCTCGGTCGACACCGGGCCGGCAGGTGCGGTCCCGGCAGGATTGCCGCGCCAGGGTTCGGCAGGGCTGTACGGAGGTGAGGCCAGGAAGGTTTCCGGGGGTCCGTCGAAGACGATTCGGCCCCGATCGAGGGCGATCACTCGATCGCATGCAGGCAGCAGTCGAGGGTCATGTGTCGCCAGGAGTTGCGCCTGACCGGTTGCTCGAAGCTCGTCGAGGAGGATCAGCACGGCGCCCGTGCCGCGTCTGTCGAGACCGAATGTCGGCTCGTCGAGAAGGAGCACCGCCGGCGGCCGCAGCGCGAGAGCGGCGAGGCTGAGTCGCCGCTGCTCGCCCTGGCTGAGCCGGAACGGGTCCTCGGCGGCCAGATCTCGGAGGCCGAATCGGGTGAGGACCGCATCCGGGCTGGTCGGAGGAGGACCAGGGACGCGGCCCCGCCGCGACCGACGCCGCGCGGCAGCGTCGCCTGCCAGCACCTCGCCGCGGACGGTCCTGGCGACGAAGCCGAGCTCGGGATCCTGGAAGACCATCCCAACCTGGCCGGCAACCTCGCCGGCCGGTAATCGTGCGGGGTCGCGCCACCGCTCTGCCGCCTCTACTCCGCTGGGGACGGTCCTCAGCCTCACGGTCCCGTTGTCGGGTCGGCGCAGGCCGGCCAGCGTGAAGAGCAGGCTCGACTTGCCGGCCCCATTCGGTCCAACCAGGGCGACCCGCTCCCCGACTCCGACCCGCAGCGAAACGCCGTCGAGTGCCCGCCGCGACTCAGCCCCGTCGGCGGGGTAGTCGAGCCCGACGTTCGAAGCCTGCAGGATCTGAGGCCCGGGCCCGCCGAAACGGTCCGGGCCGGCGCGCCGGATCGATTCACGTTGGTGGCGCCACGCCTGCGGGACCCAGGCTCCACTCCGCTCCAGGAGGTCGACCTCATCCGGGCCCACGGAGCCGGCCGGGGCAAACGCGAGCTGGCGCCCGCCATCGCCTATGAGCAGGACGTCGTCGGCGAGCGGCAGCGCAGCCTCCAGTCGATGCTCGATCAGAACGATGGTGTGCTCTCGTCGCTGAGCTAGCTCGCCCAGCTGGGCCAGCGTCGAATGCATCCCCGGCGGGTCGAGATTAGCGGTGGGCTCGTCGAAGACGAGCAGCGAAGGCCCGGCGGCGAGAACGTCCGCAGTTGCCAGGCGCTGCTTCTCACCGCCGGACAGGGTGGCCGTGGACCTGCGTTCAAACCCCGAGAGTCCGACCTGGGCCAGTGCCTCAGGCACCCGCGCCGCCATCGACAAGCTCGGCCAGCCTCGATTCTCGAGGCCGAAGGCGACTTCATCGTCGGCCCGCGCCATCACGAGCTGGCTGTCCGGGTCCTGGAAGACGAGGCCGACCCGCTCGCCGAGGAAGCGGGCCGGCGTGGACGCCACCTCCATGTCGCCGACGCGCAGGCTGCCCTCCCAGCGACCCGGCAACGTGTGCGGCACGAGCCCGGCCAGCGCCCGGGCGAGTGTGCTCTTGCCCGAGCCCGAGGGGCCGAGGACGAGCAGGACCCGCCCCGGCTCGACCCGAAAGGTCAGGCCCCGCAGTGCCGGTCTCGGTCGACCTGCGTACGTCCAGCCGAGACCCTCGGCCTCGATCGATACGGGTCCGGCGCGGTCGGTCACTCTCCGGCCGCGAAAGCGTCGAGGGCGCCGGTTCCCCGAAGCGCCCGAACCAGCAGCCAGCTCCCGATACCGGCGATGAGCACGGCCGACAGGATCTCCGCGCCTGCGATCACGGCGCGGTAGGGAAGGTCATAGGCCGCGTAACTGATGGTCGTATCGTGGATCGCTTCGCCGATGCCGGCGCCGACACTGGCCACGATTGCCGTGACTGGACCCCATCGGCGATAGAGGGCGAATGCGAAGACCAGCTCGGCGCCCGCTCCCTGGAGGACCCCCGAAAGAAGGCTATCCATACCCCAGGCATTGCCCAGCAGCATCGCGACGACTGCGGCGACCACCTCTCCGAAGAGCGCAGCACCGGGCTTCCTCACGACGAGCGGACATACCACGGCCGGAAGCAGCCACGCGCCGGTGACCAGCGATGCCGCCTGGTAGCCCGCACCGGCAGCCCAGACCCAGACGTAGTTGTTCCAGATGAAGAACACGACGCCAAATGCCGTCGCCAGCAGTGCCACGACGACAATGTCGACGGTCCGCCAGCGGGCGGACTCAAGGACTCCGCCGGTCGAAGTGTGGGTGCTCACGCTACGTCGCCTCCGCGTCTGAATGTAGGGTTCTCGTCTCGATCACCAGCAGTCGGCCCCTGCGCAGCGTGACGCTCGCGTCAGCCGTGATGCGAATGTTCGAAAGGCCTCGGGCCGGCCCGGGCATCAGCTCTTCGTCATCGAGGGGGTAGAGCAGGCCGTCGGTGGTGACGCCCTGGGCCGGCGTCCCAATCGGGAGAAGCGACACGAGGTCGTCCTTCGAACCGGCCAGGCTGCAACGTGCGATTTGCCCGTCCGCAGTCGGGGCTCGGAGCAGGCGAACCCGTGTACTGCCGTCCAGCAGCTCGATGTCGGCATTGTCGGGCGCCGGGAGGCCGAGCAAGCCGACGTTGGCGAGGGCGTGGTCGAAGCGTTTGCCGCCGAGGGCCCCGAGGATGGTGATATGGGCCGCTCCGAGCTTCAGTGCGGCGACGATCGCCAGCTCCGCGTCCGACTCGTCCTTGGACCTGGGCGATCGTTCGATAGCCCCGCCATCGGCGGCCAGCGCGAGGAACCGAGCCTCAGGCAGCGAATCTGCGTCGCCGACGAGCAGGTCCGGCCGAAGACCGAGGCGCTCGGCCTTGTCCCAGCCGCCGTCGGCCGCCACGACAAGGTCGACGCCGCGATCCCAACCCGGCCATGCCGCATCGAGCGCTTCGTGGCTCGGCACGTCACCATCGGCCACGATCAGCGCCCGCTTTGCGGAGCGAGCCCGAATCAACAAGAGGCACCTCCATCGACACGACAGAGGTGCACCGTTCTGGACTCCCTGCGCCGGCATGATCCGGATCAAGTTCCAAGGGTCTGCGGATCCATTCCGCACTCTCAGCGCCTCCCCGGCGCTCCCCTGTCCCTCTTCTGTTGTCTCCCGACTCTACACCGATGGGCCGACTATGGCGAGCCGGCCGGACTGCTCACGCACGGAATGCCGTTGGCACGGTGCCCACCGACCGGCGGCACGGCGCACGCAGGCCGAGAAATGATGCGCTTGGTGCAACATCACTCGGGCGGTTCGAAATTATGTTCGCTTCCATGCATCCGAAAGTACGTCTGCACCGAATAATGGATAGGGAATAGCGTAACTGCCGGACCGGGGTCCTTTCATCGAGGGACCGCGGATGGGAACTGTTCTCACAGACGCACAACCGAAATCCTCAGCAACGCCCAGGTCGAGCGCTCAGAGGGTCCCGAAACGTGACTGATCTCCTTCACCCGGCAATTCAGCGGGTCGTCGACGTCGCCTCCCGAAAGGGAGTCGCGCTCGACATCCGACTCATGCCCGCCACGACGCACACCGCCGCCGAAGCCGCCGCGGC
>Ga0182027_10001953_pt1 | contig 33654 bp, 44 predicted proteins | sample 712E1DmetaG_FD_121300 | JGI IMG/M metagenome (GOLD analysis project Ga0182027, IMG submission 121300) | Permafrost microbial communities from Stordalen Mire, Sweden - 712E1D metaG (Illumina Assembly) | ecosystem: Environmental > Terrestrial > Soil > Wetlands > Permafrost | place: Sweden...
ACAAAAAGAATTAAATTTTCAAAAGTTATACCAAAGCTAAAATGGTTTTTTAACACGTTAACTATAATTATAAATAACGAAAAAACAATTAGAATAAGCAAACCGATACTTCCATCTCTAAGTTTTCCTTTTGTTAAAAGTTTAAGTAGAATTTTTAAAGCAATTACTAAAAAAATAAAATAAAAAATTATTGAAGATAAGGTATAAATATTTTTTAACCCTAATAAAAAAGCCCCTGCAAATCCCACCGGCAGTGCGGAAAGAAAACTTAAGGAAAAAAAATCGGATATTCTGCCAATTGGAAATTTTTTCCATAAACTATAAATTATAAGAAAAATTGCTCCCCCGAAAATTGCACCAACTAATGAGAGACCCGGAAAATAAGGAAAAAGAATAAATCCTAAAAAGGTATGAAAAACCGGCTTGGGAAAAGAAAAAACATATAAGGTTCTCGCGCAAATTAAACTTAAAATCCCAACAATAAATGCCGCGTTAAAAATTGTTTCCATCTGGATATTTTTCCTGATAAAAATAAAGTCATCCTGACTTAAATAGTAAAGAGTAAATAAAAATACAAAAAAAGAGATTAGCAAAACGATAATAAAAAATTGCATATTAGGCTTTTTCCGAATACTGACCTGTCCTGGTGTCGATTTTTACCCTATCTCCTTCTTTGAGAAAAAGAGGAACCCTGGTTTTTAATCCGTTTTCTAAAATTGCATCTTTATAAATATTGGTTGCAGAATTTCCCCGCAAAGAGGGTCCGGTTTCGGCAATTTCAAATTCCATTTTCGGAGGAAGATTAATTGTTAAGGCTTCATCGTCTATAAAGCTTACTGAAAAATCCTGACCTTCTTTTAAAAATGCTTTTTCATAATCTATAACCGAAACAGGAATATTAATTTGCTCAAAAGTTTTTGGATCCATAAAATATGCAAAGTCGCTATCTTTATATAAAAACTGCATATCTTTTTTAAGAACCATAACCTGATCGACTTTTGTCCCGTTAACAAAGCTTTTTTCAAGTGTTCCGCCATTTTTGATATTTTTAACCCTAACTCTAATGGTTGCACTTCCCCGCCCCATTTTTATATGCTCATAAGAAAGCACCTGGAAAATATTTCCTTGGTCTTTAAAAACAGTTCCCGCTCTAAGTTCCGTAACGGAGATCATTTTATTTTTTGTTCCTTCTAACGCGGATTAAGCCTGAAAAAGGCACAATTTCCACTCCTCTTTTTTCCAATTCGTCCAAAAATAAATTTGCGCCCAATGAATCGGATGCAATGTGCCCCGAAATAATTACGTTAAGATGATGTTTTTTTGCTTCTTTAAAATGCTCTTCGTTCATATGCATTTCTACAATTGTACCTATCCCGGACTGAGCCATTTTTTCGTAAATTTCCTTAGACCCTGAGGTTCCGCCGGTAAAACCGGTAACTGCTACCTTTCCCGATCTGTTTTTCCTTGAACCGATGGTAATTTTAGGACCTGCTTTTCTTTTCTTTCCCTCTTCAAATTCGGGTAATTCCTCAATTGCATCCAATACATCCCCGACCGTTTGTAATTTTTTACTATTTAAGTGCTTAGAAAGAAAATTAAAACCGATATTATCCCAAATTGTGTGGATTACGATGAAAGGAATGTTTAAAAGCCTGGCCGCATCAACACTTTGAAAATGGTTTGCCGGGGCAATGCCGCGCCGTACCTGAGAAATCCTTTCATCCATTAAAAACTCCGCTGCCGTAACCGGAACCCCAAATGACTCCATTAAGTCAACTTGAACTCCCATAACCTCATCCAGTGCCGCAAGAGCAGCACCGTGAGGATGATGTCCGATTATTAAATCGATTTTTTCTCCTTTTTCGTTTAATCTATCGGTAAGCACAACTTCGCCGGTATCGATATCTATTCCCGTTATGAGTTTTGAAACTTTTGTTTTAGGATCACCGTATAAGATTCTTGAATCTGCAAAAGGATTTTTAAAAGATTCTTTATCGAAGTACTTTTTTTCTTTTTCGGGTAAATCCTGATAATCTTTTTTGTTTTGATCCAAAAGTTCTTTTTTTTTTGTTTCTCCTCTTGGATCTGCCTTAATTCCCATTTGAATTGCCAAATCGTAAATTTCTTGAACAGTCATACTGGAAAGTATATAATAATAAGGCTCAAAACGCAATAATTTTGAAGCTGGGGCGAGTGGCGGAATGGTATACGCGGTAGTCTCAAAAACTACTAGTCGCAAGGCTGTGAGGGTTCGACTCCCTCTTCGCCCACAGTAATTTCATTGACAACGCCTAACGTGAGGAGTATAAGTTATTCAAATGAACAAAATTGAAGGCTTTTTCCATTTAAGGACTGAGAATCGAACATTCAAAAGAAATAAATCGCAGCTATTGGCTGAGCATGAAGGAGAATTTGTGCTAATTAAAAAGCGATCAGTGGTGGGAACTTTTAGTGGCGAAGGAGATGCTTTCAATAAAGGATTTGATCTTTTCGGACGAGAATCCTTCTTGGTAAAAAAGATTCTGGAAAAAGAACCGATAATGTATGTTTTTAATGTTTCTTCAGTAAAAGCTTAACTGGATATAAATTATTTGTTATTCCCCACCGATTGTCTCTTCAGGCTTCGACTCCCTCTTCGCCCACAAATTTTATCAAAACGTAATTGAAGATAAGATTAATCGTTGACAAAACAAACGAAGAAATAGTATAAAAGATGTCTATTGTGAACAAGGAAAGTTCATTTCAAACAACAAGAATACACTACGATAACCACTTTCATCCAAGACGGTTCAACCCGATGGAAAGTCCAGAAACAAGTGAACCCGTAGAAGGAATGATTCCTTTTAGCAACACCCCCGAAACCAGTGCACCACTTTTTGAATTACCTAAAAAACCGTCTTCTTCTAAAAAGTCAGAACAAAAAAAATGGGGTCAATATCTTGAAGAAATTGTTCTCCCTAAAGAGTGAAAGTAGTAGGAAATCATAATAATAATAACTAAGGGGAAAAAAATTAGAATAACAAGCGCATAAACTGTGCTTATCCATTCCAGTTTCATATCTCTTGGCTGGATTTGCAAAAGCTTATTTTTTACTCCTTTAAATCTAAAATCGATGACTTTATGAGTAAATGGCCGCTTAAAAAGCAAAACCCAGAGATAATTTAAAGTGTAGCGTGAAGACATTGTAAACGGACCCTCTGCCGCAATCCTTCTTCCGGAAGAATAAATCGGAAATGAAAAAGTCCATTTTACAGGCCCCGCCGCGTGAAGCCTCATTGCTATATCCGCATCTTCTCCGTAAAAAGAAAAGTGTTTGTCGTCAAACCCTCCGATCTTTTCAAGTGCAGATCTTCTTACAACAAAATTTCCTCCCTGAAGCATCGATCCCCTATTAAACACATAACGGTTTAAAAGATAAAGAGAAAACGCATAATAGTAAAAAAATTTAACCATCAAATTATTATTTTTTGGCAGGTCGTAATAAATAAACGGACCAGATAATCCGGCTAATTTAGGATCTTTAAATTCGGAAATAACCTTATCTATCCAACCTTTAGTTAATCTGGTATCGGCATCTACGTTTGCAATAACGTCTCCTTTAGATGCCAAAAAGCCCGCTTTCCTTGCGCTTACCAATCCTTTCTTTGACTCCCTAACAATTTTTACCCCTTTATAGGAAGATGCAATTTTTGCGGTATTGTCGGTAGATGCATTGTCAACAACAATTACTTCAAAATCATAATTTTTATCTTTTGCTTCCTTAAAGATTGATTCAAGACATTCTCCAATATAATTCTCTTCGTTATAGGCGGGAATTACAAAACTAATCTTCATTGATTAATATTATATCTTAAAATTTTTGCAAATAAAGATCATCTTTTGGACAACTTTGAAAGCACGGATGAATATATATCTTCCCAAGCTTTGGCAATTTTTTCGGGAGTAAAGTTTTGGACAAAAACACGCCCTCCATCCCCCAATTTTTCTCTAACATTTTTATTTTTATAAAGGTATAAAATTTTTTCAGTTAAAGCTTTTAGGTCATTTGGTTCAATTAAAATTCCGTTTTGATCATAGATGTAATCAACCAAACCCCATGCCCTTACTCCAATTACCGGCAGACCTGACGCCATTGCCTGCATCATTACAATACTTTGTGTTTCGGCGGTGCCAAGCATTAAAAAAACCTCCGAAGCTTTGTATAGTTTTATAAAGTCTTCCTTATTTTCAATATAACCTGATATTTTTACCTTATCGGAAATTCCCAAATCTTTTGCTAGCTTAATAAGATTTTCCTTTTCGCTTCCGGTACCGGATAAAACAACTTGAATCTCAGGAATAACTTTTCTAAGTTCTGCCGCTGCCTTGATAATTAAGTCTACGTGTTTTTCCGAAGCTAGTCTTCCGCAATAAAGAAGAGTAAAATCGGAAAAATCCAATTCTTTTTTAAGTGTTTTTTTATCATATTCTTTTTTGAAAAGATCAAGCTCCAAGGGATTGGAAACCGGATGAGAAGGCTTGTTAAAACCTAAAGTTCTCATCTCATCCAAAACCGGATTTGACGGCGAGGAAACAAACTGGCAATGGTTAAAATACCAAACATCATATTTTTGAGCAAGTTTTTGGAACCATATTGCTTTAATCGGCGTGTATTTTACAAATTCGGAAATCGGCGTATGGTTTGTGCCGATCATTGGAATCTTTAATATTTTTGAGTCAATTAGTGCCTCAAGCCCTACTCCGGCCAGTTGATGAGTATGAATTAAATCGGGTTTAAATCTTTTTAAAATTATTGACCGTAATCCCGTTGGAATCATAAGCCTGCCTTGATTTGTTCCGGTAGGATAAGGCAAAGAAAACATTCTGGTTATTTTTACCCTGTCGTGAATAAAAAGTTCTTTGTCCGGAAGATTTAAAAATTTATAGTTTTTTTTACTATACTTTGCTACGAAAAAATTTATAAAATGGCCACGTTCGGCAAGTTTTTTTGCGGTAATTCTAATAGAATCGCTTATTCCTGAAAGTTCGGGGTAAAAATTATCAGAATAAAAAGCGATTCTCATCAACTTCCTAAGATCTTACTGTTATCGATTTTTTTAATCACTCTCTCAAATTTTCTCCTTAGTCGATTATATGCATAATAAGCAAATATAAGCAAAATTGCCAAAACTAAAAAACCGATGGAAAAATAATTTAAGTATTTATTGAATTTTACGTATGCCTGCCCAAAATAAAAACCGATAAAAAGAAAAACAAAAGATTTTGGAATTGTTGCTATAGCATTAAACCATAAAAATTCTAGAATCGGAAACCGTACAATTCCGGCTGCAACCAAAATCGGCGCGCCGAAAGCGTGAGAAAGCTTACCGATAATTAGTGTTTTCTTAGTGTGTTTATCAAAATGCTCTTCGAGTCTTTCTATATTTTCTTTTTTAAGACCGAAATATTTACCGTATTTTCCTAAAAAGTTTTCCCTTCCCCATCTACCGATTGAATAATAAATAAAATCGCCGGTTAAATCGGCGGCAACAACAACAGGATAAACGATAAAAATGTTAAGAAGATCTACCGAAGAAAGAAATCCTGCAATAATTGTAATTATCGGACCCTCTATAACTACTATTGGAAAAAGGACAAAATACTTGTAAACAAGCAACCAATTAATGATCGTGCTAAAAGAAAAAAACATTTATAAACTCCTCTTTTCTTAAAAAAGCAAATAGGTCAAAACAAGACTTTTTAGACTCGTTTTTAACCTATCCCCTTATTTAAACGCCCACTCCTGTACCTTGATCAGTGCTTTCTCCTGGCTGAACCGGTGCTTGACCTGCTGTTGGATTTTCCATAACAGGAGCTTGCGTTGGTTCCTCGGTTGGAACAACTGGTTCATTAACCGGAGTTACAGGAGGTGTCGGAACTGATCCCGGAACGCTGGTTGGCTGATCTGTTGGTGCTACTGGAGCTCCGCTAGGATCAACCGGTACTTGCTGATTTTGATTTAAATCGTCCATTTAATTTTATTCACCTCCTTCTCTTTTTTTATCCATATTATAAAATTTTATCCTATCGCCTCTAAAAAGTAAATCAATTTCACCAACAGGTCCGTTTCTGTGTTTTGCAATTAAAAGTTTTGTTTGCATTATGTTTGCCATTTCGGCTTCGGGACGGTAAATAAACATTACAACGTCAGCGTCCTGTTCGATTGCTCCTGACTCCCTAAGATCCGCAAGCTGAGGTTTTCTTTCGCCTCTATGCTCTACTGCTCTGGAAAGCTGAGAAACCGCCAGAACCGGAATTTTTAATTCCCTTGCCAATCTTTTTAAAGACTGTGAAATAATCGAAACTTCCTGAACCCTATTGTCATATCTTCTTCCGGAATCAGCAAGCTGCAAATAGTCAACAATTAAAAACTCAATGTTATGCTCCATCTGAAGCCTCCTGGCTTTTGTCCTCATTTCCGAAATCGTAATTCCCGGAGTATCATCAATATAAATTGGCGCGTCTGCCAATTCTCCCATTGCCTGAGAAAGTTTTGTAAAATCACCTTCCGACAATCTTCCGGTTTTTAATCTCCAGGCGTCAACGTCCGCCTGGCCAACTAAAAATCGGTCAACCAATTCTTCCTGGCTCATTTCTAAAGAAAAAATTCCTACCGGAGTTTTATCGTTAACGGCAACGTTTTGGGCAATATTTACAATCATTGCCGTTTTCCCCTGTCCCGGTCTTGCGGCCAAAATTAGTAGATTTGATTGCTGCATTCCCGATAAAATTTCATCCAAATCCGTAAATCCGGTTGCAATTCCTCTTAGACCTTTTCCTTTTCGGTGAAGTTCATCAATTCTGTCAAAACTTCCGGCTAAGGCTTCTTTAATAGGAATAAAAGTTTTACTGGCAAAACCCTGGGATATTGAAAAAATTGAAGATTCGGCTTTGTCTATTAAGTCAGCGACTTCTTTTTCATCGGAAAAACCAAGCTCTGCCATTTCGGTTCCAATTTTTATAAGCGACCTTTTTGTAGAAGCTTCTTTAATTATATTTGCGTAATGTTCAACGTTTGCCGCGGTTGGAACATTGTCAACCAATCCAGCTAGATAAGCAGATTCAACTTTTATTTTATTTTTTTTAAGCTTTGCGGTTAAGGTTAAAATGTCGATCGGCTTTCGTTCTTCATATAAAGAAAGCATCGCATCAAAAATTATTCCGTTTATATCGCTATAAAAATCTTTTGCAGAAATTATTTGACTAACGGTTCCTATAGCGTCTTTATCGATTAAAATTGCGCCTAAAACACTTGATTCGGCCTCTTCGTTTTGTGGAAGAATCTTTACGCTTGCCATACTAGGACATAAAGAATAACAGCATTATGAAAGAACCGCAACTCCCATTTCTTCGGGAAGTTTGTCTTCGTTAAAGCTTATTTTTTTTGCTCTTTGGATTGAGGATTCATCTTTTCCAAGCGTTTTTGCTCCTTCGCTTGCCTTTTCTCCGTATAAAATTGCGAGTCTTGGCTCGACTGCGGTTATTACCGATTCCTTAATTTCCAAGTCAACATCTAAAATTGCAACTTTATGCTCCTGGATTTTATCGGCAATATTTGCCAAAGCGCTGACTTTTCCAAGAAGAACTTCCACGTTATCAACGATTAGGCTATAAACCGTATCTTCTCCTGATTTTATTCCACTTATTTTTACCCTACCCACCTCATATTCCCCCGGTCCATCAATAATTACTCTATAATCATCCACTCTTGTTAAATCGGGTGAATCTTTTTTAAGTAAAATTATTGCATCGGCGTTATTTTTTTGCATACCCTTTTCGGGATCGACAATAAAGGCTGCTTTTTTGCCTTTTATTTTTATAGAATTCTCGGAAAGAAGTGTTACGTCCATTGTTTTTAAATCCTATCACATTAAACTTTTCTTGACAATACAATTAATTTTGCTTATTATAAAAGCCAAACTCAATATCTGTCCTTGAAAAACCTTTGCCAAAATGAAGAAAGAAAAAGTTGTAATATTTTTTATCGCGGTTGTAATAGGACTGATTTTTGCGGGAGTTGCATTTTATTTTTATCAATCGACAAAGGTAATTCCCGCCGCAAAGCAAGCAGCTGCCGCGACACCAACCCCCACTCCTAAGCCCACTATTTATTTAAGCATTACGGAACCGACAGATGAAGAAGTTACCGATAAAAATATAATTGCACTCTCGGGACAAACAATAACTGATGGAACAATTATTGTTTTGACAAAATCCGCACAGCAAGTTATTCAACCGACATTAACCGGAACTTTTTCCACAACAGTAAATTTAGACGATGGAGAGAATTTGATCAAAGTAATTGTGATTGGGTCTGACGGACAAGTAGAGGAAACCGACAGAACCGTGACTCTTTCAACTGAAGCTTTTTAATTTATGAAAAAAATAACTTTAATATTACTAATAATTTTAATCTTTTTTATCTTTTTTGCGCCAAAAGGAATTCTTCTTGCGGCTTCCACCCTTACACCAACCAGCGATCAGACTTTGGAGCAAAAATTATTAAATCAAATCGCTTCAAAAGCGGCCCAGCTTCATTTAACCGAAAAAAGGGGCATAATTGGAACAGTATCGGCAGCAACCGATACGCAGATAACGATTACGGATTTAAGCGGAAACACACGCTTTGTGGACGTTGACGAGCTGACTAAGTTTTCTTCCGCATCATCGGATACTTTTGGTATTTCCGATATTAAAAACGGCATGGCGCTTGGAGTTTTAGGCCTTTACAACAAAGACTCCCGAAGACTTTTAGCAAGAGATGTAGTAACGCTTACTTTACCCAAGGTGGTAATTGGGGCCGTTGATTCAATTGACAAAAAGAATTTTCAATTCATCGTCGCAACCGAAACAAATCCGGTAAAAATTGATGTTGAAAGTGTCACTAAAACCTACTCTTATACTTCCGATGGCGGACTTGTGCCTTCGGGATTTTCAAAAATGACCGTCGGCGAAACAGTTATTGTTTCAGGATACCCGGATTCAACCGATAAAACAATGATTCTTTCTTCTAAAACAATTCTTTTCCCAAATCTCCCAAAAGATCCAAAAATTAATTCAATTTCCCAAGCCTTGGATAACTCGGTTACAATTGTTCCTTCCACGGGATCGGGTAAAAAAATCACTCCGATTGTTAAATAGTGAAAAAATCGCTTATAAGAACTCCGCAGGAAATAGAAAATATTAAAAAAGCAGCCCGCGCTACAGACGCTGGTTTTAGGTTTATTTTAAAAAAAATTGAACTCGGAATAAGTGAAAAAGAGCTGGCAAAAAAACTATCTAAATTCTTAAAAAAACATTCCAACGGATTAGCTTTTAGAACAATCGTTGCGTTTGGGGAAAATTCGGCAGAAATTCATCATAAACCAAATAATAGAAAATTAAAAATAAACGATACGATTCTTATGGATTTTGGCGTAAGAGTAAATGGATTTTGCTCCGATTTATCAAGAACTGTTTTTTTTGGAAAAACCGATAACAAACAAAAGGAAGTTTATCAAACAGTCCTGAGGGCACAGGAAAATGCTATTGAATATCTTAAGTCATCAATCGTCAATCATAAATCAGCTAAGGCGTCCGAGGTTGACAGGATTGCTAGGGATTATATAGTCTCCAAAAAATACCCTCCAATCCCCCACGGACTTGGACACGGATTGGGCAAAAAAGTTCATCAAGCTCCCCGGCTTTCTCCAAGTTCGAAATTTTTTCTAAAACAGGGAATGATTGTAACAATTGAACCGGGAATTTACTTAAAGAATTTCGGCGTAAGAATCGAAGACGATGTTTTAATAAAGGAAAACGGTATTGAAATCCTAACTAATTCTAACAAAAACCTTCTTGTTATTGACAAAATTAGCTTATGATTATAATCAAAATATGAGTTATGAGACAGGAGGAACAATGTTTGGATCGTGGGCAGACCATCAACAAAAGATGATGTTTTTTTATAATCGTCTTCATAATAGAAGAGAAGAAATAAGAGATGCAAATCCTAATATGCCAGAAGGAACTGTTTACGTAAAAGCTTGGCGTCAAGAAATGAGACTTGAGAGAAACGATACCCCTGACTCTGTATTCCCAAGGTGAACCTTGAAATATTCCTCAATTCCCTATACTATTAAATTATGTTTGAAGATTTACGAAAAGAATTTTCCTCCTTTAAATTTTTAACCATCCTGCTTTCGATTGCGGTTTTAATTTATCTGGCTCAATTTATCCTGCAGTTTTTGGGAATTTTCTCCGATATCATCGGCACTGTAATCGCTGCCTGGATTTTAAGTTTTATTTTGGAACCGGTTGTAAATTATATTTCAGGCTTTACTAAATTATCAAAAGCAGTATCCGCTCTTTTAACTTTTACTTTCTTAGTTATACTTTTAATCTTGGCAATTTTCCTTTTTGTTCCGTCAATTAGCTTCCAGTTTGGGGCTTTATCTAAGGTTATTCCAAGCTATCTTTCTTCCGCCCCATCTTATGTAAAAAAATGGGACGCTTACTTTATGTCTTCTTTAGATAGCGCAATCAATTATATTCCGTCAGTCGCAAATTTCCTATTTTCCATACTTATTGCAATTATCCTTTCTTTTTATTTTATTGTTGATGGCGAAAGAATAAACAAAGAATTTATTAGCCTTACTCCGACTAAATGGCATAAAACAATCAGGACTATTCAGGAAATTATAGATAAAACATTTGCTAACTTTATTAGAGTTCAGTTTTTGTTTGGCTTAGTTTATGGAATAGTTGTCTGGATAGTTTTGCAAATAATGTTTATAGATTTTGCCGCATCAACTGCGCTTTTGTCGGGTCTATTGGCAATGATCCCAATGCTTGGGCCGATTTTTGGCATCCTTCCCGGGATTTTTATCGCTTTTATTATTGATCCGTTTAAAGCGTTAATTGTTTTTATAATTTTGCTTATTGCCCAACAGCTAATTTTTAATATTTGGGGACCGAGATTTTTGGGTAAGACTTTTAAAATTCATCCTGTTGTAATCATATTATCCTTTATTATAGGGCTTAGAATTGCCGGGATAATGGGTGCAATCTTAGCTATTCCGGTTATCGGTATTATCACCTTGGTTATCCGCGATGTTGGCCATCAGTTTATTCCTCCCGAAAAAGAATAATTAGTTAAAGTATGATATTATATAGGCTATGATTAAAGCGCAAACATTAAAAGGCTTTCGGGATTTTTTACCGCAGGAAGCAAAAAAAAGGCAGTATGTCGTAGATTCCTTGAAAAAAGTGTTTGAGTCCTATGGCTTTGAACCCCTGGAAACTCCAGCTCTGGAATACGAAGAAATTTTAGCGGGAAAATATGGTGATGAAGGCGATAAATTAATGTATAAATTTAAAGACAAAGGCGAAAGAAACGTCGCTTTAAAATATGACCAGACCGTTCCTTTAGCCCGAGTTCTTGCCCAATATCAAAATGATATTCCCCTGCCATTTAAAAGGTACCAAATTCAAAATGCTTGGCGGGCTGAAAATACGCAAAAAGGAAGATACCGCGAATTTATTCAGTGTGACATAGATACTGTTGGGTCCGACTCTCCCCTTTCTGATTTTGAAATTTTGGAAATTGCAATTAACGGTTACCAAGCTTTGGGTTTTAAAAATATAAAAATTTTGGTAAATGACAGAAGTTCTTTTGGCGATATTCCAAATGCCGCAATTACCATTATTGATAAACTGGATAAAATCGGGCAAGAAGAAGTAAAAAAAGAGTTAAAAGCAAAAGGTTTTGACCAAAATTTACTGGAAAAGGTAAAAAACAGCAAGCAAACCGACAGAGTAAAAAAGGTTTTCGAACTTGCAAAACGATCCCGCCTTGAAAATGAGATCGTATTTACCCAAAATCTTGCCAGAGGGCTAGATTATTATACGGGAATAATTATGGAAGTAAAAAGCGAGGATTACAAAGGCGGCTCTTTAGGCGGCGGCGGAAGATACAATAATCTTATTTCTTTATTTACAAACAAACAGATTCCGGCGGTCGGATTTTCTTTTGGATTTGACAGAACAATTGATGCAATGGAAGATTTGGGGCTTTTCCCAAAAGATTTACAAACAACAAAAGTTTTAATTACCTACTCCGAAAAAGCTTTAGAAATAGCAAAAACTTTAAGAAAAAAAAATATTAATACCGAAATTTATTTGGATGAAAAAGATTTGGAAAAACAATTAAAATACGCCGACAAAAAACAAATCCCCTACGTAATAATTTTTGAAGGTGAAAAATTAATTTTAAAAGATATGCAAAAAAGGATTCAGGAAGAATTATCGCTTGAACAAATCTTCGAGAAGCTTAAATAAGAACTACTTGAACTCCAGGTAAAGAGGAAGATGGTCTGAAACTTGATCTTGCAAAACTTCAAAATCAAAAACATTTAAATCTTTAGAAACCAGAATATAGTCTGCATATCTCTCCCCTCTTTTGTAAATCTTACTTCTTGTTGTTTCAATATTATAATCTTTAATTAAATTAATCATTCCTTCTTCTATCATCTTCATGCTTTTTGTATTTGGATTTAAATTAAAATCGCCGCATAAAATTTTCCTATTCTCGAAAGAATTTAAAAAATTTGACAATTTTTTTGACTGCTCAATCCTTTCAGGAGTATCCTTTTTATCGCCAGGAATCCAAAATCCATGGAAATTAACAATCACAGTTTTATCTTTTAAAATAACATAATTAATGTTTCTCGGAAGTGAAACAATTCCCATTTGCTCTTTTATTTTTTCTTTTTTAAAGTCCTCAGAACTTAACAATTTTTCTCTAAAGACAAAAAGACTCCCACTTTTATCTACTTTATGATTCCTCCTTACAAAGGTTGCCTGGCCAAAAAACATTTCTACATCAACTACTTCTGTTAAATCATAACCGGAAAATATCGGGTAAAAATATGAATCGTAGTCTGCTAAGATATTTCGAACATCTGATAATAAATTTGACTTACTGCCGTTACTGAAAATGTTTTCTTTTGAATCAAATACTTCCTGTAAGCAAAAAATGTCGACTTTGTTGTTTTGACTTTCAATAAAATTAATTAAAGGTTTATATACTTTTCCTCCCCAGGCATTTAGTGATATTAATTTCATAAAACAAATTATACCAAAAGTAGCTTGTTTTAGTCTGGGTTTTCAGGTATAATTTAGAGGTTATGAAACAAGCGGTGCATCCAAATTATAATGATAAAGCTCAGGTTATCTGCGTTTGCGGAAACAGGTTTAACGTTGGCTCAACCTCCGATGAAATCAAGGTGGAACTTTGCAGTAAATGCCATCCTTTTTACACAGGAGAGCAAAGATTTGTAGACACGGCGAACAGAATTGACAAATTCCAGAAAAAACAAAAAGTCGCAGCCGATTATCAGGCAGTTGTAAAAATTAAAAAAGACGAAAAGAAAAAGTCTTCAGATGGCCCAAAGACACTTCGTGAAATGCTATTAGACATTAAATAGCTAACCTCGATGGAAGACTACCGATTAATACAACTTAAGGAGTTAGAGCAAAAAATTGAAGAAACTAGATCTCTATTGAGTGATCCTGGTTTAAGTGAACTTGCAAAATCCGAAATTGAAGAATTGGAAATTCAAAAAAAGGCTCTGGAAGAAAGCTTAAGCGGCGGAAAAAGTAGTGACGGAGATGTTGAATCTTACGATGACAGAAATGCGATTATAGAAGTAAAAGGCGCGGCCGGCGGCGAAGAGGCAAAACTGTGGGCGGATGAATTAATTAGAATGTACTCCCGTTTTGCCGCAATTAAAGGCTTTAAGGTTGAAGTTTTGGATGAAGGAGTTATAAAAATAACAGGCAACGGAGCATTTGGAGCTTTTAAGTACGAAGCCGGAGTCCACAGGGTGCAAAGGACGCCCGAAACCGAAAAAAGAGGACGGATACACACCTCCACCGCAACCGTTTATGTTTTGCCGGAATTGGAAGATATAGATATGCATATTGGAGTTGACGATATTGTATTTGAAGCTTTTAGAAGCGGAGGACACGGCGGACAAAATGTTAACAAAGTTTCTACAGCCGTAAGACTTAAACATAAACCGACAGGAATCATTGTAACTTGCCAAACTCAAAGATTTCAGGCGCAAAACCGGGAGTTGGCAATGGAAATGTTAAGGGCAAAACTTTGGGAACTGGAACTGGAAAAACAGCAGGAACAGATTTCTTCTTTACGCTCTACTCAGGTCGGACGAGGAATGAGGGCTGAAAAGATAAGAACATATAATTTTCCGCAAGACAGAATGACGGATCATAGAATAAATGAGTCGTGGCACAATCTCCCCTCTTTAATGGATGGCAATTTGGAGCAAGTTATGGAAGATATGAAAAAACTGGAAAATTAAGCTAATTTTACCAGCTTAGCTAATTTTTCTCTAAATTCAGGAATTAAATGACGGTTTCCATCTAAGTCCTGACCCGCTTTAGTATAAAGAGCCACCCCGGGGATTAAAGAAAACAAAGAACTTTCTCCTCTAAGCTGAATCGCAGGACCAAAAGCCACTTGATATCCGGTTTTTTCCCAGTAATTTGTAGTAAAAACATCTATTTCCTCTTTTAGCCCTTTTGTGTTCCAATCAACTGCAAAATTTTCTCCCGACCAATAATATTCATCTCCTTCTTCTTTGACCAATTTAACTGATCCATCGGGCGAACGTTCAAAACTCATCCCATCTGGAAAAACTGTCATTTTCATTGTTCCATCGGACAAGTACTCAAATTTTTTTGAAACTTCCCAAGAGACTATGGATTTTCTTTCAATGCTACTCATACAGAAATTGTTGTTAGCTTGTCTTTTCGTTATTAGCAGTTACTTTAACCCTTGCTATTTCCCCCATCAAAAGTTGCTGTAGTCCTACCGGTATCGCTGGGTTTATTCTTATCCCGGTTTTTGGAGAAATGGAAACAAAATTAAGCTTACCATCCTTCTTACCTCTATAATCAAGTTCTATAGGAATAAAAAGCTCGGGCGCTGCCGGAGGGGCTGCAAAAAAAACATTTTGCAAAGTATTTAATTCCAAAGTCCTAGTTGTTTTCCTATTTCCCGAATCATCAACTTCTTCTAAGTGAACAAAAGCCCGATTTGGCGGAGTTGCTGAATTTCCTACTCGGTCGTCCCTTACGAACGCACTAATGTCCGGAGCATAATCTAAGGTTGCTGCTTTATAAAAAATAGGACAATCGGCTCTCTTTTCATCCAAATCTATGTAGTTTAATTTAACCTGTCCAAACAAATCAAGATCTTCTTTTGAACATCTCCAGCCCACCGACCAGCTTCTTTCATATTCTCCGTCCAAGTTTTCGGCAAGATTTCTTAGATTAAGTTCTTCTTTCCCAAACGAAAGCTCTTTAACCTCAATTGAGGGAAAGCCGGGAATTTCTGAAGCAACAATATGTGAGCGGGTGGAAATAAGAGATGTTCTTTGTTCTGCCCTTTCTACCATTAAAGAAGATATTATCCATTTGAGCCGTTTTTGTCAACCGTTAATTGAGGTATTCTTTATCTTTTGATTTAAGGGTTTCGATTTTGTCCAAATGATTTTCAGAAAGAATTTTTGCAACCTGCCTTCCTCCTGCCAGATAAGGCAAAACAACGTAGTCCGCACCCGCTTTATACAAAGCTCTTGCTTCGTGCCTTTCTATTGCCATTACCACAATTTTTGCTTTTCTATTTTCATGTTGTAATTGTTTTAATAAAAGCAGGTTGTCTTCTAAATCCGGCACTGTTGAGATAACTAACTTTGCTTTCTCAAGTCTTGCCCGCTCCTGAATATCCAAGTCGACAATATCGCCAAAAATCCGGTGAACCTTTTTGTCCTTAAGCCTGTTAACCACGTTTGGATCAAAATCAATTACCACAATTTCGCTATCGCTGTCTTCCAACGCATCTAAAATAGAAAGTCCCATCTGGTCGCCGCCAACCAAAACAACGTGATTTTTTAAATCTTCAAATCCATCCCCTTCCACAAGCTCCTCTCTTTTACTTCCTTTATCTTCTAAAAAAGTTAAGACTTTACTAATCGAAAAGTAGATTTTTTTGGAATTTGCAAAAAGATAAGTTGAAAGTCCAAAAGTAATAATACTGACTAAAGTGACCAAAGACACAACTTCGGAAGAAACCTGTCCAAGCTTGTTTCCTAAAAATACCACAATTAAGGAGAATTCCGAAACCTGGGAAAGAGAAAGTCCGGTTAAAAAAGACGTTCTTTTTTTATAACCTAAATCCCCCATTACCAGCATTGTAACCAAAGGTTTGCCGATTAGAACAAACAAGGAAAGCGCGATTGCCGGAATTAAAATCTGCGAAAGATTTGTAACTGTCATTTGCATCCCTAAAAGAACAAAAAAGATAACAATAAAAAAGTCTCTTAGAATTCTAGCCTTGGCAATAATCTGGTAATTGGCAATTGAATTTGCAAGTGCAAGTCCTGCTAAAAACCCGCCGATTTCAATAGAAAACCCAATATACGGAGAGCTAACCAGCGCGGCAAAACCAAAAACCCAGGCAAGTGTAAGTAAAAAAAGCAATTCCTGAGACCTTGCTAAGTATTCAATAATCCTTGGAAATACTTTTTGGGAAAGATAAAAAACGATTCCAAAAATTGCGACTGCTTTTCCTATTACCAAACCAACCTGAATAAAAGGATCCAACCCGTTTTTTTGCGAAAGTCCGGCAAGAAAAATCAAAAAAAGTATTGCAACAAAATCCTGAGTAAGTAAAATTCCGATTGAAAGTTTTCCGTATAAACTATGCAGTTCTTTTTTATCGGATAAAATTTTAACAACAATAATTGTGCTTGAAAAAGTTAGCGCAAGACTAATATATAAAGAGGCAATAATCGGAAATCCAAATACCAGAGTAATTAAATAAGCGATTATAAAAGAAAATAAAATCTGGGCAGGACCCACAATTAAGGTAGATTTTGCAGAAGACAGGTCGGTAACTTTAATTTCAAGGCCAATCATAAACAAAAGCAAAGTAATACCGACTTCTGCCATTCCTTTAAAAAGATCAACACTGGAGAGGTGAAAAAGTCCAAGGGGTCCGATTAAAATACCGGTTAAAATGTAGGCTAAAATTTCAGGTTGTTTAAAAAACCTAAAGATAAGAGAGACTATAGAAGCTATACAAATAATTACTGTGATTTGAAAAAAAACATTTCCCACTAATTATTTATACAATTTTTGGAATGTAAGCGTCAATTATTTGTCTTTGCCTGTCCGTCGGTTATTTCCAAAAGCTTTGAAAGCTCAACAACAAATTTTTTGGCATGCTGCCTGCTCATTCCGATTCGGGAAACAATTCTTACCTGATTAGTATTTCCAAGTCGTTGCATTACATCAAAAGTTACTCCGTCCGGGTTTGTTGTAATATAAACACTGTCTGTGTAAAGAATTGGAGTTGTATCTAAATTTACATTAACGTTCATCTGCGACTGTTCTTCCTGTTTTTTATCTGCCACTATTTTTCACCTCCTAAATAAATAATTTCTTCTTCTATTTTAATACCGAATTTTTCAAAGACTTTTTCTTTTGCAAGCTTAATTAGTGACCTAACGTCGTTTGAAGAAGCCCTCCCTAAGTTAATAATAAAATTTGCATGCTTTTCGGAGATTTGAGCTTCCCCGATCACTGTTCCCTTAAGCCCTGCAAGTGTTAATATTTTAACAACCGGAATTATAGGCATCGGATCATTTTTAATTGAATCTTTAAATTCTTCTTTTAGATTATCGGGAAGCTTAGCAAAAGGAACATTTTTAAAAGTACTCCCAATCGACGGATATTCCATTGGGTGCCTAGCAATTCTAAATTCAATTTTTTCGTTTATTTTATTTTCTATATCGTTTTGGTTTCCGTTTGAAAGTTGAAGAGTAATTTGAGTAATTACTTCATCTCTTCCCTTTTCCGTTTTAAAAAAACTGTTTCTGTAAGAAAATTCACAATCGCTATTTTTTTTAATTGAACCTTCCAAAGTATTAAAATTTAGACTTTTAACCTGAATTACACTATCTTTTATTTCCTGTCCAAAAGCTCCCGCATTCCCCCTAACTGCCCCACCGATTGTTCCAGGAAGTCCTCCCGCCCATTCAAATCCGGATAAAGAATTTTCAATACAGAAATCCAAAAGATTTGAAAGCAGAACTCCCCCACCTACGATTACTATATTTTCATTTTTTGAGATTCCGGAAATTTTATTGTGAATAATCAATCCGCTATAACCTTTATCGTCAATTAGAATATTTGTCCCCGCTGCCAAAACAAAAGGAGGTTGAAGACCCGCTAGGTTCATATTCTCCCACTCTTTTAAACCGTTGACTAATTCTTCTTCCGAGGTAATCTCCAAAAAATATGCTGCCGGGCCGCCGATTTTGTAATTTGAAAAGTCCTTAAGTAGAATATTTTTCTTAATCATTTTATTTAATAAGTATACTATAAATAGAGGTAATTTCGATTATTGATTAGGCGCAGTTGTTAAAGTTGCGGTTAAATCCTGTGTTTTTCCGTCTCTCCAAACGGTAATGTTAACATTATCGCCGGCTTTTTTAACTCCTATTAAAGTTGCTAATTCATCGGTTCCTAAAACTTTTTTTCCGTCAAATTTTGTAATAATATCTCCTGTCAGCATCCCCGCTTTATCTGCCGGAGAGTCCTTAACCACCATAGCAATATAAGCTCCCTCAACAACCCCATTTTGCAAAGCGATGTCTTTAGTCACCATATTATAAGAAACTCCAAGATACGCACCGCTAAACTGACCGTGCTGGCTAAAAGTATTAAGAGAATCCTTAACAACATTTATTGGCAATGCAAAACCGATATTCTGCCCGTTTTGGGCAATCGCGGTGTTTATTCCGATTACCTGTCCCGCAGAATTTACCAACGGACCGCCCGAATTTCCCGGATTAATCGCCGCGTCGGTTTGAATAACATTGTCAAGCTTTTCCACATATCCCTGATAAACGTCACCGGCAGTTATTCCCCTGCCTAAACCTGAGATAACTCCTGTGGTTACGGTATTTTTAAATTCCCCAAGCGCAGTTCCGATTGCAACAACAAATTGGCCGACCTGAAGACGTGAGGAATCACCTAAAACTACCGGCTTTAAAGAATTTCCCGCATTATCAGAAGGATTTATTCTTAAAATGGCAATATCGTTTAAAGGGTCCCTATAAATATTTTGAACGTTATAAGTTTTATTATTGCTTGTAGATATCTGGTATTTTGCACCGGTATCCGAAACAACATGCTTACTTGTTACAACTAACCCATCCGCAGACACAATAAAACCCGAACCAATTGCCTGAGGAGTTGATTGTCCGCTTCCTCCCTGATTTGGCAAACCAAAAATCTGAAACGGACCGATCTGGACTGGCCCACCTGATGAAGCTTGAGATGATTCTTCCGAAACCGTAACGACTGACGGACCTACCTGCTTTACGTCATTTATGGTTACCGATTCTTCGGTCACAACTTTAACAGTCCCCGGTTGCGGTATAACTGCCGTATTTAATTGAGGTAAATATACCGAGACTCCATTCCATAAAAACAAAAATAGAATTAGAAGTATTAATAATAATATTAATTTCTTCATAGCTTGACAATATGACACTAACCTTAGAAACAGCCTATTTTAGCAATTCTTCAACCGCCTTTTCAAGCTGTGTGTCGCGGCTAGGGTCTTTTGGATCAAGGTTTACGGAAACATCCGGTTTAAGGCCGGTTCCGTTTACCCAAATCCCTGATGGAGTTAACCATTTGGCAATAGTTACGTGCAATCCCGAGCCATTACCTAAATCTTCTGCCTGTTGAATAGTTCCTTTTCCAAACGACGTCTCCCCGATTAATTCTATTTTTCTATCATCTCTTAATGCTCCCGCTACAATTTCACTTGCCGAAGCGCTGCCTTTATTTATTAAGACAACCAAAGGTTTATCCGTTAAAAGTCCTACCCTATCAACCGACAGGGTTTTGTTGTCAATACTGCTTGATTCGGAAACCACCGGTGATCCCTGCGGTAAGAATTCCGAAGCAATATATTGGGCGTCCGTAAGATATCCTCCCGGATTATTTCTAAGATCCAAGATTATTCCTTTAAAATTATTTTCTTTCCTTATTTGTATATTTAAATTGTTAATTAACGTTGTCCAATCTTTATTAGTATTATCGCCGAATTGGGAAAGCCTAATATAGGCAACGGAAGAGTTTGCATTATTGTCCTGAGCTATAATTTGTTCTAGGGTTTTGTCCTTTGCTTTGTCCTGCGTTATTCCATCAATGCTGGAAACTTTTTTAATCCAACCGTCTACGCTTTTTACCGTAATTGTATCCCGAGTTATATTTACATCGATTTGTTTCGTTGTATCTTTGTGAATAATAGTAAGCGCGACTTTTGTGCCCTTTGGCCCGCGGATTTTGTCGACAACCGAAGCAAGATCCAATCCCACTATTGAAATCCCGTCCACTTTTACAATAGTGTCCCCCGCTTTTATTCCTGCTTTTTGCGCGGGGCTTCCGTCCAGGGGCGCTATTACAATAACATCTTTTGCTTTTGTTCCAAGTTCTGCGCCAATTCCGGAAAATTCTCCCGCCAATCCCTGCTTAAAATTAGTGTTTTGCACGGGCGGAAGATATAAAGTAAAAGGATCGCCGACACTCCCCACCATTCCCGAAATTGCACCGTTTAACATCTTTTGCGCGTCAAGTTTAGTTTTGTCGTAATAATCAGTCTGAAGTTTATCCCAAACAACCCAAAAAGGAGAAAAATCAACGGTTGTTACCCCGACCGGAGGTTCTTTACTTTCGACGACTATTTGTGGCTTGTAGTTTTGCCAATCAAAAGAAACCTTATTAACTCCAAAATAGTAGCCAACCAAAAAAGCAATGATTAAAATAATAAATATTCTAAAATCCCTGACTCTGTTTTTCATAGTATTATTAATTTCTTTTCCGCTTCTAGGACCACAGGCTTACCGTTTGTTTTAACTAATTTTTCAAAATTCTCTTTACTTACCTTAAAAAGAGGGTTTTTGGTTTTTTTCTCCTGGTAATCATTAAAATCGGCGTCTTCGATTTCCTGGCAGATTATGCCGACTGCTCCCATTGCTAAAGTTTTGTAAACTGCTGTTTTGTCAAATTTTTTGCCAAGAACTATTTTACCCGAAATTTTTTCCGTTAACTTACTGGAATCAATCTCGTCTCCCTCAATTAAAAACAGCTCTCCGTTGGCATTTTCTCCCGAGACCTTTTCGCTAACTATTCCGTTTTTGTCGGTCTCAATAACAATTTTAGTATTATCGCAAAAAACTACCTTTCCGGCAACTGGGGAAACAATACTTATCTCATCCTGCTTTTCTCCTTCATCGGTTACAATATATAGATCTCCCGTATCTTCTTCAAGCCTTAAAATTGTCCCAGAGAAAGCGCTGATGAGTTTTTTTCCGTTTAAAACCCCGTTTTTTTCGGCCAGAAGTTCTCCTTTTTCAACTCTGTCTCCCGGCTTTTTTTTTAAGAATTTCAGGGTTTTGTTTGGCGGGGTTCCTAAGAATTTGGCAATCGGCAAAATTTTACCGGTTGGAGCCTGCTTTTTTTGAGCAATAATCTCCCCTTCTGTTACTTTTTTACCAACAGTAACTTTTGCTACAAAATTTTCCGGAAGGATTATTGGCAGGGATGTCATTTGTTAAAACCTGACTATAAATGATAATAAACCAAGGTGTCTTGCGTGTTTTATTTCGGTCGTAAGATGCCTTTGGTGTTTTGCGCAAAGTCCGCTTCTTGACCTTGGAACTATTTTTCCGCGTTCCGTTAAAAATTTCCGCAATGTAGCCGTGTCTTCAAAAGACGGCTCTTTCTTTTCTACGTCAAAATAACATTTTTTCGGCGCAGTATTTTTCTGAATTCTTCTTCTTTGCGGTTTTGCCATAATTTATTTTAAAAAGGTATGTCGTCAGGAGGAACGTCAACTGATTCTACTTCTTCTTTTTCCTCTTTTGGCTCTGCCTTTTTCTTTCCCCCTTTCTTATCTTCCAATTTTTCTTCTACTGCTTCTTCCGCCGGCTCAGATGCCCCTTCCTGTCTTCGGTTATCAAGCAAAATCATATCGGAAATTACTATTTCGGTAATCGATTTTGCCGTTCCGTCCTGGGCGGTGTAATTTCTGGTTGAAATTCTTCCCTCAACATATACTTTTCTTCCCTTTGTTAAAAACTGGCTGCAAAGCTCTGCAAGCTTGTTCCAGGCTACGATTCTGTGGAAATCCGCCTCTTCGTGTTTTTCGCCGGCGTCGGTTGTCCAAGCCCTGTTGGTTGCAATACTAAAAGAACAAACGGCTGCGCCGCTTGGTGTATAACGGAGTTCGGGATCCCTGGTTAAATTTCCGATTAATTGAGCTCTGTTTAAACTTCGTGCCATAATTATTTTTTCGCTTTTTTAGTTTTCTTTGCTACTTTTACTACCTTTTCTTTGACTGCTTTTGGTTTTACTTCCTTTTTAACTTCCGCTTTTGGTTTTTCTTCTGTTTTTGAAATTTGCTTGCCCTCCAAAGCTTTAGCGACGAAGGGAACTTTCTCTTTGGATCTAATTAAAAGATGCCTTAAAACATCTTCCTGGGCAAATAATTTCTTTTCAAAATCCAAAGGAATCGAAGCTTCGCTTTCCAGCCAATAATTAAGGTAAAAACCCTCAGTCTCTCTTTTTATCTTATAGCTTAGCGGCTTTTGCCCCCATTCCTCTTCTTTTACTATTTTAGCATCTTTTAGCCAACTTTTCACAAGATCAAGCAATTTTTTTCTTTCCGAATCGGATAAACTGGTTTTTAAAACTAAAACTAATTGGTATGTACGCATGCAGTTTATTCTATCTGGAAAGGCCTAAAAAAGCAAGAGGATTTCTACTTAATCGAGGAGATCGAAATAATTGATTTAATTGGAATTGCAGTTTCAAGTAACGGTTCTTTTAGTCCTAGCGGACAACTTTCTGCTTCTATTTGTCTCTGACAGCCTATTTCGCCGACTTTTTTACATTCAAAAACTACTGTCCCTTCTGCATTTTCAACTTTGGGCACCATGTCTTCTCTGACAAAACGAGATACTTCACTGCAAGGAACCGAGCAGGCCAAGAGGTTATTGTGCGAAACAAAGGCCAGCCATTTTTTACCAGCTATACCATCAAAAGCCATCCGGCAAAGTCTTTCCTTACTAACGCTATTACTCATAACTTAAATAAATTTGTAAAAAAATTATCCTGGAGAAAATTTTACTTACTTCCTTTATCCGGAAGAAGAAATCTTGTAAATACAACTTCTTCGGGAAGATGCTCTTCGGAGTCAAAGGAAAGGTCGGCTGAGCACTTGCTCGGACAAAGCCCAACTTCTCTTAAATTTTGGCAACCTTCAGGAGAAACTAAAGCATAAGTCTTTGCATCTTCTTCCTTAAATTTTTTGGAATCTATAAATCTTTCTACCTCCTGACAGGGAAAATCGCGAGCGTCTTCAGCGCTGTAGCGGATAATTGGTGTCATTATTTCGTTACCATAAAGAAATGAATACTGACAAACCATTAATGGGGTTTCTTTTCCGTTCATAATAAATAAGTTCTGAAAAAAGATCTTAACAAAAGTAAAATAAAGTTGTCAATAACTAAAATTTGTTTTATTATAAATTAAGATATGTTTTTCGGCCAGCATCATCGGGTGGAACATAGAGAAGGAGAATCACCCTTTCAAAGTAAAAAATTTTGCGCATTTGTAAATGACGCAGTTTATTTTTTCGGAGGATTTGCGGTAATTGTAGTAATTCCGCAGATAATGAATGTCTGGATCTATAAAAAGATTGACGGAGTTTCCCCGATTACGTGGGCTGGATTTTTATTAGCATCTCTGTTTTGGGTTTTTTACGGAATTATCCATAAAGAAAAACAAATCATAGTTATCAACGCTTTAGGTTTTTTTATGAACTTTTTGGTAATCCTGGGGCTTATTTTATCCTACGGCAAAATTATATAAAACTTAGACGTTCACCTTAAATTCAATAACATCTCCGTCCTTAACAATATATTCTTTCCCCTCAAATCTGGTTTTTCCGTTTTCCCGTGATGCTTTCCAGCCATTATTTTCAACAAAATCACCAAATGAAACAACTTCCGCTTTTATAAATCCTTTAATAAAGTCCGTATGAATAACACCCGCCGCATTTACCGCGGTTGTCCCCCGCTTTATCGGCCACGCTCTGACTTCTTTTTCACCCGCAGTTAAAAAGGAAATTAAATTTAAAATTTCATAACCCTTTTTTATTATTTTTTCCAAACCCGATTCGGTTTGCCCAAGTTCTTTTAGATAATCTTTTTGCTCATCTGCCGATAATTCCGAGAGTTCGCTTTCGGTTTTAGCAGAGATTGCAATTGTGTTTTCGGGATATTTGTCTTTTAAGTTTTCCTCGTCCACGTTTGCCACAACAAACATCGGCTTTATTGTTAATAAATGTAAGTCTTGGATGAGAACTTTTTCTTCTTCGGACATTTGGACATCCCTTGCCAAAGTTCCGCCATTTAAAGATTTTCTTAATTTTTCGATTACACTATATCTTACAATATCTTCTTTGGTCGCATTTTTTTTAGGAGGTTGTTGTTTTTCTAGTGTTTGTAAATCCGCAAAAATTAATTCCATATTAACAACCGTAAAATCATTTTCAGGGTCCGGAGTTCCGTTTACGTGAGCAATATCCGAAGATTTAAAATACCGTACCACCTGACAGATCGCATCTACCTCTCTTATATGGGATAAAAACTTATTTCCCAAGCCCTCGCCTTTTGAGGCTCCTTTTACTAATCCTGCGATATCGGTAAAGCTAATGGTTGCTGGTACTATAGGTGGTTTAGAAAACATTTTATGTTCTTCCTTTTCTATATCCGAAAGTGTGCTTAATCGTTCATCCGGCACGGGAACTATTCCGATGTTTGGCTCAATGGTGGCAAAAGGATAATTGGCAACAAACGCCTGCTGCTTTTTTAACAGCGCGTTAAACAACGTAGACTTTCCAACGTTCGGTAATCCAACAATCCCAATTCCTAAGGACATATTTGAATATTATAACACGAGAGGTAATTATATAAAGATAAATTTTTATCTACTTACAAAACGATGGAGTATCGAACTTACTAATGTTTGATATGGGATACCTGTTTCAATTGCCTTTGTCTTCAGTTTTAATACGTCCTTTTCAGATAAACGAATGTTAATATTTTTTGTTTTATTTAATGTTGCAGCAGCATATGCTTGATATTGATTTACTTTATTTTTACCAATAGAAACAAGCTCTCCCTTCTCAAAGTCTTCAAGTAATTGTTTTTCTTCCTTATCTAAATCAAAATATTTCATTTATTTTCCCCTCCTTTCTATAATATACTGTTTTGTTGCTTTTCGACTTGGAATAATTGTCTTTAAGAAAATTTTTTCTTCATCTTCAACAAATGGCACTAAATATGCATAATCATTAATAGCGACAATAAAAATCTTTTGATTGGGATATCGATTTCTGTTTGGATGTTCGACAATATCTAACAAGTTACCTTCTTCTATTGCATTTAGTATGTCCTCAAATGAAATTTCTCTTTCTTGTTTTAGTAACTCATTTTTCTTCTCATCCCAATCAATATATTTCATTACACCTATAATATGACATTCAATATGATATGTCAATAGACTGCTTTTATAAGTGGCGCCAAGGTGCCGCTGAACGAACTATCCTTCCCCACTGATTTCTTTCAACTATGATTCTTTCTTTATTTGGAGGGGGGAAAATAAATTTGAACTTAAATTCTAAAAGTGAGGTTGTGAATTGTGTATTCCTACTGATAGATTCATATGCCATGTTTAGGGCTGGTAGTGAAAATGATCCCCATACTTCAACCTCTCTCCTTTCTTTGATTATGATCTTGTCTATTATATCGTGAATCAGCTCGCTTTTGTTGATTGTTTTTATTTTTTCGACTATTTTCGATATTTATTTTATTATTTCTTCTTTTGGAATTTTATTGATTCGCTCGATCGTAGAATCCTGTAATAAGACAGAAAGTTGGTCAGTCAAAGATTTACTACGTCTTTTAACGTCTTTCATAAGCTCCTTAAACTGTTCAAAATCCAAATTACCTGTGCCATACTCCCCTTTTTATTTCTTGTCAACGGAGCTAACTGCTAACAACTAACCGCTAACAGCTAACTTACTCTATTGTTGTATAATCTTTTTATGGCATTTGCTCTTTCCCTAATTATTATTGGCTGCTGGATTATTTTTCTTGTGTATTGGGCAATTAACGCAACAAAAACAAAACCGAGTCAGGAAGTTAAAAAAGGCACTTGGATATATAAAAGCACCATCCTCTACTCAGCTATCGCTATTGCCCTTGCTTCCCGTTGGTTCATATTGTTTGGCTGTGCTACAAAATTATCTACTTGCCGTTACGATCTTTCTATTCCCTCTGTAAGCACTCCGCTTTCAATTGAATATTTAAGTGTAATTCTTATGATTTTAGGACTAACTATCGCAATTTTGGCCCGGAAAAAACTTGCCGATAATTGGAGTTCTGTTGTTGACTATAAAACTGGTCACAAACTTATTATAACCGGCGTCTACAAATACATGCGTCATCCGATTTATAGCGGATTTTTTCTTATGGGTTTGGGAACTGTCCTTTTTGTTAACGTTAGTTATTTCTGGATAATTTTTATAGTGGCGCTTATTCTTTTTGTCATTAGAATAAAAAAAGAAGAACAACTTATGATCAAACATTTCCCTAAGGAATATCCTGAATACAAGAAAAAAGTAAAAGCACTAATCCCCTTTATTTTCTAGAATTTACCCCATTTTATTTCTTGTCAAATTTATTTTTTGCGCGCTTGTTTTGATTTATGGTGGTATAATTTTGTTGTGAAATTTAAAGTAGCTGAACCGGTTCAAGTTTCCTACTCCAGAATAAAAATTGAATCGATAAAAAAAATAATTCCGTTTTTATTAAAACATATAACTTCGGCAGTTAGTTTAATTTCGTTAATAATAATTATTGCTGCCGCAATTTGGTATAGAGGTTATTTTTTATCCAAAATTAAAACAGCTCCAAAAGACATAAGTGATGTTTTTTATACCGCCCCGACCGATAAACCAAATCCAACTTTCGCCGTTCCCACTCCTTCCAATGATAACGTTTTGGGAGCTTCTAACAATTCCGTTTCCGACAATAGCACAGAAAACGACACCTTTTCCACGCCAACGCCTTTCCCGACATTTCCGCCTCTTCCGACATTTACTCTTGCACCAGCCTCAACTACGACTACTTCTTCTACTAATAATTCTGGGAACTCTAATTGTAATACCGGATCGGGCGTTGCCAATGCCTGGTATTCCGACGTTTATCCAAATCCGCCAATTTCGGCAAGTAATGGATCGGTAAATTTAACTGTTACAATCCGCGACTGCAATAGAGATACTGCTTCCGTAAACGACCAGCTTACAATTTCGCTTAGTTCCGGCGATTCAAATACGCAAGTAAACGGAAATAGCCTTCCATATTCCGTTAACGCCCAAAACGGACAGGCCGGTTTTAGCGTCAGCTCTCAAGTTTCAGGAACAGTTGTTTTAGTAGTTCATGATTCAACCGCCGGTTTTGATATTACCGATGTAAATAATCACAATCCAAGTATTTCTTTTTCCGCGACAAGCAGCTCCGGAAATTCCAGTTGTTCAACTGCAAACGGCACTCCAAATTCCTGGTATTCCGACGTTTATCCGCCTTCTTCCCCCGTTTCAACCGGTGTGACTACGACGTTTCATGTTAATATCCGCGACTGCGGACAAAATGATGTGTCTTCCGATAATTTAACAATCTCCCAAACTTCAAATGATTCAAGCTTAACTATTAACGGATCTTCTCCTCCGGTTAATGTTCAGGTCCAAAACGGAATTGCAACTTTTACGGTTAGTTCTCAGAATGCGGGAACAGACGCTCTTTTAGTAAAAGATACGACCAGCGGTTTTACTGTAACCAATACTAGCAACACAAATCCAAGCATTACTTTTATCGGCTCGTCGTCGGACAACTCAACGCCCACCCCAACTTCTGCACTAAGCGACACGTCGCCGACACCGTCCCCGACTCCAACGACTTCGCCCTCCACTACTCCTATACCAACCGGTTCGTAATATGGCTGCACTTGTTTTGATTAGTCGCTTTTGGTAGTATTCACTCCAATTATGTTGGAGCGCTTAAAACATAGAGAAACAGAAGATATTGAACAGCGACTTAAAAGAAAGAGAAAAAAATTTACAGCAATACTTGCAGCCAGCTCAGTTTTTATAATTGGTACTACATATGAAAGCGGTTTCCTGTTTTTCCCTACTCCGGTAAAATTTGTTTCCGAATCTTACAAGCAGTTAACAGATCCGCGTAACGGAAATGCCTATTTAGATACCGGAGATTTTTTTAGCAAGAACGGAAAATATGAATGGGTTCATAGAGCCGGAAATGCCCTAGACAGGATAGATGAGGCAGTAAAAGAAAATCAAAACAAAACAGCAAGGCTAGTGCTTGACATGGACGCAACCGATATTAACGAGGAGCTTTACGGAGAACATGGAATTATCCTGCATAAAAAAATAGCTGGTTTGAATTTTAATTTGGTGATTGATCCAAACGAAGTAGACTTAGAAACAAAACTACCTCCAACTTTTCAAGAACTTATAAAACATATTGCTTCCCTAAGCACTCCCCAAAAACCGATTGGAGTTAATATAGAGTTAAAACACGGATCGTTTAAGGAAGAAGCTTTAACGAAACTGATCGACATACTTTTAGAGTATCAGGTACCGGCTATTATTCAGCCAGATCAGCAGGGATCAAGAGAAAGACTTGAAACTATCCGAAGAATATACGATGAAAGAAAAGATATCTTTATTTCCGCCTAAATATAAATCCGCTTGCAAAAATCAAATTTATTTTTTACGGGAAATTAGAAAGATATTTAAGATAAACAGAATGACTAAAGTGATATAAGAAATTTTTTGATAAATTGTTCCTTTAAATCCCTCATCTATGCCGTTGTAAGTAATCCACAAAATAAAAAGTACATTTCCTAAAATCGCCAAATATTTAACATTCTTCACAAAAATATTATAACAAAATCGTTTTTATTGACAGGCTTTTGGAATAATGCAATACTTTAAAAATGCCAAAAGAACGCGTTCACTGGATAGATATTACAAAAGGCGTAGATATTCTTTTTATTATTTATGCGCATGTTTTGGGAACCCAAGGTATCCGCTACCTTTTTTATTCTTTTCATATACCTTTGTTTTTCTTTTTATCGGGAGTTGTTTATAACCATAAAAAATATGTTAACTTTCCAACTTTTATAAAAAAGTCCGCAAAAGGACTTTTAGTTCCCTACTTTATTCTTGCTTTTGTCTTTTTTGTTCTGTGGCTATTAAGATGGCACCTTAACAGTCTTTTCTCTCCCGAAGTTATTAAACAATTTTTAAGCATTTTTTATGCCAACAGCAACAACGGCCTTATGGCATTTAACGACGTTTTGTGGTTTCTCCCAGCGCTTTTTCTAACCAGAATTTTATTTGCCGGCATTTCCGGAGTTGTTAAAAAAAACAAGCCTTTAATTTTAATTTTGATGCTCTTCTCTGTTTTTGGATATTTATTTTCAATTTATGCTGCCAACGTTAAACTTCCGTTTGGCCTTGAGACCGCCATTTCCGCCGTAGTTTTTTACGGGGCAGGTTTTTTATGGAATCAGTCAGAAAAGGCTAAAACCCTAATTTCTAAATATAAATATTTTTTATTTATTACGCTTTTAATTATCGGCACCTATATATCAACAATTGAATACCAGGCTTATGGACACCAAATTGATATGAGATTAAACCACCTTAACAATTATTTTTCCTTTTATTTTGATGCCTTCTGCGGAATTATTACCTGGATTTCTTTTAGTGTAATACTTAGTAAAAATTCTTTGCTAGAAAATTTAGGACGTAATTCTCTTGTTTTATTTGCCTGGCACCCGATTATATTTACGTATTTAGGAATAATTTTAGCTGCCTCTTTTAATCAAAACGCAATTGAAAATCTATTGCCGTATTTGCCGCTAATTTATACTGTAATCTCGATAACTTTAATTCTTTACGCAAATTCGATTTATAATAAACTAAAGTTATCTTTTCGGAGAGACTGAAGTTAAATTTTCAAGCGCGCCTAGGACTCCGCCCGCTCCCGGATTTACACCAACCGGTGAAATATAACTCCAAGCGATGACGCCGTTTTTGTCGATGAGATACAGGGCCCGTTCGGATACCCCATCTTCATCTCTGTAGGCGTTGTAAAGTTTTGAGGCTTTTCCTTTTGGGTTAAAATCGGAAAGCAACGGAAAATGGAAATTACGCTCTTTTGCAAAAGCCAAATGAGTCCATATATTGTCAACGGAAATTGCTAAAACCTGAGCATTGTACTTTTTAAATTCCGGTAAAATTTCATTAAAAACCGTTAACTCGTCGCCGCACACAGGACTAAAATCGGCCGGATAAAAAATTAAAACTACCGGTTTTCCTTTAAATTCGGATAACGAAACTTTTTGATCCGGAGTGCTATTTAAAGAAAATTCCGGAGCTTTTGTTCCGGGTTTTAATGGCATTTTCATAAATAATTCCTTCCTAACATTTTTGAATATTCCGCCTCAAGCGCAAACATTAAATCTTTATATTCTCCTAAGCCATCATACCTGACCCCATTAATATAGAAAGTTGGAGTACCACTAACGCCGCTTCTGACTCCGCCCATAAGATCCTGTTGTATTCTTTGCTGGATTTTTTCATCACTGCTGTCTTTTAAGAATTTTGTCATATTAAGATCTAACTTTTTTGCATACTTTTTAAAGTCTTCGGTTTCCAGCGCGTTTTGATTTTCAAAAAGCTCATCGTGCATTTTCCAAAATTTTTTTTGTAGACCTGCTGCTTCCGCAGCGATTGCGGCTCTTAATGCATTTGGGTGAGATTGAGCAAGAGGAAAGTTCCGGAAAGCAAACCTCATTCTATCTTTTTCAAGTTCTTCTTGAATTCTTTTTATAACGTAATATGCCGCTCCGCAATATGGACATTCGTAATCACCATATTCCAAAAGAGTTACCGGAGCTTTTGCGCTTCCCCAAATGTGATCTTGTTTTCCTACAGAAACTGTTAACTGAATCATATTTTTGTAATAATAACTTTTGTAAGTAAGATCAATCTAAGAGAAAAGTAAGAATTGTAAATGGAAATCAGCAAGAGTTTTACTGGATTATTTTTGTAGTATATAATCATTCCTAGTTCTAATGAAAAAACTCGGACTAATTTTAACGATTCTCTTTTTTTTGGTTACTGTTTGCATTTTACTTTTTTTTCACTTACGCGGTTTTATTCCATACGATGACGGCTGGTTTTTGCAAGGCGGACTAAGACTCCTAGATGGAGAGAGAATTTACAAAGATTTTCAATATTTATACAATCCCGCTAGCTTATATGTCAACGCTTTAGCGTTTTTAATTTTTGGAAAAAGTATTTTAGCGTCAAGAATTTTTGCTTTATTAAATTCTTTACTTTCTGTGGGACTTATCTACTGGATCGGTAAAAAATTAAAGCTAAATTTATTAATAATTTTTGCTCTTATTTTTGCCTATGTCTTTTGGGCTCCGGGCCACGTAAATTTTGTCTGGCCGGTAATTTTTTGCTTAACAACTGCTTTGGGAAGCGGAATTTTTTTTACCAAAGGTTTTGAAAATAAAAAGAAAAATTTACCATTGTTTTTAACAGGGGCTCTCTCTGCAATAACTTTTCTTTTTAAACAGAACTTTGGCTTGGCAATTGTAATTGCCGACGCTTTTGTTATTATTTTTATCAAGGAGTTTAGAAAAACAAAATTAATTTTTTGGCATATTTTTGGCTACATAACTATTATCACACTGCAGGTTTTATATTTCCTATTCACGGGGTCATTTTCGTCTTATCTAAAAGAAATTTATTATTTTACTGTTATTAAAATTTACCAACAAGGTATTTTTAATTCAGGTCTTCCCTGGGATTACCCTGCTCCTTTTTTAGTAAAAGCTATGAAAGTAATTTTATATGCATTACCCCTACTAATTTCACTTTTTTCAATTCTTAAAATATATAAAAATAAAAAAAAGTATTTATTATATTTTCCTTTTGTCTCTTTGGCTTTTTATGGCCTAAGCATCCGCCCAACAACCGATTACATTCACCTAACACCGCTTATTGCGATTTCACTTATTCCTCTAGCGATTGTTTATAAGGATTTTAAAAATTTGTGGGGTAAGTATTTATCACTTTCGCTTATTCTTGTTCTAATGTTTTTTGGTCTTTATTCCTCATTGTTTCGCAACTATTACCGCTGGAACACTCCTTTAATCAAAGAGAATGTTTTCGTTAATAATCCCAAAGTCCTAATTTGGACAGATGACAAGAATAGTCTTGTGATAAACAAAATAACCCAGTATTTTAAAACCAATGCAAAAAATGAAAAATATACTTTTGTTTATGACTTTGATCCTGTCTTTTATTTAATCCTGGACAAAAAAAACCCTACTCCTTATGACTACCTTCATCCGGGAGTAACGTCAGTTGATATTCAAAAAGAAATTATTAAAACTCTTACGGATAAAAAAATAAAACATATCCTTACAAACACTGACATTAAAAATAATTCTTCTCCTCTTCCCTACTTTATAAAGACAAAATATAAACCGGTTTATACAACTTATGAATACATAATTTGGCAATTTAAATAGAGAAGTTTAAGAATAACTATTTGAATTTGTAGATAACCGCAGTTTTAAACATATTAAATCCTACAAAAATTGAACGGCTTAAAGATCCGGTAATTTTTGATTCACCTATCCTTTTTTTATAAGTTACGGGAATTTCTAAAATTTTAAAATTTGATTTTATCGTCAGCGCTAAAAGCTCTGCTAAAAAATAAGACCCCCCTACTTTTAATTTTGGCAGCATTTTTTTTACTACCGATTTTTTCATTGCTCTAAAAGTACATCCGCAGTCGGAAAGACTTAAGTCCGGCTGATATAAAATTTGGATAAACTTTGCAAGCAACCTGTTTCCCCAAAGCAAAAACGGAGTCATATTTGCATTTTTTTGAATATATTTTTCGTTTGTCCTAGTCCCGATTATAACATCGTATTGATCAAGATATTTAATTAATTTTAGTGCGTCTTTTGCCTTAAAAGTTCCGTCAGGTTCACAAAGAAAAATAATATCACCGGCAGCCTTACTCATTCCTTTTTTTAAGGCAAATCCATATCCCTGTTTTTTTTCAACTACTACTTTTGCTTTTTTTGCAGCAGCTAATTTTGCGGTCTTATCCGTTGAGTTATTATCAACAACGATTATTTCGTCAAAAAGTTTTATTTTACGGAAATCTTCAATTGCTTTTGCAATGTTTTTTTCTTCGTTAAATGCGGGCAAAACCAAAGAAACTTTTTTATTCTGATACATCTTTGATGGGATTATATCAAAGTCTGTTATTTTTATCTGTTTAG
>Ga0182027_10001955_pt1 | contig 33622 bp, 28 predicted proteins | sample 712E1DmetaG_FD_121300 | JGI IMG/M metagenome (GOLD analysis project Ga0182027, IMG submission 121300) | Permafrost microbial communities from Stordalen Mire, Sweden - 712E1D metaG (Illumina Assembly) | ecosystem: Environmental > Terrestrial > Soil > Wetlands > Permafrost | place: Sweden...
GCCGCCGAATGGCTGCCATGAGAGCCGGCCAGCAAAGCCGCGCCAAGGGCTGCAATGGCAAGCAGCAGGGCTCCGGCAGTGGCCAGACGCCAGTGTATCCTCAGTCCAGCAACAAGCCGTATGCCTAATCCCGCTCCAAACCGGCCTTCGCGCATCGTCCAATTCATCTTCCGCACCAATTCAGATTCCTTCTTTTCAATCGCAAAATGGAATGCGATCAGGATACAGGTTCAATTGATTGTTCCCTCAGCGTTGAGGATTGACGGTTGCGCCCAGCTTGCGGCCCAGGAACTCCGCGCTTGCCTCATACGCGCGCACCCAGTCGCGGCGCAGAAGGAAGCCGTGAATCTCGTCAGGGAAGACGATTTCCTCGAAGTCGATCTTCTGCCGGCGCAAGGCTTCAACGAGTTCTTCGGTTTCGGAAAAGGAGACATCGCGGTCATCGTCGCCGTGGATCAGGAGCACCGGCGAACGCCAAGTGGCCACCGAAGCGATCGGTGAAGACTCGAGGGCCAGCCGCATCACATCCGCCTGCTCGCGCGGGTCGGAGTTCGGCGGAAAGTCGGGCACATCCACGCGCCAGTCGTGAACGCCATGCATATCAACGCCGGCGGCAAAGAGATTTGAGGCTCGAGCCAGCGCCAGCGCGGTCAGGAAACCACCCCAACTGCCACCCCACGCACCGATGCGTGTTCCATCCACGTCGGGCCGACTCTTCAGATACACTCCCGCGCCCAGTGCGTCGTTGAACTCGCTAGCGCCAGAGGCGCCATAGCCAAGGGCCTCGCGGAAGTCGAGCCCATACCCGATTCCGCCGCGGTAGTTGACGCTGAGCACGATGTAGCCGAGGCTGGCCAGGTACTGGTTCATGGCGTAGGCGTTCGAGTAGTACTCCATGGAAGACCAGCCGAGCAGCATTTGGCGTTGTGAGCCGCCATGGAAAAAGACCATGGCCGGGTGACGTTCGCCGGGCGCAATCGACGCGGGCAGGAATAGCTGACCGTGAATCTCAAGGCCGTCCGCGGCCGGGAAGAGGACCGGCTGAGGCGTGACGAAGCGGGCGGCGGGATAATCCGCGGGAATGGCCTGAGGGGCGAGATCGACCAAACGGCTGCCCACCACCACCGCGGCGCGGATCGGCAAGCGGGCGTCGGAGCGCAGGACGGCGATTGCGCCGTCGCTTGCCAACACCGGCTGCGTCTCGATGCCGCTGCCCGCCGTGACGGCTTCCAAGCCATTGTTTGAGCCGTCTGAATTGAAGATAATCCGCCAGACATGGCGCCGGTCGATGTCGTTCTGGTTGGAGTCGATGAGCAGCGTCTTGCGGTCGGCGCTGAGCGAGACGTGCTCAACCTCGAACCTGCCGAAGTTGAGCTGCGCGGCATTGCCGCCTGAAGCGGGCACGGCAAAGAGATGAAGCCAGCCCTCGCGCTCCCATGGAAAAACGATTCGACCGCCAACAGTCCAATGCAACTGGTCCGGCGAATCTGTCCCGTAGAAGGCGCTGCCGACGCCCTCAGCCGCGCGCCAAGCCTCATGCGCGTTGCCGGTGGCTACCTCTGCCACACGAATCGACCAGGGCAAGGCCGTGCGATGTGGCCCATGGACCTGCGAGTTCTTGTCGGGCGGAATGCGCAGAAAGGCGATCTGCATGGAATCAGGTGACCATGCGGGATTACTGTCGAAGTCGGTGGAGGGGTCAAGGTAGGCGAGCGAATTGGCTGCCACGGAATAGACGCCGATAAAGCTGTGGCCGCTGCGACTGCTCACAAAAGCAAGCCGCGTGCCGTCGGGAGACCAGCGCAAGCCCTCGGCGGAGCCACGCATTTGTAGTAGTTGCCCCGGTTTGGCCGGGTCATCGTCAAGCGTCAGCAGCCACACTTGGCCGTGGAAGACGTAGGCCAATCGCTTGCCGTCAGGCGAGATTGCGGGCTCGTGGCCCTCGGCCAACAGGCGCGGCTCGCCGCCTTCTGCGTTGACGATCCACAACTGCTGCTGGGCGCCCATGGGAAACCAGGCCGGATTGGGCACCGGATGGCGCTCACCCTCGGCGTCTCCGCCGCGTACGTAGACGATCTTCGCGGCGTCTGACGTCCACTGCGGGGAATTGATCTCCTGGCCGTCATCCTGGGCGTAGTGCGTGAGCTGGCGGGAGACGTATCCCTTGCCGTCCGCCGCGGGTTCGGCAACCCACAAATTGCGCCGGCCGCCGATGTTCGCCACCCAGGCCAATCGCCCTCGGGATGGAGCGGCGCGTAGAGCGGAAGTGAATGGAGCGCTCAAAGCCTGCTCAATCGTGAACCCCTTTGGCTGCGCAACCGATGCCGGTGCGCTCACTACAAAGGCCGCAGCCAGCAGCAGCGTCCCAATCCCAGCCAGCCGCCAGCGCCGGCGCATCCCCGCAAGCCTTGCGCCGAATTGCGCCCCAAACCGACAGCCCTGCATTGTCTGCACTATCTTTCGCGCCAACTCAGACCCCTTTCCCGCTGCAAAATGGAATGCAATCAGGATACAGCGGTCAGTGGTAAGTGGACAGCAAAGCCCCGCGCCCCCCGGATCGAGTTTTTTCGCAGCCTGTAAAGTCATACTTCGGCATGACTATGGCGGAAAATAAGTTTTGAGGGATCTTGATGCCCATACGCTTCAAAAAATTGGCCCATTCAGAGATTCCCTGAGGCCGGACGTGGGAAACTGATAGAGTTGCAGCGGCGGAGTCGTCCGGCGGTTGAAGCCGACGAAGGAACGCCGGCAGACGGAGGATGGGAATAGCTATGGCTCAGGAAAATTCGTTCGACATCGTCAGCAAGGTGGACCTCCAGGAGGTCCGCAACGCCATCGATCAGGCGCTCAAGGAGATTCGGCAGCGCTTCGATCTGAAGGATTCCCACTCGGATGTGACCCTGGAGGGCAACGACGCGATTCTCGTTACTTCCGACGGGGAGTACCATCTGGAAGCAGTGAAGGAGATTCTGGCGCAGAAGCTGGTCAAGCGCGGCGTCTCGCTGAAGAATCTGACCTACGAAAAGATGGAGGAAGCTTCCGGCAAGAGTATGCGGCAGAAGATCAAACTCCAGCAGGGCATTCCCATTGAAAAGGCAAAGGAGATCGTGCGCCTGGTGAAGGACTCAAAAAAGAAGGCGCAGGCCAGCATCCAAGGCGATACAGTCAGAATATCGAGCAAGGATCGCGACGAGTTGCAGGGAATCATCGCCTTGCTCCGCGGCAAAGAGATGGGCCTGGAATTGCAGTTCACCAACTACCGCACGAATTGAGCGGCGGGGCGGCGGCAGGCGGCGCCGCTGAATCGCCGAGCCGAAAGTCGCGGCAGCACTGTAGGATAAAGCACGGGACCGGAGAGCATTGAGCACATTGGCGATAGAGACGGCAAAAGAGGTTTTTGATCTGCTGCGGGACGACCTTGTGGCGATCGAGCAGGAGTTGGGTCGCGACGCCGCCTCCGGCGTAAGCACCATCACGGAGATCGCCGAGTACCTGCGGGGGGGCGGCGGCAAGCGCATCCGGCCGACGCTGCTTTTACTGTCGGCGCACACGCTGGGCTACACGGGTCCCAGCTCCATCCGGCTGGGCGCGGTGGTCGAGATGGTGCATACCGCGACGCTGGTCCACGACGACATCATCGACGGCGCGGATATGCGCCGCGGGCGTCCTTCCGCAAATACGACCTGGGGCAATGAAAAATGCGTGCTGGCCGGCGACTGGCTGTATATGCAGGCCTTCAAGGTGGCGCTGGAAGAGAAGAGCCTGCGGGTGCTGGATCTGCTGATCGGCCTGACCCAGCAGATGGTCGAGGGCGAGCTGCTGCAAATCCAGAAGCTGGGCCGCCCCGTCTCCGAGGCCGAGTACTACGACCTGATCTATCGCAAGACGGCCTGCCTGTTTTCGGTTTCCATGCGCCTGGGCGCACTGCTGGCCGGGGCCACGGAGGCTCAGGAAGTGAGCCTGGCCGCCTATGGCCGCGCCATCGGCCTGGCCTTCCAGATTGTCGACGACGTGCTCGACCTGACCGCGACCGAGGAAGTCCTGGGCAAGCCCGTGGCCAGCGATCTGCGTGAGGGCAAGGCGACACTCTCGGTGATCCACTCCATCGACCACGGCACCGCCGCTGACCGGCAAACGATCCAAAGAGTTTTAGATGATCGCAGCTTCGAGCGCGTGAGCCGCGAAAAGATTCAGGGGATTCTGGTACGCAATGGCTCGGTCGACTATGCCATGAGCGTGGCCGACCGCTACGCCGAACAGAGCCGCCAGGCACTGGCCGAGTTGCCTGACTCCGAGTACAAGCGCGCCCTTCTATGGGTGGCGGATTTTGTGGTGGCGCGGGAGAAGTAACCAGCCCGGCGAGAGCTCCGGTATCTGTGCCGCTCGATCAGCGATGGGCTGGAGTCTTCGGGGCATCCATCATCGTTCGCAGGGCTGCGGCATACTTTTCCGGGAAGGGCTTCTTGTTCATCTGGGCGTCGCAGACAATGTGCGTCGTCTCGCCTTCAGCCAGAAGCGCAGGTTCGGCGCCGTCTTCAGCCTTGCGCAGGATGCGGTAAACGAACCTTACCACGGAGCCGCGCACCACCATGGGCCGGGTTTCGATGAGGATTTGTTCGTCGTAGCGAGCCGAAGAGCGGTAGCGGCACCGGGCCTCGACCACCGGCAGAATGCAATGGAATTCGCTCTCCAACAGCTTGTAAGAAAAACCAAGAGCGCGGAAGAGCTCGACGCGGCCAACCTCAAACCAGACCAGGTAGTTGGCGTAGTAGACAACGCCCATCTGGTCTGTTTCGGCGTAGCGGACTCGAATTTCGGTGGTCACGGGCATCAAGCAATCTCTCTCAGTGTCTGATAATGAACGAATTTCGTCCCCGGATTTCCACTGGAACGCTGACTTTTCCACATCCCCCCAAGTTTCGCCGGTTTTTTCTGTAATCAACACCTCACGGCTTCAAATGGACGAAGATCGGTAGCTTGGCGAAGTCGTTGAAGATGATGAGGGCGAAGAAGGCCACAATCACGAAAAAGGCGGCTTGGTAGATGCGCTCCTTCACGTTGATGCTGATGTCGCGGCGGATAATGCTTTCAATCAGCAGGAAGAAAATCATGCCGCCATCCAGGATGGGGAAAGGCACGAGGTTGAGGATGCCCAGGTTGAGGCTAATCATTGCGGCCAGCCCAATTTTGGGCGCCCAACCCTTCATCTCCGCCGCATCACCGGCCATGCGGGCGATACCAACCGGTCCGGCAAGCTGAGAGACGGCGACCTTGTGCGTGAAGAGTCCTCTCAGAACATCGAAGATCAGAAACGATTTGTCGGCGCAGAAGGCGGAGGATTTGGAAACGGCCTTGGTGAAGGAAAGAGGGTCATTGCGGAAGGGAATCTGCACCGGCGCAAACCCCAGCTTCCAGCCGCTATCCAGCTTGGCCGGATGTGCCACGACAGGCGGCAGTGCGGCGCCGTTGCGCAACACGACCAGCGTAACCGGCTTGCCTTTTCCGGTCTGCAAATAGGCCAGCAGCGAGGTAACCGTATGGAAGGGGTGTCCATCCACGGACTGGATGGCGTCGCCGGCGCGCAGGCCGGCTTGGTCGGCTGGCGTTCCCTGCTGCACTTGCTGGACGCCGATGGGGCCGAGCAGATACTGAGGCAGAATGCCCTCGTCGCCCAGGTCAAAGTCATCGGCTTTGGCCGCGGCGGGCACGTGAAGGTTCAGCCGCACGGTTTTGCCGTCGCGCTCCACCGTTACCGGAACGACCTGGTTGGGGTTCAGCTTGGTGCGTTCGTAGATATTTTCCCAGTCGGGGTTCTCCACCGTGTCGAAGTGGCGGATGATGTCGCTGGACTGGATACCGGCCTGATCCGCCGCTGAACCTGGAGTCACCCATTCGACGGTCGTGGTCTTGACTTCGACGGCGGGGACTTCGTTGATCCAGCCGAAGTAGAGGACCATCAATACAAAAGCGAGAACGAAGTTGGAGAAGGGACCGGCAAAGCCGATCAACATACGCTGCCAGCGGGGGTGGGAGGTGAGTGCTCCGGGATCGTCAGCCAGTGGAACGGGGGTTGAGCCGGGCGCCTCAAAATTCTGCTCTCCGCTCTCGCCGGTCATTTTGACAAAGCCGCCCAAGGGCAGCAGGCAGATCTTGTAGTCGGTGTCGCCGTACTTGACTCCGAAGAGGCGCGGCCCGAAGCCGAAGGAAAAAGCCTCGACGCGAACTCCGCAGAGCTTGGCAACGGCGAAATGGCCGAACTCGTGAACCACGACCATGACGCCGATCAGAACGACAAAGGCGGCGGCAGAAACCAGAAATTCATACATAAATGTGCGGTTCTTCCCTCAATAAACTTTCTGCGCAGGTCAATGATGCAAATCAACTGAAGTCCGGCTATCTTGCCAGGGGTTATAACCCCGAGTTGCCAACTCGCACGCTTCAATTGAAAGCGAAGTGATTGGGCTGATGGCTCAGGCCTTGGCCACCATCGTGCGAGCCATTTGACGCGCTTCCAAGTCGTAGGCGAGCACCTCGGCGATGGTGGACGGGTGCGCCTCTGGCGTGGATGCGAGCACTTTTTCAATTGTACGCGGGATTCCCGTGAAGGAAAGGCGGCGGTCGAGGAAGGCCTCGACGGCGACTTCGTCGGCCGCGTTGAGGGCGATGCAATGCGCGCCGCCTTTTTCAGCCGCTTCAAAGCCCAGCCGCAGGCAAGGGAATCGCTCCAGGTCGGGCTGCTCGAAGTCCACGTGGCTGAGCGCGGCCATGTCAAAGGTGAGCGTGGAGGCTGGCCGCTCCGGGTAGGCGAGAGCATAGAGGATCGGCAGCCGCATATCGGTGACTGAAATTTGCGCCAGGATGGAGCCGTCCACATACTCCACCAGCGAGTGCACCGTGGACTGCGGGTGAACCGTAACCCGAACCTGGCTGGGCGTCACGTCGAAGAGGCGGCAGGCCTCAATGACTTCGAGGGCTTTGTTGAGCATGGAGGCCGAGTCGATGGTGATGCGGCGGCCCATGACCCAGGTGGGGTGCTTGAGCGCCTGCTCGGGGGTGATGGAGGCGAACTGGTCGAGCGGCAGCTTGCGGAAGGGGCCGCCGGAAGCCGTCAGCCAGATGGTTTTCACCTCAGAGTGCGCGCCGACTCTCAAGCATTGATGAACGGCATTGTGCTCACTGTCGATGGGCAGGATCGGGACGTTGCGCTCACGTGCGGCACGGGTAAGAATCTCGCCTGCGGCGACCATGCACTCCTTGTTGGCCAAGCCGAGGGGCTTGCCGGCCAGGATGGCGGCATGGGTGGCTTCCAGGCCCGCCACGCCCACAATCGCCGAGACCACGAAGTCCGCTTCCGGCAGGGTTGAGCAGGCGACCGTGCCGGCGGTTCCGTAAACCACCTCGATGCCGCTGATGCCTTTTTCTTTCAGCCGTTTGGCCAGTTCGGCGGCCAGCTCTTCGGTAGCCAGAGAGATCAGCTTGGGACGCCAGCGCAGAGCCTGGGCAAAGACTTCGTCGAGATTGCTTCCGGCGGCCAGCGCGACTACGCTGTAACGCTCGGGAAACTGCTCGACGATGGATAGAGTGCTCTTGCCGATGGAGCCGGTGGAACCAAGGATGGCGAGTCGTTTCAAAGCGTTGATTCTCCTCTTGCTTTAATTATCGCTCGCCTGATGCGTCAGCGCGCACAGTTCCGGCCCGCGGAGAACGGAAGGGGCCAGGCTTCAGTCCGTATGCTTCAGTCAGTTACATGGTTATCGTGGCGCCGAGAAGATGCGTTGGGGCCGAGAATTCAGTTCGACCCATTAGGACGGCTGGTGAAACAGCAGCGCGTACCACAGCACCGGAGCGGCTAGCAGCAGGGCGTCGATGCGGTCCAGCACCCCGCCGTGGCCGGGCAGAAGGGTGCCGGAGTCTTTGACGCCAGCCGAGCGCTTGAGCGCGGACTCAACCAGATCACCCACCTGGGCGGCCACATTCACCACGACGGAGAGGCGCAACCAATACCAGATGTCCTCGGGGTAAGAGAGCCAGGCAGAGTCGAATCGGGCCTTCAGCAAATGTTCCAGACCCAACAGGAAGCCAGTAACCAGCAGGCCGCCAGCCACCGAGCCCAGCGCGCCCTCCCAGCTTTTGTTGGGGCTGATCGTGGGCGCAAGCTTGTGCCGGCCCCAACGGCGGCCTATGTAGAGAGCCGCAATGTCACCGGCCCAAACCACGCACAGCAGAAAGGCGACCAGCGATGGGCCGTTGGTTTGCTCACGCAGCACAGGCAGGGAAATCAGCGTGAATCCGATGTACAGCAGGCCGAAGATGGAGGACGAGACGTCGGCGATCACCTGCTCAACGGGCCGGGAAAAAGTGCAATAAACCAACAGGCCCAGGCTCAGAACGCCGAGTATGGCCGCTGTCTGGTCGGGCCACTCGTAGTTGCCGGCAAAGAGGGCCAGAACGGCCACCAGCACTGCAATGCGTGGCGGATTGGCTCCAACCTTCTCTGCCAGGCCGAGAAATTCCCATGCAGCCATCGCCGCTACCGCCGCCACCGCCAGCGTGAAAAGCCACTGCCACCGCGGGCCCAGGAAGACCAGGACCAGCGCGATGGGAATCAAAATGAGAGCAGTCAGTACTCGTTTCATTCAGGGTTGAGAATACACCGCCAGGGCCGGGTTTGTGTTGGCATACAAGCCGCCGCACCCGTAGATCCCGATTGGGATCTACGGATTTTGTCTGAAGAGGCCAGGTTCTGGAATACCCGATGACGCCCGCCGCAGGAAATCCTTGCTACCTGCGAGCGGCGTCCTTCAATAAGACAAACCAGAATGGATGGCCTCACCCGAAGCCTGTTGTAGCGCTTCGGTTGAAGATCAGTGGGCGCCTTTCTCCTTCAGCAGCTTCACAACCTCGGCATTGTTCGCGGTAGTCGCCAGCTTCAATGCCGTATCGCCGTTGTTGTCCTTGGCATCGACATTTGCGCCCTTTTTCAGCAGCAGCTTCACCACCGGGACCGGGTTAATGTCACCGATGGCCGCCATCATCAACGCCGTGCTGCCCTTGTTGTCCTGGGCTTCGACGCTTGCGCCCTTCGCCAGAAGCAGATTCACAACCTCCGCACTGCCGTAACGGGCCGCCATCATGAGCGCCGTGTCGCCAACGTTGTTCTTGGCTTCAATATGGGCGCCTTTCTCCAGTAGCAGCTTTGCAACCTCGGCATCCCCCCGGATAGCTGCCTTGAGCAGCGCCGTGCTGCCGTCGTTGGCCTGAACCTCAGTGCTAGCTCCCTTCTTCAGCAGCAGCTTGACCACCTCGGTGTTTCCCCTGTAGACCGACGATATGAGAGCCGTCCAGCCGTCCTCGTCCAAGGTCTTGGCATCGAGATGGGCGCCCTTGTCCAGCGCTTGCCGCACAGCTTCCAGTTCGTTGCTTGTGGCGGCTTGAATGAGTTGATCATCCATGCTGACGGGGCCGTCCTGGCTTGCGGCCGGATGACTGTACGACAAAGTAAGTGCAAAACAAAAGACGCTGATCAGGACTTTCTTCATCGCTTTCTCCTTGGGAATGGGACTGAGGCTATATTTCACGCTGTATCCTTCCGAAGCACAGGGTTGGCAAGCGGCCAGGCGGAGCCGCGGACGGCGTCAGCGACTGGTTTCCAGCGCACCATCTTATGCCAGACGCGGCGTCCGTGTAAATGCTTCATTTCCATGCGGGGGTGAAACGGCAGAAGTCGGCGGAATATTGAATTGCGCAAAAAGGAGGACAAGGGAAAAAAGACTTCAGCTTACCGCGATCTTGATTCGGGCGGGGCTCTCTGCTACTTCTCCGTAGCCCACGCCCAAGCCGCCAAATCGGCGTTCGCGGTGTTGGAAGTCGGCGATGGCCTCGAGCAGATGGATGCCGCGGAAGTCGGGCCACAGGCGCTCGGTAACGAATATCTCGGTATAGGCAATCTGCCACAGGAGAAAGTTGGAGAGGCGCATCTCGCCCGAGGTGCGAATCAGCAGGTCGGGATCGGGCATATCCGCGGTGTAGAGATGGCGGTGGATGTCCTCTTCGCTGATGCACTTCGCATTCAGATGCTTTTCTTTCATCTCGGAGGCCAGACTGCGGAAAGCATCCACCATCTCCGAGCGCCCGCTGTAGTTGAGAGCCAGGGTGAGGGTGGTGCCGGTGTTGCCGGCCGTGGCCTCTTCTGCCCAGTGCATCTTCTTCTGGACTTCGGAGGGTAGTTCGTGCGTGCGGCCGATGTACCTCATGCGGATGTTGTTGTCCATCATGCGCTGCACGTTGGAATCGAGATAAGTTGTGAGCAGGCGCATGAGGAAGTTAACCTCGGCGCGGGGACGGCGCAAGTTGTTTTCCAGAGAGAAGGCGTAGAGGGTGAGCCAGGGCAGACCGATGCGCGCGGCAGTCTCTGTAACTAGTTGCACACTGTTGGCGCCCTGCTGGTGGCCCAGGAAGCGCTTGAGGGAGCGGTGCCCGGCCCAGCGGCCATTTCCGTCCATGATGATGGCCACATTCTGAGGCAGATGCTCCGGCTTGAGGGTCGCGTAGACAGCGCGCTCCTCAGCGGTCAGATCTTCAATGCGCAGTGTGCCAGCAGGAACCAAAGAACTTGCCTCTACAGATATTTTCAAGCTTCCGGACTGGCGCCCAGCGGCCGTCGAATGGGTGCGGTCCTGCCGGCGCCGAGAGCCGAGGCGTTACCACCTCGACCGTAGCACAAGCGCCCATGGGCCGCAATTGCCCCTGCAGCCTGACCTGAGGAAGGCGCGAAGGAGCGGCAGGCTCTGGCGTAGGATGCGTTGGCCATCTCTCTTAAGACCGGGGACTAATCTTCCCGGTCCCGAGGCCCGCTACGCAATGCGCCTGTGGCCCAGGGCCATGTCGTGCGCCGCGCCAGCGAGGAGCGAGCGGTGCAAGGAGTCCAGAAATGGCAGCAAAGCCGCAATCTCGGCCAGCAAGGGATCGGCCAGGATCGACCCCACTTCCTCATCGCGGAGGCTGCGGGCATCGCGGACCAGTTGGCGCAAATCCACGCCCAGGGCGGCAGCCAGCCGCTCAAGAGAACTGAGGGTGGGGATAGCCTTGCCATTTTCAATCTTCGAGATGTAAGTGCGGGGCACCTGCATACGCCCGGCCAGTTGGCGTTGGCTGAGATGGCGCGCGCGGCGGATTTCCTTCACCTGGCCGGCCACCTTCAGTCCGGCTTCGGTCGAAGGATCAACGGCAGGTTGGTCGACCGGGATTGGCCCAGGGTGGGCTGGCTCCTCGATATCCAGGGGCCTGTGGCACCTTCTGCATAGGGCATTGCTTGGCTTGAACTGTACCAGTTTGCAATCAGAATAATTGCAGCGTACGACCTCACGTGTTTCCACGTTCGCCGGGTTGGTTGCCATGAGTCGTGTGCGGAGCGCCAGAGCAAGGCCTCCGCGGTGCATTGCAGCACCACGATGTTTGTTACTTTCGGGGAAGTGAACCATAATTGTCAAGTGAAAAGATGGATACAAACCTAAGCCTCCCGTACCAGATCCAGAAAAGGACGGGAGAACCCGGAAGAACGCGAACCAGAGTATGCAACACGGAGCCTAGATCAAGATGAACAACTGCACCAGGGACGATGCAACAGGAGGCGCTTCACGCTATGGGCGCGAACAGGCCTGGCAACTGCTAACCGAGTGGACCCAAAGCGAAAGTCTGCGTAAACACGCGCTGGGGGTCGAGAGCTGCGTCACAGCCATGGGCGAAGCCGAGGCCGGCCGCCTGGGGCTCGGAGGGGAAGAACGGGCGGCGTTCATCGAGATTTATACCGCGACGGCCCTGTTGCACGACTTCGATTACGAGCGCCACCCTACAGCCGAGGAGCACCCCTTCGTTGGAGTCCGCGAGCTGGAACGGCTGGGCTGGCCCGAAGAGTTGCGCACCGCCATTCTGGGCCACGCGGAGTATAGCGGCGTGCCGCGTGTCACGCATCTGGCCAAGTCCTTGTTCGCCTGCGACGAGCTGGCTGGCTTTCTGACGGCCTGTGCGCTGGTGAAGCCGACCAAGGCGATTGCTGACGTGGAAGTGAAAGGCGTGCGCAAGAAGATGAAGGACAAGGCCTTTGCCCGGGGCGTCAACCGGGCGGACATTCTTCAGGGCGCGGCGGAACTGGGCGTCGAACTGGATGCGCACATCGCCTTTTGCCTGGAGGCGATGAAGAGGCAGTCTGGGGAACTGGGGCTGTGAAGGACAGCTATACGCTCCTGTTGAAAATTCACATTTAGCCCCTGAGGGAATGCTCTGTGGTGGAGCTTATGCTTTCAGCGCCTCCATTCGTTTCCGCGTCTCGCTCACGAAGGCTTCGTCCTCGGGCGAAGCGGACTTGATCGAACCCAGGTTGATCTCAACATTGGCCAGCGCTCCCTCAAGAGCGGCCTTTGCCAGCGCGATCGCGGTAGTCAGATCGGATTTCATGTTGGGGCTGGTGATGGGCCTCAGGCTGGTGGCGATCCGCGCCACTTCGACGACTTTTTCCGCCACGCCCAGCGGCACACTGGTCGCCTGTTGGAGAGCGGCGTTGATCGCCCTGCCGCCGTCAGGAGATTCCTTCGCCGCCTTGTAGGCCTTCATAACGACGTTGTAGGACTCGGCGTCGGCGTCAATCGCGGACTTGAGTTCCTCGCGGAGCGGCGTGAGGCGGCTGATGGCTTCGCTGAGCTGGCTTTCGTATTGCAGGTAGGCTTTCTTGCCGCGCGACATGGAGGCAACCATGCCCGCGAGTCCGGCTGCCATGGCTCCGCTGGCTGCGGCAGCGCTGCCGCCGCCGGGAGTAGCGGTGGGAGCGGCCAGTTGTTCGATGAACGGCTCAACTCCGGCGCGCAGGCCGCCGACAGCCGTCTTGCCGCCCATGACCGCGGCGAGGCGGTTTTCCAAAATGAGCGAGGAGTTGAAGTTCTCCACTTGCAAGTACCATTCCGCGGTATGTTCCAAAGCTAATTTGGGAATCAGTCCGATGATCTCGCTGGAAACCGGAACGACACCGTAGCGCTGCGCCTCGCGTTTCACGAATTCGAAGACGCGGTGGACCGGAGTCTGCTCGAAGTCGGTCAGATTCATGGAAACCTGCGCCGTGCCGCGCACCAGGAATCCCGCTGCCTTGACGAAGCGCAGGCCGCCGGTGGAAAAGCGCACGGCTTTGGCGATTTTCTTGGCGATGGCGACGTCGGTCGTATTCAGGAAGATGTTATAGGCAACCAGAAACTTGCGCGCGCCCACCACGGTTGCTCCGGCCGTCGGATGCACGCGCGGCTCGCCGAAATCGGGTTTGCGCGCCGGATTGGTGGCAATTTCGTCGCGAATTCCCTCGAACTGGCCGCGGCGGATATTTTCCAGGTTCTGTCGTTCGGGCGTGGTCGCGGCGGCTTCGTAAAGGTAGACCGGGATCTGGAAGCGCCGGAAGATTTCAGCTCCGACGTAACGGGCCATGGCGACACAGTCTTCGAGGGTGACGCCATCGATGGGAATGAAGGGAATGACGTCGGTCGCCCCCATGCGCGGGTGCGCGCCCTGGTGGTGGGTGAGGTCGATCAACTCGGCGGCCTTCCCCACGCCGCGAAGAACGGCTTCTTGAATGGCTTCACGCTCGCCAACCAGCGTGATGACGCAGCGGTTGTGGTCGGCGTCCATCTCCCGGTCGAGAAGATAGACGCCGGGGATCTTCATGGCTTCAACAATGGCATCGACCTTGGCTGGATCGCGGCCCTCGGAAAAATTGGGAACACATTCAACAAGAGTGCTGGACATGCCCAAAAGGATAACGATCCATGGCTTGATCAGGCAAACGGGCGTCTGAGATGGGCAACGAAAAAGCCACGCGCACGGCCTGACATATGCCTCTGCAAGGGGCGAGCTTGCGTTACGACGATGCTCTCAACTTCGGTGCTACAGCCGGGTTTCTCAGTGGCCTGACATATGCCTCAGCTCATCGGGTTCGTGGCCCTGAGTTCAGCCACAATCTCGGCAGCGGCTGCGCGTGCCTGGTCGGCCTGGTCGGGCGGGAAGCTGATGGCGCCCACGCGGGCATGGCCGCCGCCGCCGTAGCGCTCGCAGACCTTTGCCAGGTTCACCATTTTGGCCGGGTCGGCTTTGGTCCAGGGGTTCGAGCCGACCGAGACCTTGGTGCGGAAGCTGGACCTGGAGAGGCCGATCGAGTAGATGGCCTGGGGATGCAAATAGTAGGGGATGAACTTGTTGAAGCCTTCGAGCGGCCGGTCGGTGATGTCAAAGAAGATGGTGCCGTTGCGCTCCTCGGCGCGGCTGCGGATCAGTTCGATGGATTGTTCGTGCCGTTCCAGCAGGGGCGGCAGCAGATCGGCCACAAAGGGCTGGCTCAGTACATCGGCCAGCGGCATCTCGGTGAACAGCGGAATGAGCCGCGGAATGAAGGCCGGGTCCTGGTTGGCCTCGATGATGAGGGTCAGCTTCATGGCCGGAGCGGGCATCTCAACGGCCGACTCGGGGCTCTCATATTTCGCGCCGTCCACGATGTTGGCCCAGTGAATCAGCTCGGCGAGAGGCGCGATGTCGAAGCCGAAACGGGTGGAGGCGATGTGCGCGATAAAGCTGGTGCAGGAGGTGTAGTTGGGATCGAAGAACTTGCGTCCGGGAGGGACCGCGCTATGCTGATAGTCCAGAAAGCTTTGGTGGTCCTGGGGGGTGAGAAACGCCGATAGGTGGTGGTCGAACCACCAGGTAATCCGGGGCGAGGCCGAGTACTTGAAGTCGACGATGGCGTTTTCGTCGCCGGTAAATTCGCTCTCGTCAAAAAGGGCTCCGGCGCGATGGACCAAGCCATGGTACTCGTAGCTGGCCTGGGCTGAGATGCGCTCGCGATGGAAGCGAGTGAAGATCGAAGCCGAGCAGGCTCCGTCAAAACATTTGTCGTGATAAAAGACGCGAACCCGCAAAATCGGAAGCCCCCGTGCACTGAAAAATTGAATTGCCGGAACTGTCTAGCATCAAGGGAGAAGCCGCCTGTGTCAAGGCGTGGGCTGGAAGATGCGGTGCAAACTGCGCCCAATTCGGGTTCATTTCAGGGCTGCACAAGGTTTCCGCGCAACCATGAAGACTCCCGAAATTCGGTACGGCGCCTGCCAACGGCCCGAATCCTTTTAGCCACGGAACCGCCCGGGCGGCGCTTTCGTAGAGTATCTTTCCATTAGTACAATCCAGAGCACACGAATTTTTTCTTGAAGGAGCCTTCATGGATCCGGAGATTCAACCGCCGCTGGCAGAAGGTCAGCCAGCCGACGTTGCCCGGGAAACCGCTCTCACGCCTGAAATCCCGGTCCCGGAGGCGGAGTATCGCGGCCTGCGCTGGGCCTTCATTGGCAGCCAGGGCTTGCGCGCCGGTTGGTCGGTGTCGGTTTTTCTCATGCTGACTCTTCTTTTCATGTTTGCGCTGGGATCGGCCGCCACCGTCATCATCAAAAATGTTCTTCATGCCAAGACGGGTGCTTCAACTCCCGCAACGGCGCTCATTGGCGAGGTGATTCTCGTCCTGTCGATTCTGGGGTCAGGCGCGCTGGTCGCATTCCTTGAGGGTCGCCGCATTCTCGACTACAACCTGACCGGGCCCCGGCGCTTTCTTCACTTTCTTAGCGGCCTGTTGGCGGGCTTTGCCGTGCTCTCGGCGCTGGTGGGAGCGCTGGCCTGGGGCGGCTGGCTTCATTTTGGGCCGGTGGCGCTCTCCGGCGGACAGATTTTCAGTTATGCCGCGGCTTGGGGCGCTGTCTTTCTGCTCACGGGTTTCTTTGAGGAGGGCACTTTCCGCTGCTATCTGCAATTTACCCTCACCCGCGGCATCAACTTCTGGTGGGCGCTGGGAATCATCGGCACAATATGCCTTAGCCTGCTGTTGTTCATTCATGGCAATGGGGTTTGGGGCGTCTATGCAATCGCTTTGCTGGGGCTTTTTCCCTGCCTGATGCTGCACATACACAAAACCCCACAGTGTGGGTTCTGGCAGGCGGCCTGGGTCACCTCAACGCTCTTCGGCTTCATCCATGTCAACAACAACGGCGAAAACTGGATTGGCATCTTTGCCGCGGCGTTGATTGGCTTTGTCTTCTGCGTCAGCGTGTGGGTAACCGGCTCGGCCTGGTGGGCCATCGGATGCCACGCCGCGTGGGACTGGGCTGAGACTTACTTCTACGGCACGGCCGACAGCGGCATGGTGGCCAAGGGCCACTACCTGACCACCAGCCCGGCGGGCAACGCGCTGTGGAGCGGCGGCGCTGACGGTCCTGAGGGCAGTTTGCTGGTGTTAGGGGTCATTCTTCTGCTGCTGGTGGCGCTGCTGTTGATCTACGGCCGCAGGAACGAGAACGGCGGGTAGTCCACATCTCAATCTGCCACCAAGATTGGGTGTCCCAGGTCTCGCTTCTGAGACCTGGGAATTACCGATCTATTGTTTGCGCGCCTCGACGTCGAAAATATCCGGGTCAGGGTCCTGGAAGAAGGCGGCGTGGAGTGAGCGTACCGCCTCATCAGCTTCGTCTTCGTCGATCATGAAACTTAAATTGATCTCGTTGGCGCCCATGGAGATCATGCGCAGGTTGATATGACGGATGGCGTTGAATATCTGAGCAGCCATTCCGTTTTGGCCGCGGATGTCGTCGCCGACCAGGCAGACCAAGGCCTTGCCGCCTTCATATTTCACGTCGGCCAGTTGGCCCAGGTCAGCGGCGATGACGGGAAGCTTTTCGTTGGAGTCGACGGTGAGCGAAACCGAGACTTCGCTGGTGGAGACCATATCGACTGGGCACTGGTGCTTATCGAAGATGTCGAAGATCGACTTCATATAGCCGTGGGTCATCAACATCCGGCTGGCCACCACATCGATGATGCTGAGCTTCTTTTTGACGGCGATGGATTTGATGGGGCTTTTGCAGTGGGGAGCGAGCGAGGTGATGCGCGTACCTTCACAGGTGGGGTTGTGGCTGTTGAGCACCAGAACCGGAATATTTTTCCTGACGGCCGGGAGGATTGTGGCCGGGTGAAGAACCTTGGCGCCGAAGTAGGCTAGCTCGGCGGCTTCTTCAAAGCTGATGATCTTGACGCGGAGGGCATCGGGGCAGACGCGAGGATCGGCGGACATGATGCCGTCCACGTCGGTCCAGATTTCGATGGACTCGGCCTGGAGCGCGCCGCCAACCAGCGCGGCGGAGAAGTCGGAGCCGCCGCGGCCGAGAGTGGTGGAGAGGCCGGTTTCGTCGGAGCCGATGAAGCCGCCCATTACCGGGACCTTGCCCTGCGCGATGAGCGGGAGGAACTTCTCCCGGGCGTGCTTTTCAATGAGGGTATCCTGGGGAACGGCCTTCTGGAATTGCGAATCGGTGAGGATGATCTTGCGTGCGTCAACGTGAACGGCGGCAATGCCCATCTCACGGAAGGCGGCAGCGACGATGCGGCTGGAGAGGATCTCGCCATAGCTCGCGATGAGGTCGGAGATGCGCGGGGTGAGTTCGAGGAGCGCCGCCAAGCCGCGCAGGATCTCATCGAGCGAGTCGAACTTCTGGTCGATTCGGTTGATCAGGGCTGAGGAGTCCTTGACCAGGGCCGCGGCGGTGTCACGATGGCGCGAGCGGAGGCGCGAACTGATGGCCAGGGCTCCGATGCGATCACCCAGCACGGCAGTGGCGGCGGCGCGCAACAACAAGTCGGTGACCTTGGCCATGGCGCTGACGACGATTACGGGTTGCTTGCCCAGGGCTACGCGCCCGGCAACAATGGCCGCGGTACGGCGGATGGCCACCGGATCCTCGACCGATGTGCCGCCAAACTTCATTACGAGCAGACTCATGCGCCTCCCTAACTGGAATTCTTTGCTTGAAAGGGGCGCGGTTTCAACCGCGCGCCGGTCTATTCCAACAGATACACTCCCTCGGCGGCTAAAGCAAAACCAGAGTTGTTGTACCCAGAGGCAATGTTCTCGAGTGTCTTTTTCTCAAGAGAAAGACATCTCGCAAACGTACAAGAAGGGCATCTTCACTCTGTTGTTGCTATAAAGCCGCGCTCAAATTTGGTGCTCCTCCGGCACGCCTAAACAGGTTGCGGAAAAACTCGCCGTTTTGAAAGGGCACGACTTTAGTCGTGCCGTAAATACAACAAAATCAACGTAGACTTTAGCCCCTGAGCGATGCTTCTCGGGCGTTACCCCTCAGAGACTACCGGTTCCAGCTTGCCGAGTTTTGCCAAAAGTTCAGCATTGAGGATGGCGGCTCCGGCAGCTCCGCGAATGGTGTTGTGCGAGAGCGCGGTGAACTTCCAGTCAAGCACACCGCAGGGGCGCAGGCGGCCCACGGTCACGGCCATGCCATTGCCACGATTGCGGTCCAGGCGAGGTTGCGGGCGATCCTCTTGCGGAGCCCACTCGATGGGTTGATCGGGGGCGGTGGGCAATCCCTGTCCGGCGAGAGGTCGAAACTCAGCCCAGGCAGCCAGAATCTCTTCGCGCGTGGCCGGCCTGGCTAGCTTGATGCTGACGCTCTCCGTGTGGCCGTCCTCCACCGCGACGCGGTTGCAACTGGCGCTGATGCGCGCAGCCAAAGGAATTACCGCGTGGCCTTCAAGCTTGCCGAGCAGCTTGAGGGTCTCTTCCTCCATCTTCTCCTCTTCGCTGCCGATGTAGGGGACGACGTTGCCCAGGATGTCGAGAGAGGGCACGCCCGGGTAGCCTGCGCCACTGACGGCCTGCATGGTGGTGACGACAATCTGTTCGATGCCGAAGTGCTCCTCGATGGGCTTGAGGGCCATCACCAGGCCGATGGTCGAGCAGTTGGGATTGGTGACCATGTAGCCGCCTGACTGACGGCGTGAGGGCTGCTCCTCGATCAGGTGCAGGTGTTCGGCGTTGATCTCGGGAATGACCAGGGGAACATTAGGTGCCATGCGGTAGGCGCTGGAGTTGGAGACCACGGCGCATCCGGCTGCGGCAAAGCGAGGCTCTATTTCGCGGGCGATGGCGGCGTCCAGAGCGGCAAAGATGATTTTGGGCGCGCCCTCGGGGTTCGCCGGCGCCACAGTCATGCGGGCGACACGCTCGGGCAGCGGGGTGTCGAGGCGCCAATTTGCGGCATCGCCGTACGTCTTGCCGCGCGAACGGTCGCTGGCCGCCAGCCACGTGACCTGAAACCAGGGATGGTGCTCAAGAAGTTGGATGAAGCGCTGCCCCACCATTCCGGTTGCGCCCAGGATGCCGATTGGATATTTGTTTTTCATGGCCTTGAACACTCAGTGTACAGGAGGGCGGGTGCGGCTCTGCAAAATCCCCGCGGCGAACAGAGATCAGATTCCGAGACAGACGTGGCGCGGGAGGGATGCTAGACCTGCTCGCCGCCACTCAATCTGCTGCGATGGGACCCGAGCCACCGGTGAGCAATTTATCCAGAGTCGGGATATTCGCGCGTTGCGTTTCCACAAAGTCCACGCCCTCTGCCGTTAGCGTGAAAGCCGAGTTGTCCGCACGGGTGATGTATCCCTTTTTCAGCAGATACCACGAGGTGAACTCCAAATAATCGCGGGGAAACCCCATGCGGCCTTCAACCTCCGCCAGTGAAACTTCAGGAGTGTGGGGGTTCGTGCGGCGCTGATAATAGAGCAGCGCCAGCACCGCCAGCCGCCGGTTCAACTCGCCCTCGATGCTATCCATGAAATCAATCGAAGCCGATAGAGGGGGCTCCTGGGGAGCATCCGTTTCGCGCATCGCATCATATTTGGCGCGGAGAGCTGGATTGGACAATACGTCATAAGCTTGCTTCAACAGAAAGAACTTATCAGCATCTCCGGTCTCCTGGTTGTCCGGGTGAAAGCGGACCGCTAGATATCGATAAACGCGGTGGATTGTGTCGGGCTCGGCATTGGGGCTGATTTGGAGGAATTCGTAGTAATTAGGAATTTCCATGACCATATCTCCGGAGCAACGTTTCTCTCTTTTGAAGAAAGCGGGGATGCCCATCCAATATACACGCAACCATGGTATGAAGAGCCATAGTGTCAACTGATAGGTGCTAACCGCTTCATTCCAAAACCTTATCCTTGACCAATCGAAAAAGAGATCGAGTCGGGGAGACGGGTAAGTCGGAAACGAACTTACTCCCCGCCTGCGGTAACAACGCGCCGGCAGGGTGGAGAAGGCAAGATCATAGCGGTTCTCCAATTGGCTTGGAGAGGAAGCACAATTGCCGAGCGGCTTTTTCCTTAAGAAAAAGCCACTCAGCACTATACCGAAAACGCCACAGGAATTGGAGAACCGCTCAGGCCTACTTCATGGCCGCCAGCACGGCATCGGCAAACTGGCTGGTGCCGGCCGTGCCACCCACATCGCGGGTGAGGGTTTTGCGCTCGGCATAGACGCTCTCCAGGGCCCGCTGCACTTTGTCCGCCGCGGCTTCTTCGTCCAGGTGGCGGAGCATCAGCACCGCCGACTGCAACAGCGCCGTGGGGTTGGCGATATCCTTACCGGCGATATCCGGGGCCGAGCCATGCACGGCTTCGAAGATGGCGCAATTCAGGCCCAGGTTGGCTCCAGGAACCAGTCCCAGCCCGCCCACCAGGCCCGCGCACAAGTCGCTGACGATATCTCCATAAAGGTTTTCAAGCAGCAGCATGTCGTACTGGTAGGGGTTCATCACCAGTTGCATACAGGTGTTGTCGATGATGTGCTCGCCGTAAATGATGTCGGGAAATCCCTCGGCCACCTGGCGCGCGCAACGCAGAAACAAACCATCCGAGAGCTTCATGATGTTGGCTTTGTGGATGGAGTGAATCTTCTTGCGCCCATGCTTGCGAGCGTACTCGAAGGCGAATTTGGCGATGCGTGTCGAACCCTTCTCGGTGATGACCTTGATGGCCTCGACCACGCCGGGAACCACCTCGTGCTCCAGTCCCACGTACTCGCCCTCGGTATTCTCGCGGACAATGATCAGATCCACGCCGGGCCAATGCGTTGCCAGGCCGGGAAGATTCTTGATGGGGCGAAAATTGGCAAAAAGATCAAATCGTTTTCTCAGCGTGACGTTGATGCTCTTGAAGCCGCCGCCGATGGGTGTGGTGACCGGCCCCTTCAAGGCCACGCCGTTGCGCTCGATGGACTGATAAAGCGCGGTGGGGATGTACTCGCCGAAGATCTCGAAGGCCTCGGCGCCGGCGGCAAAGCGTTCCCACTCAAATCGGACGCCGGTGGCTTCGAGGATGCGGACGACGGCCTGCGTCACCTCCGGGCCGATGCCGTCGCCCGGAATCAGCGTAACCTTGTGGGTCATTTGCTCTGCCATCCGTCTCCTCTTCAGTGGTTTGTCGTTGTGACTCTCAGCATCACCTGGTCAAGCGCTTCCGTCAGCGATCCATAAGTATTGCGCTCCTCCAGGTAATTGAGAAGCTGTTCGTTGAGCCCGCCCGCGGTCGCGTGATCGGCGGCCATTGCCCTGAAGCTGCTTGTCGGCGCTTTCGCAGCACTTTCCTCGAGACTGGGAAGGATCTGCGCCATGTAATCCCGCGCAATGGCCCCCGGGATTCCGCGTTCCGCGAGCCATGACACAACAGCGTCGGCGAATACAAAATACGATGCGACTGCCGCGGTCGCCGTGCACAGCGCGTCAAACTCCTGCTCGGTATCCACCGCGAAGGGGGCGCCGATTAAGGAGAAAAGCTCCAGTGCCTCCGGGTCGCTCGGATAGATCACCGTCGGGCTCTCGCACTTGGCAGTCGAGAGCAGAGGCACAGCCCGCTCCACCTTGGTTGCGGGAGACATCAGTTCCTGCAGCCTGCGCACGCTGAAGGTCGCAATGATGCTGATGACGTGGTGATCCGCGCGAAACCGCAGGCTCTTGAGAACGCTCTCGGCAATCTGCGGCCTCACTGCAAGGACAACGGTATCGCACTGATCGAGTACTTCCTGATTCGACGCGGCAACGGTGACGTGCGGATAGCGGCTGGCAAGCTCTGCCGCGACCTCCCGATTGCGTGGTGACAGTACAATTGCACGGGAGCCAGCGCCCGCCTTGTTCAAGCCAGTGACAATTGCTGCTGTCATGGTGCCCGTGCCGATAAATCCCAGTGTCATTTCCTTACGACCCTTTCTCGTAGAAATTCAAATCAGTTTGTAACTGCGCCTCTTCGGCTCCGCAGGCATTGGGGCTCCGCGGAATCGATGCGTCTTAAAGCGGCTTCTTTCCCTTGTTATTGGCGCGTCCACCCAGCAGCCCTTCGAGTTCTTCCTTGAACTCCCTCACGTCCTTGAAGTCGCGGTAGACCGACGCAAAGCGAATGTAAGCTACGGTGTCCAACACCTTGAGGCGCTCCATGATCAGTTCGCCGATCTCGGCGGTGGTCCGTTCGCGCTCCGGGGCGTCCACCAGAAAGGCCTCGGCGGCGTCCACAATTGCCTCCAGGTTTTTCGAGGGCACGGGCCGCTTCTCGCAGGCGCGCAGCAGGCCGTTCAAGACCTTCTGGCGGTCGAAACGCTCGCGGCGACCGTCCTTCTTGACCATCATGTAGGGGATTTCGTCGATTCGTTCATAAGTGGTGAAGCGGCGATTGCACCGCTCGCACTCGCGCCGCCGCCGGATGGAGTCGGCCTCTTTGCTTTCGCGCGAGTCGACAACCCGGTCTTGCCCGAAACCGCAATAAGGACACTTCATATAAGGGCGATTCTACGGCATGGAAGGGGCTTGGAGTGGCTGTCAAGCCAGAAATCAGGGAACAGGGAATTGGCTGCAGGGTGGAAATCCTATCGTCCCATCAGGTTTGCAGGTCGATTTTCCGGCGCAGAGTGAGAACAGCGTTTTGCTTGACGATCGGCGCATGAACGGGCAAGAGAAAAAGCGCCGGGGCAACGGCCGCCCCGGCGTGCGCGTGCAACACAAGAATTTTTCTTGAAACTCAAAAACCGCAGGGGTTCAGGCGGCGGCGTCTGCGCGGGCCTGCTGCGGAGAGTTCAACTGCTGGCGGAGGTTGCTGGCCAGATCGGCCACCACGCGCAGCCTTTCGGCAACCGGCGGGGGCATCTCGGCTCCGGTAAGAGCCAACTGGGATTGAAGGAGCAGGCCGGCGACCGTGGATTTGAGCTCGGATTCGATGGCTGCGGTGGCGGCGCGGCGGGCCAGCGTCTGCTCGCGCTCGCGGCGGTGCAGGGCGGCGCGAATCTCGCGTGTCAGCCGGGCGGTTCCGGAAAGGGCGAAGTTGATCTGCAAGGGGATGGCCAGGCCAGAGTGCTCCCAGACAGCCTCGGCTGCGGCCGGATCGCACTCGGCCATGGTTTCGTCCACCGCGACGGCGGCAAATTCGCGGCGGCGCAGCGCGGCCAGCGCGGCCTTCCGGCCTTCGGCCACCTCCACTTCCATGCCCAGTTGCGCTCCCACTACGGCAGCGCAGTTGCGGGCGCCTTCAATTCCAGTCACCATCAGAATGCTCATTCCCGGCTCCTTGTCACAGTGATCAGTGATCAGTTTTAAATTGCAGGTTCTCAGTTGTCAGTTCGCAGTTCATGGCGCAGTGATCGAGGATGCAGAGCTTCGCGTAGCAGGTTCGAGCCCGGATGTGGGGTTAGTCGCTAAAGGCGGGAAGCAGTCCATGGATCACTGACCACAGTTCACTGTTCTTTACTCTTCCCGAAGCGGGTCGGTGATGCCGTATTCCTTCAGCTTGCGGTAAAGGGTGGTCTTGCCGATGCCCAGCAGCTTGGCGGCCTGGAGTTTGTCGCCGTTGAGGGCGCGAATCGCTCCCAGAATGGCTTGGCGTTCCAGATCGGCCAGGGTGGTCAACTGCGGTTGGCCGCCCTCGGCGGCCGGTTCGCCAGCCAGGGTGGCCGAGCGCCGGGCCTCCAGGCCCTGCTGTTGAAGCTGCGTGGGCAGGTCGCCCAGGTGAAGGATCGGCCCGGAGGAGAGGGCACAGGCCCGTTCCACGGAATTCTCCAGCTCCCTCACGTTGCCCGGCCAGTCGTGGCGCATCATGGTGCGCAGGGCCTCGTCGCTCAAGGTGAACTTGACGCCGTGCTCGCGGCTGAGGCGGTCCAGGAAATGCGCCGCCAGAAGCGGAATGTCCTCGCGCCGGTCGCGCAGCGGGGGCAGGCGCAGGTTGACCACGTTGAGCCGGTAGAAGAGATCCTTGCGGAAGGCGCCTTTTTCGACCATTTCCGCCAGATTCCGGTTGGTGGCGGCCACAATGCGCGCTTTGATGGGGATGCGGTGGGTGGCGCCGACCGGGCGGACCTCTTTTTCCTGCAAGGCTCGCAGCAGTTTGGCTTGCAAGTCCAGCGAAAGCTCGCCGATCTCGTCGAGAAAAACCGTGCCCCCCTCGGCGGAGACAAGCAACCCGTCCTTCGAGCGGTTGGCCCCGGTGAAAGCGCCCTTCACGTAGCCGAAGAGCTCGCTTTCGATCAGCGTGGGGACCAGCGAGCCGCAATCAACCGGCAGAAAAGGTTTTTGAGAATTGGGACCGTAGGCGTGGATGGTCCTCGCCACCAGTTCCTTGCCGGTGCCGCTTTCGCCCAGGATCAGAACAGGGTGGGAGCTTTGGGCAACCTTGGAGAGGATGCGGTAGAGCTTTTCCATCTCCCCGGAGCGGCCGATCATGGCGCCCAGCCCCTGCGAGAGCCTGAGCCGCTCACGCAACTGGCGCGTAGCGGTGTCGGTGACCAGGCTGTCCGAGGCGCGGTCGAGCACCGTCGAGAGCTCATCCATGACGAAGGGTTTTGCCAGGTAGTCGCTGGCTCCGCAGCGCATGGCCTCGACGGCGGCGTTGACCGATCCCGAGGCGGTCATGGCGATGACCGCGGTCTGGGGGTAGAGGAGCTTGACCTCTGAAATCAGTTCGAGGCCCTGGTTTGAGCCGGAAGGCAGGTTGACCAGCAGAATATCGGCGGCGTTGCCGCGCAGCATACTGCGTGCCTGGCCCAGGTCGCCGGTGCTCTCGACCGCGTAGCCCAGGCTGGCCGCGATCTCGACGCAGGCCGAACGCATCGCGGTATCGGCGTCAACGACCAGCAGGTGCAGACGCACCGGTGGCTCCGCGAGTTGGGGGATAAACTCCATGCTTCTTGTGTTTAGAACTGTTTCAAGCATTGTATTCGCCTCACGCGCAAATGGGTCAACTGGGTTGTCGGTTGCCGCTGCCGGAAGATGTTTCCCTTCCCGTGCAGCGTTGTGTTGGCCTTGCTTCAGCGTGATCGGACGGGCAGCTCGATCTCGAAGCGGGCTCCGGCCGTTGGGCCGTTGGCGGCATGAATGTGGCCGCCCGCGGCCTTGACGATGGAACGGGTGATGGACAGGCCCAGCCCGCGATGGGAGGCTGGCCAGCCTCCGTGTCTGAGCGCGCCGCTGGCACGGGTGGTGTAACCCGACTCGAAGATCTTGTCCAGCGCCTCTTGAGGGATACCCGGTCCGTTGTCTTCCACCGTGAGCACGAGCCACTGCGTGGGGCTGGCCGCGGCGTGGTACTCGTGCAACCCCAAATGGATGCGGCCGCCGCCGGGCATGGCTTCAGCGGCGTTTTTGACCAAGTTGACCAGGATGCGGGTCAGCTCCTCGCCGGTCAGCACCACCGGCTGCGCGCCGCCCTCGGCCTCCACGGTGAGAGCGATGGAGGTTCCGGCCAGGGCCGCCAGCAGATTGCGGTTGGCCAGTAGTTCCCCGGCCAGGTTGTCAATCGGCTTGGCAGGCATCAGATCCAGGTGGCGAGTGCGCTCCAGCCGGTCGGCTCCTCGCGGCTCGGTCCTCGTCCAGGCCGCGCTGGTGGTTCTGGAGAAGTCGTTGACCGGCCCTGCGTGAGCATCGAGAGTGACCAGCTTTTCTACCAGCCGGCGGCTGGCCGTGGCCACCAGCCTCAATTCGTTGCCGTAGTGATGAAACGAAGGGTTGAGCACCCCCGGCTCCTCCAGCAGATCGCAGTAGAGCCCCAGCGCCGTGACCATGTTCCGGGCGTCATGCGCCACCTCTTCCAGGCTCTCTCCGTGGCCGTGCAGGCTGGACAGGGTTTCAACCACCGCCTCAACCCGCCCGCGCTCCATTCCGTCCCGCCCCGCTTCCGCTAGACCCACTCCTGCGAGTGCTGTTTCGGTCAGGCCCGTTGCCGCTATCCCGGTTTCTTTGAATTCCGCCGCCTGTTCTCCCTGTTGCATACCCCGCTTCCTTCCCTCTCTGGTCTTCTGTTCCCTGTTCCCTAACCCCTGATCCCTAATCCCAATTTCCGCCCTTTCCATTTCTGCCCCTTGGGTGGGTGGCTGTTCCCTTCTATTACACGTGGTGTGCCAAACAAGGACGGTCTGTCTAAGTTCCTGATAAGGGAAGGGGTTAGTGTCCAGTTTTAAGACAGTCGTCTTCGGCCAAACAACGGGAAAACTTCCCAAAATGGAACGAGAGAATCGAAGGCGATTGGAGTAACGATTGCATTTTCAGTGAGTTAACGATGGATTCCTGTTCTGGGCCAGGGAATCGGCGCATTCCCGTACTGGAACCGAAAGCCATTGAAGGCTGTGGCGCTCCTCCCCAACGCCCCTTCCCGTACAATCTGGTTATGAACGGCACAGGCAATTCTTCCTTCTTTCGTCCCGGCGGCAGGACTCCGGCCCAGCTTCGCCCGCTCACCCTCACGCCGGATTTTGTGCAGACCGCGGAAGGCTCGGTCCTGGTTTCCCTGGGCAACACGCGGGTGCTCACCTGCGCCACCATCGAGCCGGGCGTTCCGGGCTGGCTGCGGAACACGGGGCGCGGCTGGGTGACGGCGGAGTACTCCATGCTGCCCCGCGCGACAGTGACCCGCACCCCGCGAGAGAGCGAACGGGGCAAGATTGGCGGCAGGACCCACGAGATTCAGCGGCTGATTGGCCGCAGCCTGCGCTCTGTTGTCGATATGAAGGCGCTGGGCGAGCGAACGGTGATTCTGGACTGCGATGTGATCCAGGCCGACGGCGGGACGCGCACGGCGGCCATCACCGGCGCGGCGGTGGCCTTGGCGCTGGCCTTGAAGGCACTGGTGGAAGCTGGGACGCTCAAGGCGTCGCCTCTGAAGCAACTGGTGGGCGCCACCTCGGTGGGCATCGTCGGCGGAGCGCAGTTGCTCGACCTCTGCTATGAGGAGGACTCGCAGGCTGATGTGGACATGAACGTGGTGATGACCGCCGATGGCGGCCTGATCGAGACCCAGGCGACGGCCGAGAAGGGAAGTTTTTCCCGGACTCAACTGAACGAACTGGTCGATCTGGCCGAGGTTGGTTTGAAGGAAATCTTCGCCGCGCAACGGGCGGTGTTGGGGCTGTAGTGCGCTGCTACTGAAGTCCTTTATTCCTTCGGAGTTATTAAGTGTTTCAAACTCGAGTCAGTTTCTTGCGGCCCGTCATGGCAGCTGCTATGCCGCCACGCGGGAAGCCGCGAGGGACTATAATACAAAAGGAATCTTTCATATATGCATTCTTAAGCCATATATGCATTCCTACGAAAGAAACAGATGAGAAACACCCTTTTAGCTTTGTTTTTATTCTTAGGTTGGGTTAGTACCAGCTTGGCCGATGAGGCCGTTTCACATAACAACCCGATGACCTATATCTATATTGCCCGTACGGGCGAACAGTTTCAGGCACCGCACGTCTTCACTTACCACCTGCTGGAGTACGCGCAGCAGCGTGGCCGGTGGCTTATCACCGATTTCGGCGTGTACGACTGCGGTCATGGCAACTATCGCGAGCTGTTCATCGGCGGCGGCCCGGTGTTCTACCACAGCAAGCTGGCTACGCTCACCCAGGAGGTATTTTTTGCCCAGGACACTGGTGCGGCGGCACACAGCGCGCGCTATCTCTGGATATGGCCGGTAGCCGACTTTCAGTTCACTCCCAGGCTGACCGGCGAGGCCGTTGTTGTCCCCTGCATCCCGCTCAACCACGCCGCGCGCATTCAATACGACTTCGATCGCGCCAAGCTTGAATATGCCCTCGACCGCAGATTCACGGTAGGCGCCGGCTACAGCGGGTCAAAATACGCCAGCGACGCCTGGCTCAGCAAGCCATTTCTGACCACCACGGTTTCAACCCGGCAGGGCGCCTTCGAATTCTGGCTGCAGAAGACGCCGGGCGGCGGACAGGTCCAGTTGCGTTACCAGTTGGTCCATGTCGGGCGCTGATTCGGCGCTATAGCAAAACCAGAGTTGCTGTATCCTCAGGCAATGCCGTCAAGTGGCTTTTTCCTCAAGAAAAAGACACCTCGTAAACTCTCAAGAAGGGCATATTCACTCTGGTTTTGCTCTAGACCGGATCGGGAGACATATCTCCTGAATCGGGCTGCGGAAACGGTGTTTCTCGCCTGTGTTCAAGAGCACGTTTTTCCCTTGCGCGGTTCTGCTACCATCAGGATGATTGCAGTTCCTGCCGCCCGACAGGCCGATGACCCGTTTTGAAGGCCTGAGCGAGGAGGCAGATGGACCCAACCTCAAAGGAGAAACTTCAATGCCTCTAGTCTCCACGCGGCAACTCCTCGACGAGGCCGCCAAAGGCGGTTACGGCGTAGGCGCATTCAACGTCAATGATATGGAACAGATTCAGGCCATCATGGAGGCCGCGAAGGAAACCAATTCGCCGGTCATCATCCAGGCCAGCCGTGGCGCCCGCGCCTTCGCGCAGGACAACTACCTCTATCACCTGATGCTGGCCGCAGCCGAGCTCTATCCTCAGATTCCGCTGGCCATGCACCTGGACCACGGCAACAGCTACGAGACCTGCGTGAGCGCCATCGAACTGGGATTCACCAGCGTCATGATGGACGGCTCGCTCAAGCCCGACGGCAAGACCCCTTCCACTTTTGAAGAGAACGTCGCCGTCACCAAGAAGGTCGTCGATTACGCGCATGCGCGCGGCATCTCGGTCGAAGGCGAAATCGGCGTGCTGGGCGGCATTGAAGACGGTCACGGCGCCGGCGGAACGGGCCTGGAGCATGTCACCGACCCCGATCAGGCGGTTGAATTTGCTGAGAAGACCGGCGTCGATTCGCTGGCCATCGCCATCGGCACCAGCCACGGCGCGTACAAGTTCACCAAGAAGCCCGACGGCTCGGTGCTGAAGATGGATATTCTCATCGCCATTCACAAGCGCCTGCCCAAGACCCATCTGGTCATGCATGGCAGCTCTTCGGTTCCCAAGGATTTGCAGGACATCGTGAACCAGTACGGCGGCAAGCTCAGGGAGACCTGGGGCGTGCCGGTCGAAGAGATTCAACTGGGCATCCGCAACGGCGTGCGCAAGGTCAACGTGGACACTGACAATCGCCTGGCCATCACCGGCGCCATCCGCAAGGTACTGTGGGAGCAGCCGGAGAAGTTCGATCCCCGCGACTACATGAAGCCAGCTCGCGCGGCCATGCAGAAGGTCGTTGCCCAGCGCATGGTTCAGTTCGGCCAGGCCGGGCACGCCGGCGATTACAAGGCCATCTCGATTGCCGACATGGCCAAGGGCTACAAGGACGGCACCCTGAGCACCAAGCCGCTGGTCGCCGCCAAGTAACTGGCAGCCAGCCTGAATGCATAAAGACAAGGGCCACTCCGCGGATGCTGAGTGGCCCTTCTCCGTTAGAAGGCCGGCGAGACCCACAGCTTCACCGTGTGCGTGTTTCTGTGAATCAGCTTCTCGTAAGTTACTTATTTTGAATTAGTTAAAGCGCTCAGCACGGTTTCACCGGTTCACGACGTACGTGTTTCCGTGAGATCTGTGCGTGGAAATTATTGATATGGAATGGGTTAGGATACGCCCCACAGTTTCACGGGCAATAACGGAAAAAAGAAAAAGCGGGGTTTGCGCGGTTGGGGCTGGTTGCGGTGATTTTGTGCATGGCTTCTCCGGTCAAAGGGGGATTTCGTGGCGTTTTCTTATCTCTTCCAGTGTGCGCCGACGGAGGGTTATTTTCGGCAAGGACTGGCTGTCCAGGCGGACTTCTTCCGCGGGTCGGCCAACGTGTGGCTTAGGTGAGAAAAAACACGGAAGGGTGGGCTTCCGGCCTATCCCAGGTCCGAAGGTCCGGAGCTGGGATAGGCCAGCCAAACATCAGTTGCCAGGTTTGCAGGACTGTACCACTTGATTTTTCACATAAAGATTACACAGGCCCATCATGCCGGCGGGACAAGTATACGCACCATCCTGCCCTTGAAGATTCCTGCACCCGCCACGCTTCAGGATCTGGTCAACTTGTATTGGCACCAACGCGCCGCAATGTGCCACCGCACCATTGTTCAGCATGGTATTGCACAAGCCCAGCATGCCGCCCTTGATGGGGCACAGATAATCGCCCGACCGGCCCTGGTTCCGCTGACACCCTCCACCTGTCAATGTGCGGTCGGCTGCATCCTCCACCTTGGGAAGCATACCCTGATTGCAGGACTGAATCCCCAGCAATGAGTGTGTCGCCAAGGCATTCAGACACATCTGGTAAGTCTCGATTTTCTGACAAGTCATCATGCTTCCCTGGATCGTGCAACCCTGGCTCAGCAATTGCTGCCTCAGGCCGCTGGTAACCCCTGCTTCAAATTCGGGTCTGAAGTCGAGGACGCACGTAGTCCCGGCATGGCATCCAAAATCGATTCCATTCGGTGGCAGGTTGACGGCCAACTGCGGAAACCAGACAGGCCAATCCCAATTTTGCGACCATACCGCTACATCGATAAAGAGCCGCGCGTCAATCCCGGGCGTGAGCGTAAACCCGAGATTGTAGACCGGGTTGCCAAAGCTGAAATGGCTGTCGTTTTTCCTGCTTTTATCCACGCCGACGGAAACGGTCTGCCCTGTGGATGTAACTTTGGTCTGCTTGTTCCAGACTTCATCATTCAGCGTGTATTCCAGCTTGTTCGAATGGAGGTTGATGTCGACAGCCGGAAAGACCTGTCCGCCCAGGGCTCCAAAGTTAAGCAGACCGCCGAGCAGGTCAATGCTGTCGAATGTGTAGGGGGTATCGATGCCATGCGTTCCCGGCGCAGGCGGCGTGAAATGGCCGTTTGTATAGGGCGGCGGCAGTAAACTGGTGAAATCCACGCCGACCGAGAATCCCGCACCGCCGCTCCCAACCACCGGCAAGTTGTAATTAAAGCCGGCATCGGCGCCGACCTGGGCAACCAGCTCCTTGCCGTCAAATATCTGGTCACTTTCCAGGCCAGTCTCGGCGAACTGCTCCGCTGAGCCGTCAATAGGCTTGAAACTGGCGGTCAGATTAGCCTCTGCACTTTGGTTGGGATGAACGACGTTGTGGTATTTCAATTGTGTGAGGATCGGGAATCGCAAGCCAAACCCATAATTGAATCCCGCGTAAAGTTTGACGCTGTAGGTCGAGGAGCAACCGACAATGCACCAATTGATGGTTGTATCGACTTCCATGCTCCACTCGTAATCATGGCCGAGCGTAAAGCCGGTCAGATAGATGTATGTGCCCAAATCAATATCTGTTGCCTGATCCGTTGTGCCATTGGAGGAACCAGCGCCCTTCTGTGTGTGAAAATTCGCAGAAGGCACGATCACCAAAAGTTTAGGATATTGAGGATTGGCCGCCCCGTTATCGGGGATTGTCTCGTGCAGGAATCGCTGCCCCGCCGCCATCTCCAGTGTCCCTGGCGAGATACGCAGCGTGCTTGTACTATGCGCGTATTGGGATGAGTCCATCCGGGGAACAAAGGTCGTCTGCTCCACGCGCTGCACAGACGAGTTGATGATCTCTTCCTTGAGTTGATCATCGTTCAGGTTGCTCATGCGCGTAGTTTCGGCCGCGCCAATCTGGGCCGCCAGGGCGGCTCTCTGCGTCGGGTCGGCAAATGTCTTGCGCAGATCGGCAATATGCTTGTTCGCATCGGCGTCGGCCAGCGCTGTCTTCTGCTTAAAGACGGCTATCGCGGCCTGGCGCCTGGAAGGATCCGCGACATAGCGTGCGTTGCCGGGCATGCTGAATTCCGCCATGTGCTGGCTTGGCGACTCTTTTGTGAAACAACCAATTCCCGCCTGCGCAAGCTGGAGCCGCGCGCCCGTGTCAGCACATTTACCGGGCAAAATCCGATAGGTTAGAAGATGATGAATCACGAGGCCCTGATCAACTTCGCTGATCTCGGTACCATCCTCCCGCACCTCGACACTCTGCGGCAGCGCGTGCAAACGCTGTGCGATGTTGAACAATGCCTTTGGATTGTTGAGCATCGGACCAAAGTCCAGCTTGACCTCACCCAGCATGGCCTGCGGGTGGGAGCGGAGATCACTGAGCGCATATTGCCGCGAAACGCGCAGCCGTTGCATGGTTGCAGCGTGATTGTCGCCACGCAGGGTGACGGAGTTTGGCAGGCTGCGCTGCCCGGTAACACGGGATTGCGCAGCTCCGTTTTGTGCGAACGCATATCCTGAGGCTGCGAAAACCACAAGATACGTGACATAGCGCATGGTCAAGCTGCGCGTTGAACTGAGGATTATCATGCCCATTTCTCCTTTCAGATCGCTTCAAGCGCGAAAAGAGCGGCTACCATGAAGCCAATATGGGTTGGCATAAATCAACAGTTCAGGAGCACAGACAAATCCAGGACCATCGGGCACCCTCAGGTTACCGGTGTTCGGCAATCCAAGGACTGCATTCCATGCGCACGAATTACGGCCTCGTCGGAAGAAATTGTAGAAAAACGCCGGGCTTGAGGCCGAGATGGCATTCGAGCATGTGTAGAGAAATTATCACGGACTCTTTCAGAATGTCCATAGGCGGGTGACCCATATCTCTGAAACTTCACTGAACCACGACCTGAAGGTGCCCCAGGTCTCGCTTTTGAGACCTGGGTTCGCAGGAATTCCTCGCAACCATCGATCAATCCTCACGTCGTTGAATTGACTAATTCGCTCCTCGCCCCGCGAGTCAACTGGCTCACTGACTCGCTAACCTTGTTCCTAATCCCTAACCCCTAATTCCTAACCCCTACACCCCCCAGCACACTCTCCCACAACCGCCGTTCCATCAGATCCTCCAGCGTCTTGCCCTGTTGCGGCACGATCCCGTACACCAGCTTGCAACCCATGGCCCGCGCCGCTCGGTCCAGCCTCTTCAGTGAGATCGTTCCCCGCCGCTCGCTCTTCTCCAGCCGGAAGAGCACCGAGGGGCTCACGTCCAGTTTCTTCAGCATCTCCGCCGCTGGAACTCCCAGCGCATGACGAACCGCCCGCAACAAACCGTGTGTGGGGTTTTTCTCCTTGCCTGCCCACCTGTAATACTTGAGTTCCTTGTCCAATTTCTTCCGCGCCAAACCCCGCTCTTTCTCCCGCATCGTCGCATCCTCCTCAAAAAAAGTAAGCCCGCCCACGTTCCCGTGAGCAGGCCCCACTTCAAATGTAAGAAAAACGGGCAAAATGATATGCAAAAACCCTTAAATCGGGGTTATTTGGGGCTGTTTTCACGATTTATGTCGGCATCCAACCGGAGTTTCGCTGCTCTTTCAGCGTCCTGCAAGGCCTTCGTTTTGCGAAGTGGCGCCCGATCCTCCAGTTTGCAGCCTTGGAGCGCGAGAGATTGCCTTCTTTATCGATGCTTGTAGGACAACAGGCGCGTCGGCTTGTACTGCGACAGATACACTGCCGCCGCTGACTCGCTGACTCGCTGAC
>Ga0182027_10001958_pt1 | contig 33589 bp, 28 predicted proteins | sample 712E1DmetaG_FD_121300 | JGI IMG/M metagenome (GOLD analysis project Ga0182027, IMG submission 121300) | Permafrost microbial communities from Stordalen Mire, Sweden - 712E1D metaG (Illumina Assembly) | ecosystem: Environmental > Terrestrial > Soil > Wetlands > Permafrost | place: Sweden...
GAAACCTGGTCGGGACAGCTCATACTCGCCTTATACCGCATGCGTTGGCAGATTGAGTTGTGTATCAAACGGCTCAAAAGCCTGTTGAATTTTGACCACTTACGTGCGAAAGACCCCAGGGTGATCCAAACCTATTTGCTGGCCAAATTGCTGATCGCTTTTATGATCGATGAAATGACCTTTCACGCAAGCCTTCTCCATCCAGACTGGTTCAACTCGCTTGATCGCCCGGTGAGTGTCTATCGTATGACCACCCTCTTCCATGATACTCTCCGCCAAATTATCGCCGGCTCTTGGACTCCTGCCCTGCCCTATTTCTTCGCTCTGATGCGCCGTTATCTGTGCGATTCACCACGGGATCGACCTCAACAACTCGCCTGGATTAGAGCTCTCATCCAGCATATATCTCTCTCAGGTGACTTCCCTTAAGTTAGCGCCTATGGGAGGCTGGGAGGGGGCGTCCTGCGTAACATCAGTCATTAATTTTCTACGATTTTTTCATGGCATTCGCAAATTGGCGTAATTCTCGTTAAAGGTTCCTGACTTTGGTATAGCCGCGTCTAAATATCAACTGCCAGGCAGGTCAAGGTCTGCTCCACACCGGGGATGGGCTGGATCATCGCAGCGGTGATATTGCCCAAGGCAGTCACATCCGTGGTCTCGACTACGGCGACCGCGTCATAAGGACCGAAGGTCATGTGCGCCTCGACGATGCCTTCCACCTTGCGCAGACTCTTGATCACATCCTTGACATCACCGGCATGAATCTTGATCAATACATAAGCTTTCATTTCTGCTCCTTTTTGATAATCAAACAGGACGTTGACGAAGCCCCCAAGCGATTAACCCCGCCGCCAGCAGGGCAACTAGAATGATCCCACCGACAACCACGGCTCCATTACGGTTTTGAACGGGTGCGACCGGGACCGGCGTGGCCGTACCGGTCGCAATAGGTGTAACGACTTCAAGCGTCGGCAAGGGAGTGAATGTGGAAAGATCGCGGGTCGGCTTGGCAGTCGGCGAAACGGGTGTGGGCGTGCCAACGCGGGCAACCAATAATTTCTGGTTCGGATAAATTACATCCGAAGTTAAACTATTCAAGGATTTGATGTCATTGATCTTCACCTTGTAGGCGATGGCGATCTGCCATAAGGCCTGTCCCGGCTGGACCACATGATAGATATTCCCGGCCTGGTCAGGCGTGCTGACGATCGCTGCGGCAATCGTTGGTACCAATGACGAACCGGTGGCACCTCCCGCAGAGGGCGTATAGGAAGTTGTCGAACCGCCGGAAAGGCCGCAGTCAATCACATAATAATAAAAGCCGCCCGCCTGGGCTATGCCTGCGCCAATATCCTGCAAGTTGGGAGAAAGCATGGTATTCAAGTGCGGCGCATCGCCCTGCCAGTCTCCCACCACCTGCTGCGGAGTGAGATTCGGATCGCCTTCGATATTCTCGGAAAAAAAACCGCCCAGCGAGAGATCGCCGGCAACAGAATAGCCGGCAGCCAGGGCGCGCTGAAATGGGCGGGAACCATCCGGCCCGTAATGGGTCACTGTGCCGGTGGATGCCATATAGTTGGCCTGAGTCTGCGCAGTCCCCATCAAGATCGAATTGGCGCCATAGGCGGATAAACCATGTGAAGCGCGCAAAGCGTTCACTGCAGCGATCACATCGTAAGCCGTATAGGCCGCAGGCAATTCCAGGCCGCGGGCAGAAGCCTCCCAATTCGATGAAAATCCAAGAATGAGGAGCGCGAGGAACCCGATGAAAATCCGAATCCAATTTCGGTGCATGAAAAATCTCCAAAAAGATTATAACCTGCTCCGGCATCCCCATTATGGTCTTACCAAAGTTGCTTGGCGGATCGGATGTTTTGGAACGCGCCTGCCACACATGGGTTGGCAGAACCGCATTTAACCGTGGTTGAATTTTTTGCCACACTTGTACGTACACCAAGTGCAGGCAGATTGCCACAGATTTTCACGGATTCTGAGTTCCAATCTGTGGTAATCCGTGAAATCTGTGGCCGGTTTTAAAGAAGAATGGAAATCACCCCGGAGCCAAATCCTCCGGGGTGATCTTTTATCGTTTACTTTCCGTCAACCAACGCCTCCCTCAACAATTCGATGGGATGCCTGGGCAGCACACCCAGCCCTTGAACAATTTGCATACGGCAAGCCGCGCCGGTTGACGAAACGATCCACGAACCCGAGCCAGCCCCGGCAGCCCGCAGCGCGGGAAAAAGCTTTAACTCAGCCACCTTGAGGGAAAGATCGTAATGCTCCGCCTCATAGCCAAACGTACCCGCCATCCCGCAACAGCCGGTATCGAGCAGATCCACCTCATACCCACAACTGCGTAGCGCCGCAAGGGTGGCATCCACGCCGATGGGAAGCCCATCGGCAGATAAGCCCTCCGCGCGCTGGTGGCAATGAGGCTGGAATTTTACTTTAGGCAGGCTCGTACTCACGCCCTGTGAACGAAGGGATTTAAATGCCTCGGATCGGATAAGAAACTCCTCCATTAACCAGGCCTTCCCCACGCGGCGGGAAATTTCATCGGCGCGTCCCGGAAGCAAATCCAAATAATCGTGCTTGAATGAATAAATCTCAGGCGGCTCGAGGCCGAGGATGGGCAGGGAACAATGCGGGTCAATCTCATTCAGGGCATCCAGGACTTCGGCCGCGTGGCGGCGGGCAGCACCCAAAAAACCTTTCGAGATCAAGGCCGCGCCGGCGCTGACCACCGGGGACACACAGACATCAAACCCCAGCAAATCCAGGATATCAAAGGCGCATTGCTCGACCTGCGGTTCGACATAACGCGCATAAGGATCGGCGAGAAAGATTACTTTCCGACGCCCGCCTTTTTGTAACGGCGATGCCCGCTTACGCGTGAATTTTGGAAAAGGCCGCTGCGGTGTAATTTCCATGAGGCGAGCGATTACGGATTTTATTAAAGGGTTGGCTGTTAAGAAATTGGTCAAGGGTGCAAAGGCGGCGAACCAGCGGGCCGCAATATGAAAATATCCAAAGACATAATCACGCAGCGGCCGGCGATGAGTTTTGCGGTAGCGATATTCAAACTCGGACTTAAGCCTGGCCATATCCACGCCGCTCGGACATTCGGACGTACAACCCTTGCACGCCAGGCACAGATCAAGAGCCTCATGGACGGATTCTTCAAGCGCTGAGTTATTCGAGGGGCGATATTCGGCATTCGATAGTCGATATTCGATAGCCGGCTGCGTAATCAGCGCCCGCAATAAATTTGCCCTTCCGCGCGTTGAATGCTTCTCATCGCGCGTGGCTTGAAAAGAAGGGCACATCACACCGCTTGTCTTTCGACAAACGCCCTGTCCGTTGCACTGTTCGATGGCGCCGGATAAACCGTTATGGCGGCTGAAATCGAAGGTTGGAGTCCAGGCGTAGGTTTGATAGTCGAGGCCATAACGCAGGTGCGAATCCATGGGCGGCGCGTCGAACATCTTGCCGGGGTTTAGCAAATCGAATGGATCGGCGGCGCGCTTGAGCGCCCGCATCGCAGCGATCACTTCCTCGCCATAGGTCTGCTTGAGCCATTCGCCGCGCACAATCCCATCGCCATGCTCGGAAGCCATCGAGCCGCCAAGTCGCAATGTCAGAGCCAGGGTTTGCTCCGCAATCGAACGCAAAGTGCGCAGGCCTTCACTTATCTTCAAATCCAGGATGGGCCGGATATGCAGGCAGCCGGCAGAAGCGTGCGCATAAATCCCGCCTTCGGTTTTGTGCGCCGATAAGATCCGCTCGATCGCGCGCACGAATTCACCCAGCCGCTCCACCGGAATGGCGCAATCCTCGATGAAGGCTACCGGCCGCGCCGACTGCGGACGCGAATCGAGAATCCCCAACCCAACCTTGCGGACATTCCAAACACGCGCCTGATCCTCAGTCGATTCCGCAATGATGACCTCCCTGCCTAATTTCTTCACCGCATCTTTCAAGGCGGCAGGCTCATCACCGCTAAATTCAATCACCAGCAGCGCGGCCGGATCGCCGGTCATCCAGCCCATCTGCGAGGCATAGGCCGGGATCGTGCGCGCCAAGCGCAGGATCAATTGAGGGATCAATTCAATGGCGCTGGGGTCATGCTCGAGCAAGCCCGGCACGGCCTCACAAGCCTCAACGATGCTGTTGTAGGAGAGAATCCCCAAAATCGTGTGCGGGGGCTTTGGCACAAGCTTTAAAGTCGCGCCGCGAATGACCGCAAGCGTGCCTTCGCTGCCTGCCAGAAGATGCGCCAGGTTAAATTCTGCTGGGGGAAGATTGGCGGGGTACGAATCACCCGTCCAGCGCGGAGGCTGTGAAGGCGACCACGGCAGTAAATAATTCAAACGATAGCCCGCAGAATTCCGCCATGACTTGGGATAGTTTTGTTGGATGGCTTGTGCGTACTTACCGCGGATCTCGAATGCAGTAGAAATGATATTGAAGATTCGGGAATCGGGAGTCTGGAATCGGGAGGCGGGAGGCGGGAAATGGGAGGTGGAATCATCAAAGGTTGCCAGCGAGCCATCGGAGAGGATCACATCGGCGGAAAGCAAGTGGTCCGCAGTCATGCCGTACAAAATGGAATGAGCGCCGGTGGCATTATTGCCGATCACGCCGCCCAGCGTGGCGCGTTCGGCGGAAGCGGGATCGGGGCCAAACATCAAGCCGTATTGTGCGGCGGCGCGGTTGAGATCCATGAGAATGACGCCGGGTTCAACGACTGCGGTTTGGGAATCGGGATCAATACTGATCATGTGATCCAGCCAGCGCGAGCAATCCAAAATCAGGGCTTCACCAATCGCCTGCCCGGCCAATGAGGAGCCTGAACCGCGCGGCAAAACCGGTATGCGATATTTGGCGGCCAGCTCAACCGCCGCATGTAAATCTTCCTGCGTGCGAGGCAGCGCCACGCCCAGCGGTTCGATCTGATAAATGGAGGCGTCGGTGCTGTATAGAATTTTGGAACTTAAATCCAGCCGGATATCGCCGGTAAATTGCCTGCGAAGTTCATTGATAAAATCGGGGGGAAGGGACATGGGGGGATTCTAACCGTAAAACGCAAAGCGAAAAACGTAAAAGGACTCCGTATCTTTCCCTCCGGAGTCCTTTTGTTGACAATGATGGGTGCCGGGTTACTTTGCTTTTCCCTGGTTCGCAACCGCCGCGGCCGCCTTGGCCACGTCCTCCGCATTGCCGAGGTAATAATGCGTGAGGGGCTTTAAATTATCATCCAACTCGTAGACCAGAGGCATACCGGTGGGAATATTCAATTCAGGAATTTCCGCATCCGAGATGTGATCGAGATACTTGACCATGGCGCGCATACTATTCCCGTGCGCCGCAACCAAAACGCGTTGGCCGGATTTGATGGCCGGCGCAAGGGTCGAATGCCAATAGGGAAGCACGCGCTCCAAAGTGATCTTAAGCGATTCGGTGGCCGGCAACTGAGCCGCGCTCAATGAGGCGTAACGCGGGTCAAATTTTGGATGGCGCTCATCCGTAAGCTCCAGCGCAGGCGGCGGGACGTCATAACTGCGCCGCCAGATCTTGACCTGGGCTTCGCCGAATTTTTCCGCCATCTCGGATTTATTGAGGCCCTGCAAGGCGCCATAGTGGCGTTCGTTTAGCTGCCAGGCATTGGTGACAGGGATCCATTCGAGATTCATCTCCTGGAGGGCGATCCAAAGAGTCTGGATGGCGCGCCGCAATACGGAAGTGAAGGCCACATCGAAAACATAACCGCCTTCGCGCAGCAGCTTGCCCGCCTGATGCGCCTCCGCCATGCCCTGGTCCGTAAGGCCCACATCGGTCCAACCGGTGAAGCGGTTTTCCAAATTCCATGTGCTCTGACCGTGACGAAGTAGAACGAGTTTCATCATATAGTTCTTCCTTTGAAAATAGGTTATATCAAAAAACATCAGCCGTGCAGCGGGCCGCTGTTTTTATTGAAAGCTGCCAGAAGTTCATCTTTCATTATAGCGGATGTCGAAGGATCCTTGTTGAATAAATTGGTTAATTCCTCCGGATCGTTTTGCAAATCATACAGCTCAAACCGGTCGGCTTTTCCGTAACCCTTGTAATAGATCAATTTATGTCCATTTTTTCGCATCGCCACGGAAGCCACAGACAGCTCCCCAAACGATGAGCCGATCTTTGCATCCAGGGAATAGGTGGCGCGCGAATTATCCGCCAGGCCGCCAAAGTTTGGAAGGAGCTGCCCCTCCGCCCAGGCCGGGGTATCCCGCCCGGCGAGTTTGAGCAAGGTTGGCAGAACATCCACGCTGTTGGTCTGGGAGTATATATCGTTCCTGGTTTTCTGGCCCGGTGCAGAGATCAGCAGCGGGATATGGAGGATGGGGTCGTACATGAGCGGATTATCGTGCCCGTAGACGCCGCGCTCGAACATTTCGCCGTGATCGGAAGTGACGATCAGGTAAGTCCGATCCAATTCGCCGGAGGCCTCCAGGTCATCCAAAAAACGGCCAAACTCCCAATCCACATTGGCCACATACGCATCGTATTGCTGACGCTGAAATTGTGTCGCTGCAAAGGAAACCTGATCGCCGAGGGGATGGTTCGGTTTCTTCGGAGGATTGAACCCGTCCTTTTTGTAGTATTGTGCGAACTTCTCGCTGGGTATATACGGCGCATGAGGCGACCATAAATGAAAATATGCCAGAAAAGGATTCTTGTACCCGCCCAATTGTGAAAACAGCCCGCGGAAGACGTCCTCGAGACGATAATAAATTTTATAATCCGTGTGCGGAATATTATCGCTATAACCGGCGGTGGAAATCGTATTCAACCGAAAACCGAGAAGCGCCCGCTCGATCAAACCGAAGATCAAAGAGTGCGGAGAGTCGCTCGAGCGAAACAGGAAATCGTCAAGCGCATAATAGCTGGCAGGCGTATCATTCTTAAACTGAGATCCCAACATTTGGGCGCGAACACTAAAAGAGGCGGGCGGCAAATGAACATCGAGATTCGAACGGAATTCACTCAATAACAATTCCGCCAAAAAGTTCTGGCCGAAACCGGCGCGCTCATAGCCCTGACCAAACAGTGAAAAAATATTCTTCTCTGCAAAAGCAGGGGCCACCTGCCCATTGATGCTGATGGCGCGATGCGTCCAGGGATAAAGACCGGTGAGCAAGGAGGCCGTTCCCGAAGTCGTAAAGCTTCCGGCTGAATAATGGGAATGATATACGGTGGATCTCTGCGCCAGCCGTTCAAAATTGGGAGCCGTGTTTCGGGGATAGCCGTATAGCGATAAATTATCCGCCGACATCGCATCGAAGACCAGCACAATAATATTCGGTGAAGCGGCGCCCAGCGGGCTGGGCAAAATCGTTTGCGAAAAAGCCAGCGCGGCGGGGGCCAGCGCGGCTAGTTTCAAAAAGTCTCTGCGGCTTATGTGTGCCATATCACGCATCATCCTGTAAACAAGTTTCTGGCTATTACTACCACCAGGGCTAATAAACTAAGAGGCACAGAGATATAAAGGAAAATGACGGCATTCTCAGCCAGAATCTCAACCCCTTTGCGGATGATGGGTATCCAGCCGGCAAGAAAGGCCAAAATGCCCCCCAGGAGAATGATCGGGATCAAGTAGACGGGAAGCTCATGAAAGTATTCGGCGGGCTTATTAAAATGAGATTCAAAAACCATAAAGGAGATTAGCACACTGGCTGCCAGCACGCTTGCGCGGCTTACAAAAATTTCACGGAACCATTTCGGCGGAAGGATCAGGGAAACGATGACCACGCCAAGAAGCGCCAACAGGCTTTCAAGGAAATTGGACATCAGCAAATAACAATAGATCGCAGCAATTCCCCCCAGCGGCAAAAAATCCATCCAACTAGGCAGTTTCCAGAATGACCAATAGATCGTCCAGCCATAAACGAGGATTACAATGATCGCATAAACCGGATAAAGTTGAGCCAAGCGAGGCAATCTATTTTTTAGGAACAAATCTTTTCAACCTTTCGAGAATAAACTAATTGCAAGCAATACCTTGAAATCAACTTGAAATCAAGCGGGATTACCCGGCCACATATATTTTCCTTCGAAAATATGATCTCCAATTAGACATCAGCTCTTTAATGGACCACTGTTTTCATTGTAAGCCGTCAACAATTCATCCTTCATCATCCGGGACATCGAGACATTTTTATTGAACAGATTGGTTAATTCCTCCGGGTCGTTTAGCAAATCATACAACTCAAACAATTCCATATTCTTATAACCTTTATAGTATGTCATCTTATAGCCTTGTTTGCGCATGGCCACCGAAGCAATCGAAAGCCGGCCGTAAGATGAGTTAAATTTCGCGTCGACAGTAAATGTAGATCGAAGGTTATCTTCAAGGGTCCCAAAACCCGGAAGCAATTGTCCTTGACATATAGCAGGGATCTCGCACTCGGCAATTTTAAGCACGGTCGGCAGGATATCCACGCTGTTGGTTGGAGAATGAACATCATTCCTGGTTTTCTGAGACGGTGCAGATACCAGCAATGGCACATGCACACCTGGGTCGAACATCAACGGAGAAATATGTCCCACGACTCCCCGTTCGAACATCTCTCCATGGTCCGAGGTGAGAATAAAACATGTCCGATCCAACTCGCCTGAGGCATCCAGCGCATCAAGGAATCGACCGAATTCCCAGTCCACATTTGCCACATATGCGTCATATTTCTGCCTCTGGGACTGCATGCTCTTTTCAGATCGCCGGTTACCAAGGATATGGTTTGGCTTCCGCGTCGGCTTCCAGCCATCCTGATTAAACATGTCAATAAACTCCTGGCGCGGCGTATAGGGAGCATGAGGTGACCACAAATGAAAATACGCGAAGAAGGGCTGCTGGAGTTGTTTGATTTTCGAAAGTAGGCCGCTAAAAACGTCGCCCAATTGATAATATATTTTATAGTCTTCATTATGGGGAATACCAAGGGGATAATCATTGACTGAAATCGCGTTTATACGAGACCCAAAAAGCATCCGGTCAATCAGACCAAAGACCAGCGATTTTGGGGATTCATTGACACGTGCAAAGAAATCGTCGTAGGCATAATAGCCGGCTGGTTCATCGTTCTTGAACCACGGACCAACCATCTGGTTCAGGAAGCCAAAAGAACCTGGCGGCAAACGCATATCAATATTTGAACGAAACTCGCTGAGGAGCAACTCCGCCCAGACATTTTGACCGAAGCCCGCACGGTCATATTTCTTTCCCAGCAGTGAAAAGATATTATTCTCCTCAAACGCCGGCGCCACCTGACCTTCTTCATTGATCGCCCGGTGCGTCCAGGGATACAGCCCCGTCAGGAGTGAAGCAGTGCCGGGTACGGTAAAACTCCCTGCCGAATAATGCGAGCGATAGACTGTGGATCTCTGTGCCAGCCGCTCGAAGTTGGGTGTGGTCCTTCTCCCGTATCCATATAATGACAGGTTGTCTGCCGACATCGCATCAAAAACAAGAACAATGATATTCGGCGAATTGGCACCCAGTGGACCGGGAGCAATCAACTGCGAAAAGGCCAATGCAACCGGCGCGCTCGCAGCCATCTTTAGAAAATCTCTGCGACTCATGGAGGACATATTTGATTCACTCTATAAAAGGTTTCGAAACACAACCACGATAACGCACAACAAACTGATGGGTACTGATAGGTAGAGAAAGATAACCGCGTTTTCGGCAATAGATTCAACCACCTTGCGTACGGCACGAATCCATCCGGCGAAAAAAGCCAAAACGCCTGCCGCAAGAATGATCTGGGCCAGATAGAGGGGAAAGGTAGTGGAGTAAACCACAGGGTTATCGAAATGATACTCAAAGAACATAATGGGAATCAATGTCGCTGCAATGAACACGCTTCCGCGGCTGACAAATACTTCACAAAACCACTTCCGTGGAAGCAGAAAGCATACAACCACCACGACCAGAAGTACGAACAAGCTTTCAATCAAATTGGTCGCCATGAGATAACTGAAGATCGCACCGATTTCGCCGTACGGTAAATAATCCAGCCAACTGGGCAGCTTCCACAGCACCCAACCGATCGTCCAGCCATAAACAAGGATCACGATGATCGCATAAACGGGATAAAGTTGGGCCAGGCGAGGCAATCTATTTTTGAAGAACAAATCTTTTCGACCTTTCCACAAAACTGCAGGGAATAGGAAATAGTAATTAGGAAATAGGTCATGGATCATGGTTTTTCTCAGAGTCGGAGAAGAAACCGCGAAGCCCGCAAAGATCTCTTATTTTCCTGACGTACTTGGGCGCTTCGCGTTGAAAGAATGACTAAACACAAGTTCATCATGGACTTTGGGAACACCATACTGGTCACAAGTTATACACTAGGCATAAACAAAAGTCAACGAGCAAACCTCCTCCTTGCCTATGATCTTCTCAAAGGCCAGGGTGAATCCACGTTTTGCTATTTTTTCAACGCGCAGGGCGCAAAGTACGCCAAGAAAAAGCCTTGCGCTCTTTGTGTGCTTCGCGTTTCGTTCTTCAACTTTGATAAAGCCATCCTCCCTTGCCCTATTTTCCCGTTTCCCGTAGAATGAACCCATGTCGAACGATGATGTAACACCGATCCGCCAGCAATACCTTGAAATCAAGCGGGATTACCCGACCACGATCCTCTTCTTCCGTCTCGGCGATTTCTACGAGACGTTCGATGAAGATGCCGAGACCATCTCACGCGAATTGGACATTGTGTTAACCTCCCGCCCCATCGGCAAGGGAGTGCGTGCGCCGCTGGCAGGCATCCCCTACCATGCCGTTGAAAACTACCTCGCCCGCCTGATCGAAAAGGGCTACCATGTTGCGATCTGCGAACAGATCGGAGAGGAACCGGAAAAAGGACTGTTTACGCGTAAAGTGGTGCGGGTGGTGACACCCGGGACCGTGATCGAGCCGGGGCTTCTGCCGGGGGATGCGAACAATTATCTGGCATCGGTCATCCTGGAAGAGAAAATGGCCGCAGTCGCTTACGCCGACATTACCACCGGAGAATTTGCCGCGACCGAACTGCCGATCGAAGCGCTGCGGGCGGAATTCGCGCGGCTCCATCCTGCAGAAATCATTCACCCTGATCCCCTCCCCCAAAATTGGGAAAAGGAGTGGGGCGAGGAAGTTCATTTGACCCCGTTTCCCGCCTGGCGATTCGAACCCGGAAAATGCGAAGAGACGTTATTGGTTCACTTCAAGGCCTCCACGCTGGAGGGTTTCGGACTCAAAGGACAAAGCCTTGCCATCCGTGCGGCAGGAGCCATCCTCCAATATCTAAAAGAGACCCAGCCCGATTCGCTCAATCTATTAACGGGTTTCCGCTTCTATAGTTTAAATGAATTCATGACTCTGGACGCCTCGGCGCGGCGCAATCTTGAACTCGAAGAAACACTGCGAGGCGAACGGCAAGGCTCATTGCTCGGCACGCTCGATTGCACCGTCACACCCATGGGCAAACGACTGATCCACCAATGGGTCAGCCAGCCATTACTTAATATCGAAAAAATCAAGGCGAGGCAGGCCGGCCTTCAATATTTCTTCGAGCGCGGGATGGAACGCGCCGAAGTGCGCGCCGCGCTCAAGCCCTTAGCTGACTTGGAAAGGTTGGTAAACCGTGTGATGGCAGGCCATGCCCAGCCGCGTGATTTAGTGGCTATGCGAAACACGCTAAAAGAATTGCCCGGCGTGGTGGCTGCAATCGGTAAACCGATCCTTGCACTTCCCAAAATCGAACTGGCCAATGAAGAATTGTCCCTGCTTGAGTCATCCATTGACGATGACCCGCCCGCCACACTCCAAAACACGGGCATCATCCGCACGGGATATTCGCAGGAGCTTGATTCGGTCATCGAGGCCTCCAAGCACGCCCGCGATTGGATCGCCAATCTCGAAGCCGTCGAGCGGGAACGAACCGGGATCAAAACGTTGAAGGTCGGGTACAACAAAGTCTTTGGCTATTACATTGAAATTTCACGCGGCGCGGCGGATAGGGCGCCGGAAAATTACATCCGCAAACAAACCCTGGTCAACGCCGAGCGCTTCATCACCCCGGAGATGAAGGAATACGAAACGCTGGTGTTGAACGCCGAAGAACGCATCCGCGAGATCGAACTGCGCTTGTTCCGGGAAATTTGCGCAGCGCTTTCAAAGTCGGCTCACAAACTTCTGGGAATCGCCAGGGCGCTGGCAGAGCTGGATGTGCTGGCGGCGCTGGCGGAAACATCCGCCTTGGGAGGCTATATCTGCCCTGAAGTGCTGGAAGGAAGCGAGCTGGAAATCCACGAGGGAAGACATGCGGTGGTGGAGCAAAGCCTGCACGGAAATTCCTCGACCGGTTCCGCGCGATACGTTCCGAACGATGTCATCTTCGAAAAGGGTGAGATCGTGCGCGTCATCACCGGGCCGAACATGTCGGGCAAATCAACCTATCTGCGGCAAACCGCGCTGATCGTGCTGATGGCGCAAATGGGTTCGTTCGTGCCGGCCGCCTCTGCCAGAATCGGATTGGTGGACCGCATCTTCACGCGCATCGGGGCGCAGGATGAAATCCACGCCGGGCAATCCACGTTCATGGTCGAGATGATCGAGGCGGCCAACATCCTGCACCATGCCACTTCCCGCTCGCTTTTGATCCTGGATGAAATCGGGCGCGGCACAAGCACGTACGATGGGCTTTCGATTGCCTGGGGGATCATCGAATACATCCACAATCATCCGCATCTGCGCGCCAAGACGCTTTTCGCAACGCATTACCATGAGTTGACCCAACTGGCAGATTTGTTACCCGGCGTCCGCAATTACAATGTGGCCGTCACCGAGGCCGACGGCACAGTTGTATTCCTGCACAAGATCATCGCTGGCGGAGCGGATAAATCCTACGGCATTCATGTGGCACAACTGGCGGGACTGCCCGCGCCGGTTATCCAGCGCGCAAATGAGATCATGCATGAACTTGAAAAAACATCAGGCCGCGGGGTAAACATCAACCCGCAAATGGCACAGCAGGCGGCTCTTTTCCCGGAGACCAGTCCCCTGCTCGATGAACTCGGCGCGCTGGATGTCAATTCGCTTGCCCCCATCGAGGCCTTGAATAAACTGTTCGAATGGCAAAAGAAGTACTTGAAATAAGCGAACATCCAGGAAACTTTTTATGCTGCCGCGCATCGAGCAACCGGAAACGATGATTTCAAAATCATGCCAAGGGGCATTGGAAGTTTGCACTTCCTGTAGAATGAGGATATGGAAAAGCAGATGAAAGTTGCAATTCTGGCCGGAGGTCTCGGCACACGTCTTTCAGAAGAAACCACCGTGAAGCCCAAGCCCATGGTGGAGATCGGCGGCAGGCCGATCCTTTGGCATATCATGAACATCTATGCGTACTATGGATTCAAGGAGTTCGTGATCGCGCTGGGCTACCGCGGCGATCTGATCAAAGATTATTTTATCAACTACCATTATCACGAACGCAGTCTCACGGTTCAATTGAAGAACGGGGAGATCGCCACCCACCACGGCAACAGCGAGGATTGGATCGTGCACCTGCTCGATACCGGCGTGGATACCAACACGGGCGGACGCGTGAAGCGCGTGGCGGAATTCGTCGGGGACGAACCGTTCATGCTGACCTACGGTGACGGTGTGAGCAATATCCATATTCCCAGCCTGATCGAATTTCACCGCGCCCAAAAGAAGCTGGCAACGCTCACAGCCGTGCGTCCCCCGGCGCGCTTCGGTCAAATGGTGATCGAGAATGGCAAAGTCACGCAGTTCAAGGAAAAACCACAAATCGGCGAAGGCTGGATCAACGGAGGCTTCTTCGTCCTGCAGCCGGAAGTGGTTAAGTACATCGAGGGCGACCAGACGGCTTGGGAATACGAGTCGCTGGAAAAGATCGCAGCGGATGGACAACTCGCCGCCTATCCACACGAAGATTTCTGGCAAAGCATGGATACCCTGCGGGATGTGAACCTGCTGGAAAAGTTATGGCGGGAAGGCAGCGCACCGTGGAAGCTATGGAACTAAAGCGCGGGTTCTGGCTGGATCGCCCCACCTTCGTCACGGGCGGGACCGGATTGGTCGGAAGCTGGCTGGTGAGGCGTTTAATCGAGGCCGGCGCCGATGTAGTCTGTCTCGTCCGTGATTGGGTGCCGCAGAGCGAATTGGTGCGCACGAATTTAATGGAACAGGTAAAAGTCGTGCGCGGCGATATCCGCGAGCGCGAAACGGTTGAGCGCACGCTGGGCGAATACGAAATTGACACGGTCATCCATTTGGCGGCGCAGACGATCGTCACGATTGCGAATCGGAATCCGCTCTCGACCTTCGAGACCAACATCGCTGGCACATGGAATCTTCTGGAGTCGTGCCGGCGAAGCCCAAGTGTCAAGCAAATCGTGATCGCATCTTCCGACAAGGCCTATGGCGATCAGGAAACCCTGCCCTACAATGAAAATACGCCGCTTCAAGGGAGGCATCCCTACGATGTAAGCAAATCCGCGGCAGACTTGATCGCGAATACGTATGCCGCCAGTTTTGACCTGCCGGTTGCGATCACCCGCTGCGGAAATTTTTATGGCGGCGGGGATTTGAATTGGAACCGGATCATCCCCGGCACGATCCGCTCGATCCTGCGCGGGCAAAATCCGATCATCCGCTCGGACGGCAAATATATCCGCGATTATTTTTACGTGGAAGACGGTGCGGCGGCATACATGCTGCTAGCAGAAAAACTGGCGGAACACCCCGAACTCAAGGGTGAAGCATTTAACTTCTCGAACGAGATCCAGGTGACCGTGTGCGAGATCGTGGAACACATCCTAAGATTGATGAACTCAGATCTTAAACCGGAAATCCGCAATGAGACCGCCAACGAAATCCGCCATCAATATCTCAGCGCTGAAAAAGCGCGGCGGGTCTTGAACTGGCATCCGCTTTTCCAACTGGATGAGGGCCTGAAGAAAACCATTGAATGGTATCGAAAGTTTTTTGACGATGAACACAAAAGCTGAGGCGCTGCGCGCCCAAATCCTGTCCCTCACGGCCGATTATTTTTCGGAGGCCTTTCCGCGGCGCGAATTCATTCCCGGTCAAAGCAGTGTGCCGGTCTCCGGCCGGGTCTTCGACGAAACCGACCTGCAATCCCTGATGGATTCTTCGCTGGATTTCTGGCTGACCACCGGCAGATTCGCGCACCAATTCGAAATCGAGTTCGCGCGTTTCTTCCACATGCGCCATGCCATTCTGGTGAACTCCGGTTCTTCGGCGAATTTGCTGGCGCTGACCTGTCTCACCTCGCCCACCTTGTGAACGCCAAATCAAGCCGGGGGATGAAGTTATCACGGTCGCCACCGGCTTCCCCACCACCGTCAACCCAATCTTTCAAAATAATCTGGTGCCGGTATTTGTGGATGTGGATATACCCACTTACAACATCGATACAACGCAATTGGACGCGGCGCTCTCCTCAAAAACACGCGCCGTGATGATCGCCCATACGCTGGGCAACCCCTGCGACCTGGATGCGATCACCGCCTTTTGCAAACAGCATAACCTGTGGCTGATCGAGGATTGCTGTGACGCGGTTGGGGCGATATATAACGATCAACCCGTCGGCAGGTTTGGTGACGTAGCCACTGTGAGTTTTTATCCGGCACATCACATCACCATGGGCGAAGGCGGCGCAGTCCTGACCGATAAACCCAAACTCAAGAAATTGATCGAGTCTTTTCGCGACTGGGGTCGTGATTGCTGGTGCGATCCCGGCAAGAAAAACACCTGCGGCAAGCGCTTCGACTGGCAGTTAGGCGAATTACCGCACGGCTACGATCACAAATACACCTATTCGCACATCGGCTATAATATGAAAGCCACCGATATGCAGGCTGCCGTCGGCGTTTCACAATTAAAGAAACTGCCAGCCTTTATCCAAAAGCGCCGCGAGAATTTCAATTACCTATATCAAAGGTTGAGCGCGCTGCAGGATTTCTTCATTCTCCCACAAGCGACGCCCAACTCGAATCCGTCCTGGTTTGGCTTCCCGATTTACGTTCGACCGGAAGCCGCCTTTACACGCGAAGAAGCTGTCCGCTGGCTGGAGGATCACAAAATAGGCACACGGCTGTTATTCGGCGGCAATCTCATCCGACAGCCCGCTTATCGGAATCAAAATTATCGTGTGGTGGGCGAGCTTAAACGGGCCGATGAAGTGATGCAGCGCGTCTTCTGGATCGGGGTTTATCCCGGCTTAACCACGCAGATGCTCGATTATGTTTGCGACATGCTGACGCAGTTATGTGAGACCGTCGTATGAGGACGCAAAACCCTTTGGCTTCCGATCTGGATCACATCCTCGATCATACGCGTGACCTGTGGGATGAATTGCGCGGTCAGCAGATCTTTATCACAGGCGGAACGGGTTTCTTTGGCTGCTGGCTGTTGGAAAGTTTTATTTGGGCAAATGAAAATTTGAATCTGGATGCTCATGCAACGGTATTGACCCGTTCACCGGAAGCCTTTCAAGTCAAAGCGCCGCATCTGGCAGGCAACGAAGCGGTTACACTGATCCAAGGCGATGTCCGCACGTTTGATTTCCCATCCGGCACATTCAGCCACATCATCCACGCCGCGACAGAAACCAGCACGAAACTGAACGACGAAAATCCGTTATCGATGCTGGATACCATCGTCGCAGGCACGCGACATACACTGGATTTTGCAAAAACCTGTGGCACGAAAAAATTCCTATTAACCAGTTCCGGCGCGGTTTACGGAAAACAGCCGCCCGAATTGACCCACATCCCCGAGGATTATCCGGGCGCGCCCGATCCCATGGATCCAAAGTCTGCATACGGCCAGGGGAAAAGAATCGCCGAGCATTTATGCACCCTGTATGCACGTGACACGGGGATAGAAATGAAGATCGCCCGCTGTTTTGCCTTCGTCGGGCCATACCTGCCACTCGATGTTCATTTCGCCATCGGGAATTTTATCCGGGATGCCATGAACGGCGGACCAATCATCGTTAAAGGCGATGGTACTCCCTACCGTTCCTATCTTTATGCGGCAGACCTTGCCGTTTGGTTGTGGACGATATTGTTTAAAGGAAAATCCTGCCGTCCATATAATGTGGGCAGCGATGAAGCAGTATCCATTGTAGAAGTAGCTGAACAAGTAGCACATTGTTTTTCGCCGATACTTCAAGTTGAGATTCGCGGTAGGCCAAATCGAAATCGACAAGAACCTGCTGAGCGCTACATACCTGATGCTGATAGGGCAAAGAATGAGTTGGGATTGGGCAAACTAACTTCACTGAGGGATGGGATCGCTCGAACAATTTGTAGTCAACAAGGATGATTGGATGAAAGCTGCTGCTAGAGCTTGCCCGATTTGTAATGATACGCAAGCAGATGTCTTACACACGCAAAGATTTGAATTGCCTGCGGGGCACCCACTTTCAAATGGATATGATGTGGTTGTTTGCTTGCGATGCGGCTTTATATACGCAGACTCTTCTGTAAAGCAAGCAGACTATGACCGGTTTTACGCAGAATATTCAAAGTATGAAGATTCGAGAACCGGCACAGGCGGTGTAAACAACCAATACGATTGGGAGCGCCAGCAGGAGACTGCCCGTCAAATTACAAAATTCCTTCAGAATGCAAATTCAAGTATTTTGGATGTTGGATGCGCCAACGGAGGAATGCTCAAGGCATTACGTGAGCTTGAATACCAAAAGCTATGCGGTATTGATCCCTCCTCGGCGTGTGTGGAAAATACGCGGCGACTTGGGATTGAAGCGTATCAGGGATCATTGTTCCAACCCTTCAAAGAACACGCGTACGACTGCATCATCCTATCTCACACACTGGAACATATTCACGATATACAAAGTGCGTTAAACTGGATCGAAACCAATTTAAAAACTGGCGGCACGATTTATATAGAAACGCCGGACGCGTCTCGTTATGCAGATTTTATTTATGCACCGTTACAAGATTTCAACACTGAGCATATCAATCACTTTTCATTAACATGTCTTAAGAATCTCATGAATGAACATGGTTTTATTTTTATGGAGGGAGAAGCAAAAACATTGGTCACCGGACCACAAATCTTCTATCCGGCGATTTACGGATTTTGGAAACAAAATAACAAAAGCAAGTACAATCTCATTAAAGATGAAGATTTGCGAATCGCAATCGATGAATATATTCGGCGATCCAATGAGCTGCTGGCCAGAATCGACGCTCGTTTGCAAGAAACTCTCACTCGTTCTACCGGGATTATTGTTTGGGGAACAGGACAATTGGCGCTGAAACTGCTTGTTGAAACATCACTTGCCAATGCAAATATTATTTCTTTCGTGGACAATAATCCTATAAATCAAGGGAAGTCTATACGTGGCGTGCCTATTATTGCCCCCAGTCAAATTCCCGATTCGGAAACACCCATCTTGATCACAACACTTCTACATCATCAGGCTATTGCCAGGCAAATAAAGGATATGGGATTAAGGAACGAGATCGTTTTCTTAATGGAGTAGGATTAAGAAGAATTACATATTCTGAGTTTCATGCTAGCTGCATCGGAGTTAATAAATGGTCCGCGTCTCAGACTATATTGCCAACACATTATCAAATTTCGGCGTCCGCCATGTCTTCATGCTGACCGGCGGCGGCTCGATGTTTCTCAACTATGCCATTGGCACACATCCAAAGATCAAAACCATATTCAATCATCACGAGCAGGCCAGCGCCATGGCTGCCGAAGGCTATGCACGAATCACGAATACGCCGGGTGTGATCAACGTTACCACCGGGCCGGGCGGTATCAATGCGCTCAACGGGGTTTTCGGAGCATGGATCGATTCGATCCCCATGCTCATCCTTTCAGGACAGGTGAAGCGCGAAACTTATATTCGAACTTATGACCTGCCCGACTTGCGCCAGCTTGGCGATCAGGAAGCGGATATCATTTCGATGGTGCGCGGCATCACCAAGTACGCAGTCACCGTCACCGATCCAAAAACAATTCGGTATCATCTGGAGAAAGCATGGAAGATTTCGCGCAGCGGGAGACCCGGTCCATGCTGGCTGGATATTCCGATTGATGTGCAATCGAGCCAAGTGGATGAAACCACGCTGGAAGGATTTGAATCGGCATCTGAGGCGAAGTCGGACTCAGTTAAATTAACGGAATTCGTTACAGAAACCCTGGAGCGATTAAGAAACGCCCAGCATCCCGTTATCCTGGCCGGAACCGGAGTTCGCCTTGCTGATGCAGTGGACATCTTCAACGAGGTTGTCCACAAACTCGGCATCCCTGTTACCACAGGCTGGACTCATGATTTAATCGATTCTGATGATCCCGTTTTCTGCGGGCGTCCCGGAACGATCGGTACACGCCCCGGCAACTTCGCTGTCCAGAACTCGGATGTATTATTGATCCTCGGCAGCCGTCTCAATATCCGCCAGACCGGATATACGTTCAAATCATTTGCACGCGCCGCCTACAAAATCTGGGTGGATATCGACCCGGCAGAATTGCACCGCCCCACCATCCAGCCTGACCTGCCCATCATCGCAGACGCAAAAGAGTTCCTGCTGGAAGCGAAGCGCCAACTTGAAAACCACAAATGGGACAGCACCCAACATGCAGGTTGGCTGGCCTGGTGCAAAGAGCGGCAGGCACGTTATCCGGCAGTCCTGCCAAAGCATCGGACCTTCAATGGAAAAATCAATCCATATTATTTCATGGAAGTGTTGTTCGAGCGGCTCAAATCGGATGACGTTGTCGTGACGGGCAACGCGACGGCCTGCATCGTTTCCTTCCAGACTGCAAAACTCAAACTCGGCCAGCGGCTGTTTTCCAATTCAGGCTCAGCCTCCATGGGCTATGATTTGCCTGCCGCAATCGGCGCGGCGGTTGCGCGTGACGGCAAACGCGTCATTTGCCTGGCAGGCGATGGAAGCTTGCAGCTTAACGTTCAGGAATTACAAACGCTGGTTGAGAATAAACTTCCTGTAAAACTTTTTGTCCTGAACAATAATGGTTATCTTTCCATCCGCATATCCCAAAAAGGCTTCTTCGGCTCAACGGTCGGCGAAAGCCCGGCGTCTGGCGTTTCCTTTCCGAATTTCGAGAAGCTTGCCAACGCGTATGGGCTGGCATTTATCCGGCTCGACGGGCAGGATTTCGCGTCGCCCTTACAAAAGGCTTTGGAGTTGGCCGGACCAGTTTTATGTGAGGTAATCCTCGATCCCGAGCAAGGTTTTGAGCCGCGCCAGAGTTCGCGTCAATTGCCGGACGGGCGCATCGTTTCCGCCCCCCTTGAAGATATGTATCCCTTCCTCGAGCGGGAAGAACTGCTCGATAATTTGCTTATTCCTCCGTGGGAGGAGTAATTGCCTTTTCATGACTGAAAAGTCCAAACCACACACTTTGATATAAAATGTAAACGATGAAGACGGAGATGCCATGATCAATCGAGATATTTTTGAAGATCTTTTCGTTCTTGAACTGGCCAATAATCACTGGGGGGACGTGAACCGCGGCTTGCGCATCATCAGGGAATTTGGCGCAGTCGCCCGCTATAACAATGTTCGCACCGCCATCAAACTGCAACTCCGCGATGTGGACACCTTCATCCACAAGGATTTCATAGGCCGAAGCGATATTCGTTACATCAAGAAAACCCTGGATACGCGCTTAAGCCGGGAAGCAACTGCATCGCTCGTTGAAGGAATACGTCGTGCAAACTGTGTGCGCGTGGCCACACCGTTCGATGAAAAGTCTGTCGATTTGTGCGTGGAGTTGGGTATTGAGATTATCAAAGTCGCCAGTTCCGATGTCACCGATTGGCCCCTGCTTGAAAAGATCGCCAGGGCGCGCAAGCCGGTGATCGTTTCAACCGGAGGCACATCCCTCAATGATATTGACAGCATGGTCCTGTTTTTCGAGCATCGAAATATCCCACTTTCCATTAACCATTGCGTATCCCTCTACCCCACAGAGGACGCCGATTTACAACTCAATCAAATTGACTTTCTAAAGAACCGTTATCCCGGCCACGTGATCGGCCTTTCGACCCATGAATATCACGATTGGCGCTCATCCATCATGATTGCCTACGCAAAGGGCGCACGGACATTCGAACGGCATGTGGATATCAAGACTGGCGACAAACCCTTCTCACCATATTGTTCCACGCCCGAACAAATTGGGGAATGGTTCCAGGCTTTCAATAAAGCGCGTGAGCTGTGCGGCGCACCCGGAACCGAGAAGGCGCCGTCCACGCAGAAAGAAACCGAATATTTGATCACCCTGGTGCGCGGAGTCTATGCCAAACATGACCTGCCAGCCGGCCATATTTTATCTGCGGAAGATTATTATCTCGCCATCCCGCTGCAAAAGGGCCAACTCTCCTGCCGCGAATTACTCAACGATCAAGTGCTGGCCGCCGCCTGCAAACAGGATGCCCCCTTGATGGTGGAGATGGTCGAGAGCCTGTACAACCGCGACGAAACTTTAAAGAAACAATTATATGAACGCGGCCTGTGAGTTTCCGAAAGGAGGCGCCGCATGAAACGCATCAGCATCGTCACCCCCTGTTTCAACGAGCAAGAGAACATCCAGGAACTATACGAACGTATCCAAAAGGCGCTGACAGGGCTGGACTATGACTACGAACACATCTTCATTGATAACGCCTCCACCGACCGCACTGTTGAACTTTTGCGCGCATTAGCGGCGCAGGACAAACGCGTCAAGGTGATCCTCAATGCCCGCAACTTTGGTCACATCCGTTCGCCATACCACGCCCTGCTACAGGCCAGCGGCGATGCGGTCATCGGCATGGCATCGGATTTGCAGGATCCGCCCGAAAAGATCCCCGAATTCATTCACAAATGGGAGCAAGGCTATAAAGTGGTCATTGGCGTCAAAGCCAGTAGCCAGGAGCCGGGGCTGTTCTACTTCCTGCGCTCCCTATATTATCGCGTGCTGCGCGGACTTTCGGATGTACGCCTGATCGATAATTTCACCGGCTTTGGCTTGTACGATCACAAGGTAATCGAAATCCTGCGTGAGTTTAACGATCCTTATCCCTATTTTCGCGGCCTGATTGCTGACATTGGCTATGATATTGCCAGGATCGAGTTTGACCAGCCGCGTCGCAAGCGAGGTCTCAGCAAAAACAACTTCTATACACTTTACGATATGGCCATGCTTGGCATAGTCAGCTACACTAAAGTCCCACTGCGGTTGGCGGCCATGTTCGGTTTTTTATCGGCAGCCATCAGCTTTACGGTTGGATTAATTTATCTTGTCTATAAATTAATAGATTGGCAAAACTTTTCACTGGGTCTGGCTCCAGTGGTCATAGGGTTGTTCTTTCTTGGCTCGGTGCAGTTGTTCTTCCTCGGCATCATCGGCGAATATATCGGCTCGATCTACACGCTGACCGTGCATCGACCATTGGTGATCGAAAAGGAACGGATCAATTTCTAGACTCGTTGTCCGCTTATTAATAAATGCTCAACAACTTCACCCTCCAGGATATCTTCGGCGCAGCGCTGGCCTGCGCATTGTTCGCCCTGATCTTCGTTGCGCCGGGCTACGTACTCGGATGGCTCCTGGATCTCTTTGACTTTACGCGCCGAACTAGCGCCGTGCGTTTCGTGATTGCGATCGTGCTCTCCGTGGCGGTCAGCCCGATCATTCTGTTCCTGGTTTATCACTTCACCTCCGCAAAAACAACCATCCTGTTCCTGTTATTGATCGGGATTGTTTTCTCGATCATCCTGCTTAAATCCAAATACGCGAGCCTTCCAGAAGAGGCAACTAGTTTTTATCGAACCGCCCTGTTGGTTGCCGTCGGCTGGATCATATTCGCCATCCTTTTTATCGTTGATATCCAATGGGGAGACCGGCTCTACTACAATGTGATCTCCTACGACTTCACGACGCGTGTCGCAATCGTCAACGCCATCACGCGCAGCGGGGTTCCTCCCATCAACCCCAGCTATTATCCAGGACATCCTGTCCGCCTGACCTTCCTCTATTATTTCTGGTACATCCCGTGCAGTCTGGCAGCACAAATTGGCTCGCCCTTCGTCAGCGGTTACACAGCCATGATCGCCAGCGTGGCCTGGTGCGGCCTGGCGTTAATGGCAACCATCGCCTTGTACCTGCGTTTGAGAAATCCCGCAGGCGGATCATCAAGCACATGGAAATCATCCCTGCTGGGAATCGGTTTATTGCTTGTCAGCGGGCTGGATGTCATCCCAGCCTTGCTCTTGATTATTTCAAGCCGCGTAAGATATGGCTATACATTTCTCAATGGCGATATCGAACATTGGAATGAACAGATCACAGCCTGGATCGGCTCGGTGGCATGGGTACCGCATCACGTCGCGGCGCTGATCGCCTGCTTGGCAGCCTTGATGCTCATCCATTCCGTCCGAGGCCGGAGAACTTCCCAACAAATAAAAGCCGGAGTGATCGCGGGATTGGCATTCGCATCTGCTGTAGGCCTATCGGTCTATGTGACCCTCGTATTTGTCCTGTTCTGGGGAATATGGATGATCGTTTTATTCTTCCAAAAAGAACGTCTACTGAGCCTCATCATGGGATTGGCGGATCATTGCCCTGATTGCCGCCAGTCCATTCCTGGCCGGACTCGTCGGCGGGAACAATTCGGGACTCTCCGGCGAAATCCCAATGGCTTTCTCGGTACGGATGTTTCTGCCGGTTTATATTTTCATTTCCACCTATCCCCCAGTCCTTCTCAACCTGATCTATCTGTTGGCGCTGCCGATAAACTATTTAATGGAATTGGGCTTCTTCCTGATCGCAGGTATCCTGTGGATTCAGCAGCGCCGGGAAAGGGACTTGATACAAAACCCCTTCCATCTTTCAGAAATCATCCTGCTTGGGATCACGGTTTTCATAGGTTCCTTTATCCGATCCACATCCATAGGGAATAACGATTTGGGTTGGCGCGCCTGGCTGGTGGGTCAATTCATTCTGTTGGTTTGGGGTGTTGATGTGATCAATTGGTTTTTCCCGCATGCCTTGGAAAAAACAAAGCAGAATTCAAATCCTCCAAAGCGGATTTCCCGGCAGTTAAGGATATTCCTCATATTAGGCCTGCTCACAACCATCACGGATGTTCTCCTTCTGCGAACCTGGCCCATGCTGGTGGATGCCGGGATCGCGGGTTTTCCAAGCGGGCTTAGCCCGGATAATCAATTGGGAAAAAGAACATTCGCGGCCAAGCAGGCCTATGACTTTATCAACGTCCATACCCCACAGAATGTCTTAATTCAAGACAACCCTGACGATCCATCAAATCGCCCGATCGGTTTATATGCAAACCGCCCCATAGCGATTTCCGGGCAGACCGCTTATGGCGTTCCTATGCAGGATTTCAACAACCGCGCACTTTCGATCTCAAGGATATACGATGGCTCATCAAGTTGGGCCGAAATAGATCCGATCTGCGCTGCCAACAGCATTGATATCATTGTTATGACGGACATTGATCCCATCTGGAAAAATTTGTCCTCCCTGGAACAGGAACGAAAACCGCTCTACCAGAATGACTATTACGCCGTCTTTATGTGTGGAAATTAAGCTCCACAGCGTTAAAAATAGAATCGGCTTCCGGACAACATCCGGAAGCCGATTATTATTTCTACTGACTACTGACTTACCTCTGAAGGGTGGGCGCCGGCGCCTTCGAGCGCAGGATGGCCCAGGCCAACACAGCCAGCAGGAGGACTGCAACGGCCCACACGATGTAGAGAGTCGGACCGGTCGCACCCGCATACTTGACGATGATCGGCGCAATGATCACGGAAACCAGGTTAACCACTTTGATCATCGGGTTGAGCGCCGGACCGGCTGTATCCTTGAACGGATCGCCTACCGTATCGCCAACCACACTGGCCTTGTGCCGTTCCGAACCCTTGCCGGTATTCTTCTTCGGGTCCTTCGGCTCGTCTTCAATCAGCTTCTTGGCATTATCCCAGGCGCCGCCGGAGTTATTCAGGAAGACCGCCAGCAATTGGCCGGAAACGATAATGCCCGCCAGGAAACCGCCGAGTGCTTCCACTTGGAGCATCAAGCCGACCACAATGGGGGTCACAATGCCAAGCAGGGCCAATGAAACCAATTCCTTCTGGGCGGCGTTGGTTGAAATATTAACAGCCTGTTTGTAATCCGGTTTGACCTTGCCTTCCAATACGCCGAGTTTGAATTGTCGGCGGACTTCCAGCACAATCAACGAAGCCGCGCGGGAAACCGCCTGAATGGCAAAGGAAGAGAACAGCCACGGCAGCGCCCCGCCGATCAACATGCCCACGAAGACCTGCGGTATGCTCACGCGGATGCCGTTTGCCAAAGCAATCGGATCGATCTTGGACACATCGGTAATGAACGAACCGAACAACGCCACCGCCGCGATCACCGCCGAACCGATGGCGACACCCTTGGTGATGGCTTTGGTGGTATTACCAACCGCATCCAAATCGGACAATACCTGTTGGGCGTCTCTCGTATCCTTGTCCGTTAAATTCGACCAGGCCATTTCGCCGATGCCGTTGGCGTTATCGGAGATGGGGCCGAAAGAATCCATCGCTACGTTGTTACCGGTCAGGGTCAACATGCCGATGCCGGTCATTGCCACGCCGTACAGGATGAATGTGGTTTTGCTGGCGGCATCCGCACCGGGGATGGTACCGAAGATGAAGATGGAGGCAACAATGGTAATGGCGATGACAAGCACCGACCAAACCGAAGACTCAAAACCCACGGCAATCCCATTCAAGATCAGGGTGGCCGGGCCGGTATCCGCCGCTTTCTTGATGTTGTTTACCGGCGCGGCATGGGTGCCGGTGAAATATTCGGTTAAGCGATCAATTACGATCGCCAGCAAGACTCCTGTTGCCACTGCAGCAGGCGTTCGCCACCAGCCGCCGAGGGCGGGATTCTGCAGGTAGAAGAAACCCGCGATAAAGAACAACACAACCGAGATGGCGGCAGAGGAGAGGAAACCGCGGAAGATGGCCGCCATGGCATCACCGCTCTTGCCAGCGCCGCCGCCGCGCACCAGGTACGTACCAATAATCGAGGAAAGAACGCCAATGCCGCGCACCAACAATGGGAAGATGATCCACTCCAGGCGGCCGGTCAAACGCCAGAGGGCCAGGCCCAGTATCAAGCCGGCTACGATCGTGACTTCATAGGACTCGAAGGTATCCGCCGCCATACCGGCGCAATCGCCGACGTTATCGCCAACCAGGTCAGCAATCACTGCAGGGTTGCGGGGATCATCCTCCGGAATGCCGGCTTCCACTTTACCGACCAAATCCGCTCCGACATCTGCGGCCTTGGTGAAGATGCCGCCGCCCACGCGCATGAAGAGCGCCAGAAGCGTGCCGCCGAAGCCAAAGCCCAGCAAGGCATCCGGAGCGGCAATGCCAAGCAGAATGAATATGATGGTACCGCCGAGCAAACCCAGACCGTCCGTCAACATACCGGTAATGGTACCGGTGCGATAGGCGATGCGCAGCGCGTCACTGAACGATCTTTTGGAAGCCGCGGCCACGCGCACATTGCCTTCGACCGCCATGCGCATACCGAGCTGACCGACTGTAAGGGAAAAGCCGGAACCCATGATAAAGGCAATTGCGCGTGCGATGCCTATTATCAAACGAACGGAATCAGAGCTGTACGTGCTGAAACGTTCCAGGGCCTCCTGGGAAGGCGGCACAATGTAGACGGAAAGGAACAAAGCGACAGCCAGGAGGAGAATCAACGGCCAGATGCTGTTGAACTGCCTGCGCAGATATTCATCCGCACCTGACTTGATCGCATTCCAAACCTCCTGCATTTCTTTCGTGCCTTTATCTTCCTTCATGATCTGCGAACGGAGGAAGAGCGCATATAAGAGGCCGACGATGGCGATGCCAAACACGGCCCAGATTGCGATTGCCTCCAGAGGGGTAAGTCCTTGCATAAAGTACATAGAGTCTCCTCCTAGGAGAAACAAAATATAGGCTTGCGCCTACTTGCAGATGGATTCTACAGGCGTAAAGAGTTTATGTCAAGAATTTTCAGGAAATTGTTAGCCCAAAATAGAAATGTCCCCGCGGGGCGGGGACATTTCTATTTTGGGCTAACTACATCGTAAATTAAGATTCTGCCGATTGGAGTTGCGCATCAATATTGCGGTCACCTGGGGAAGATTGCGAATTGCCAGGAAGGCGTGTTTCTGGCGTACGCCAGTCGTCGCGGCTATAGCTTCATGGATGAGCGGCTGTACCTTCCTCAGGAATGGTTCGCGGCGGATCATTGCAAACTGCGGAAAGCTTGCGATCTGCCGGAGAGTATTCATTTCCAAACGGAGGGCCAGTTGGCGCTGGACATGTTGCGGGAAGTGAATGAGCGTGGGATCGTTCCCTTCGCCTGGGTCGCCTACGACGAAAGTTGCGGGAAAAATCCGGCTTTTTCTGATGCTATCGCGGCTCTGGATAAATGCTACATGGCTGAGGTACCGAGTGACACGCGGGTCTGGTTGCGCACACCGTTGGTTGAAGAACCAGGTCCCAGCCTCATGGGCCGTCCCCGTCTGCATCGGCGCGTCCGACGCAATGCGCCCCCACCAGAAGAGGTGCGGGTGCTCGCCAAGAATCTGCCGCGCTCCGCCTGGCACCGTCATCTGATCCATGAAGGGAGTAAGGGCCCAGTGGTCGCAGAGTTTGCAGTCTTGCGCGTGACGCCAATCCACGATCGACTGCCAAGCATTCGTCAATGGTTGATCTGTCGTCGCAACTTGGGATCGAAACCCGAACCTGGTTGGGATGGCACCATCAAATGATTCAATCCTTTATGGCTCATTTATTCCTGATCCGCTTGTGTTTGGTTTTCCAAAAAAATTCCTGCGCTTACAACAGCCCAAGCTCAGCAGCTCGTGGCCCCAACCCTCACCGAGGAAACTCGACCACTTGAAGACGCCTTGGCCTCGATCAATTATCATCAACAGAGAAACTATGCCGCCTATTGCTCGCATCGCAAACATACTCAAAAGAAACTTCACCAACACTCCAAAAAAGTGCCTCGCCGCAAAACGTCGTAGTAATGTGAAACATCGTTGTAGTGTTAGGGCAGTACAATCATATTATCAGAGCTAATATCATGACGCGTAAGCTAGTTCGTTAGGGTGCAAAATTTTGGCTTAACATTGCGTTACAAAATTCCGCACAGTGATAATAGAATAAACCAATTTGCAGAAAACCGCCCCATAATTTGGTGAGCCGTTAAAAACTCGCCCCTAATTTTGCATCCTAAAAATATTTCCTATGCAAAGCAAATTCATCAATGAAACGATTCACTGACTTCATAATCACCAATCTCACCAATATGATCGCGGTAGTGCGAACGTCGCAAACTTTATTGCTGATCGCCTTTCAAGAACTGCAACGGCGAAATCGATTTGACTCTGTCTGGTTTTTGGACGGCGTGCATCATATTCTGAGAAAGCTCAATGAGGAAGGTTATCTTGGCCCTCCTTCGCAGAAAGTACTGGAAGCGTTTGAAGATCCGATAAAGGAAATTGCAATTCCGAAGGCAGCCAAAAAGGCATTAGAAGCACTCAAGAAACCTCGTAGCCAATCCTTATAGTAAGACAAGCATGGAAGAACGGTCTCTAAGAAGGAGTACCTATGCAGGAAAGGACCGCAACCCCAACAACGGGGACTCAGCTCCTACCATTAGGACCTCCCCCAAGTAGCCTAGATAAACACTCCCCAACCGATGGATGCGGTCGAGGAGTGTTTGTTATAAGATAGGTGGAAACGCCGAATGGCGGAGGAACCGATGAATCACGCGCTTTCGGTGCTGGCCGATGAGTGTAATTTCCGCATCTTCGCCGACATGCTCTATCGCTATGGCAAATACATTGCCGCGATGGAACGGATATGAGCACAACAACAAAAAGACATGCCATGGATCACATACCTCTGTATCCACTGCGATTCGAACCAATCTATCAGTATCGACTTTGGGGTGGCCGGCGTTTGGTAAATCTGCTCGCCGCGCCGCTGCCCGGCGATGGCCCCATCGGCGAAGCCTGGTTGTTGAGCGACCGCGATGACTATTCCAGCCACGTTGTCAATGGACCGCTCACAGGACGGACTATTGGGCAATTGCTTCATCAATGGCCTGCTCAGTTGCTGGGGAAACTGGCCGGGCGTTTCAGCCGTTTCCCGTTACTGCTCAAGTTCCTCGATGTGCGCGATGTGCTTTCAGTCCAGGTGCATCCATCGGATCGGCAAACGAATTATCTGCCTGCGGGTGAGAGCGGTAAGACCGAAGCCTGGGTGGTGCTGGAGGCGGGAATAAAAAGCCGCATCTACGCGGGTCTGAAGCCTGCCACCACGGCCGATGTTCTGCGTCGGGCGCTCACGAACGGAACGGTGGCGGGCCAGCTCGCATCCTTTACTCCGAAGCCCAGTGACGGAATTTTCATTCCAGCCGGAACCGTTCATTCGTTGGGTGACGTGGTGGTCTTTGAAGTGCAGGAAAACAGCGACGTGACGTTTCGGCTTTACGACTGGAACCACGTTGACGCCAAGACCGGCCAGCCCAGACCTCTGCAAGTTGAGCAGGCGATGGCCTGCATTGATTTTGCGCAAGGTGCGATATGTCCGGTGGTGCCGGTAGTGGAAGATGCAAAGCTAGTACTGCGCGAGCGGCTCTTTGATTGTGAACATTTCGGGTTGTGGCGGCTCCATGCAGAATCGCCATTTACAGTTGGTATCAATGGAATGCCGCGTGTTCTGGTATGCATCGCTGGCGACGGTCAGGTGGAGCACGATGGCGCCGATTATGCCGTCGGCAAAGGCGATGTACTGCTCTTGCCGGCCGTGGTCGGAGCGTGTTTGTGCCGACCGCGCGGTGCCATTAGCTTGTTGGAAATTTCCCTTCCGGAAGGCACTTAACCTGTGAAAAAACTCATTGTGTTCGATCTGGATGGAACGCTTGCCGAAAGCAAAGAATCTCTCGATGCCGAAATGGCCGCATTGCTCAGCGCTCTGCTGGGAATTGTGAAGGTGGCTGTGATTTCCGGAGGCGATTGGCCACAGTTTGAGAAACAAGTGCTCTCCAATCTTCCCCATGACGAACGCTTGAAGAATCTGTCCCTTCTTCCCACTTGTGGAACAAAGTTCTACCAATACGCAGGGGATTGGAAAAAGATCTATTCCGAAGATTTCACCGCGGATGAAAAAGGGAAAATCGTCAGTTCGCTAAAGCAGGCGCTCGGAGCAGCGGGCTTCAAGATTGAGAAGGTCTGGGGAGAGGAAATTGAAGACCGTGGAAGCCAGATAACATTTTCAGCCTTAGGCCAGCAGGCTCCCTTAGAAGAAAAAGAAAAATGGGATCCTGACTTCACCAAGCGGAAGAAGATGAAATCCTTCCTTGACAAACTTATACCCGAGTTTTCCGTTCGCTTAGGTGGCGAGACATCCATTGATGTAACCAAACCAGGCATTGACAAAGCCTACGGGATTAGAAAACTCCGGGACACCCTTGGCGTTGCAATTCAGGAAATGATTTTTATCGGGGATGCTCTGTTCCCTGGCGGGAACGACTATCCGGCCGAAGAAGTTGGTGTCGTATCCATCCCAGTCCGAGGTCCCAATGAGACCAAACGGGTTACCGAAGCAATCATCGCCTGTTTGGATTGCGCACCCCACACGAAACTCGGTGAGGAGGAAAAGCGATGAGTGGTTTTCAATTGCGGCGTCTAGGGCTGGTGATGGAACCCGAGCCGGGTAATCCCAACGAAATCGAAGGTGTCCTGAATCCGGCGGCCGTTCGCGGCCCGGATGGTGAGCTTTACCTGTTTCCGCGGCTCGTCGCCAAGGGCAACTATTCGCGCATCGGCATTGCCCGCGTAAAATTCAATGAAGCGGGTGACCCGTCCGGAGTCGAACGTCTCGGCATTGCGCTTGAGCCTGAGGCGGATTACGAGCGGCGATCTGACGGCAACGGCGGCTGCGAGGATCCGCGAATCACGTTTGTCGAACCGCTTCGGCATTATGTGATGACTTACACGGCGCTTTCGTCGATAGGCCCGCGTATCGCCTTTGCCATATCCGAGGACCTATTCCACTGGCAACGATTGGGGCTGGCTACCTTTGCACCATATGACGGCATCGATTTCGTCCATGTGGACAACAAGGATGCCAGCCTCTTCCCTACCGCCGTGCCCAATCATGCCGGGAAAATGCAATTGGCCATGCTCCATCGACCTCTTTTCCCTGGCACTCGTCCTGAGGAAACCGCCCGCAAGGACGCATCTCGGCTGGTGGATCTCAATCATGAAAGCATCTGGATTTCGTATTGCCCGATGACCTTCGAGGGCCTCAAACCGCATCATCGCAACTTGTTTAATTCACATCACCGACTCGCGACACCGGTTGCACCTTGGGAGCGGCTCAAAATCGGCGGCGGCACTCCGCCCATCCTGACCCGGCATGGCTGGCTGATCGTTTACCACGGCGTGTGTGAAACCGCAGAACCGAGCAATAATGGACATCAATTGTGCTACTCGGCCGGGGTGATGGTGCTCTCAAAGGAGCATCCGCAATTTATCCGCTACCGTTCGACGGAGCCGGTATTGACGCCGGAATTACCGCGGGAACGCCGCGGGATTATCGACAACGTTGTGTTTCCCACCGGAATTGACCGGCGCGATGATCTTGGCACACCGGATCGCTTCGATGTTTATTACGGAATGGCTGACAACCGGATTGGTGTGGCGCGCCTCGACGTGCCGGATCTCCTCCCACCAGGAAGAGCCGCCGATTCGCCGGAAGCAAAGGTGTAATGCGCCCGATTTTCCAAAACCTTTATAGACCGAGAATCGGACGATATAATAAAAACAGAAAGGCACTCATGGAAGGAGAGTTGGAGTGAGTAAAGATATTTCAAGAAATTCATCACCAATTGATCTGGACAATTGTCCATCAATACGATTCGATTTCGAAAGTCTCGCTACGTGCACCCTTTCTGAAGGTTGAAGAATCATGGAAGCATTACCAGTAAAACAAGTTAAAGACTGTATCTTGACTGTCAACGGTGGCTCGTCGAGCATCAAATTCGCATTGTTCGAGGCCAGTGCCTCGCTCCAGCGGATTCTGGCAGGCAGTATCGAGCGGATTGGACTGCCAGAAGCGACGTTTGTGGTGAAGGGCTCGCAGAAGGCCGACAACTTCACCCGGTCAGTGACTGCGGCAAATCATACCGAGGCAGTTGGGGTATTGATGGATTGGATCGAGGAACGAATCCGGCGTGGGGAGTTGACTGCGGTGGGGCATCGCGTGGTACATGGTGGGCCAAAGTACAGCGAACCCCAGCGCATCACACCGGAAATGGTCGCAGAGTTACACGAGCTCCAACCTTTCGATCCTGATCATCTACCGGAAGAGATCTTACTGACCGAGGCATTCCATCATCGGTTTCCAAATCTGGTGCAAGTGGCGTGTTTCGATACGGCCTTTCACCACGATCTGCCGCGCGTGGCCCAGTTATTTCCCATCCCGCGTCGCTATGAGGCGCAGGGCGTGCGCCGCTATGGATTTCATGGATTATCGTATGCGTTTCTGATGGAGGAATTGACGCGCATAGCTGGACCGCAAGCAGCGCGGGGCCGGGTCATTCTCGCTCACCTTGGTAATGGTGCCAGCTTGGCTGCGGTCCACGAAGGCAAATCTATGGATACGAGTATGGGCCTCACGCCCGCCGGAGGTGTGCCAATGAGCACTCGCTCCGGCGATCTGGATCCCGGTCTGGTTTGGTATCTGGCGCGAACCGAAGGGATCACCGCGAAAAAATTCAATGAAATGGTTAATTTCCAATCCGGGTTGCTGGGTGTTTCTGAAACCAGTTCCGACATGCATGATTTGCTCGAGCGAGAAACTACAGATGTACGGGCAGCCGAAGCGGTTGCTCTGTTTTGTTACCAAGTGAAAAAATGGATTGGTGCATTCGCGGCGGTGTTGGGCGGACTGGACACGCTGGTATTCGCCGGCGGCATCGGGGAGAATTCACCCGTAGTCCGGGCCCGCATCTGCGCTGGGCTGGGATTTCTTGGGATAGAACTTGAAGAAAAGCCAAACGCGGCCAGTGCCGCCGTGATTTCCACGGAGGCTGGTCGGGTCACCGTCCGCGTTATCCACACGGACGAGGAATGGATGATCGCAAAGACGGTTTACCGTGTTCTCGGGCTTGGCTTGGCCGGTGAAAAAAGGAACTCCGAGCGCGACCCTGCCCAAGGCGAAGCACCCTCTGCTGGCGCAATATGAGGATTGGCAATTGTGCAGATCGCTGTGAAATTGATTTCTCAAAGAAAGAAAGGATTACGACTATGCTAAACAAAGCTAAAACACTAAAGGGTTACAAATTGAACAGCCGCGACGGTGAAATAGGGAAGGTCAATGAATTCTACTTCGATGACCATCACTGGAC
>Ga0182027_10001959_pt1 | contig 33585 bp, 17 predicted proteins | sample 712E1DmetaG_FD_121300 | JGI IMG/M metagenome (GOLD analysis project Ga0182027, IMG submission 121300) | Permafrost microbial communities from Stordalen Mire, Sweden - 712E1D metaG (Illumina Assembly) | ecosystem: Environmental > Terrestrial > Soil > Wetlands > Permafrost | place: Sweden...
GACCGGGACATTTTTATCCGCCGATAGTATCGTATTTACTGACAGAATTACCCCAACTGCTGCCGGTGATGTTACAATTGGCATTGATGCTGCGAAATGTACAGACCTTAATTCAAACGCTAATCTTGCTGCAACGCCAATTACTGTTTATTACAAAAAACCATCCGGCGTCGGGAATACTCAGATTAGTTCTGTTAATTTTTACCCCAATCCTGCTAATGGGGTTTTGTATTATGACATCTCCGGATTTTCAGGAACATCAGAATTTACTATCTATAATATGATAGGAAGTTTGGTTTACCAAAATACAACTGCTGATTCAAAAGGTAGTTTCGACCTTTCTTCTATAAATAGCGGGGCTTATATAATGAAAGTCCAAAATGGTACGGAGGTACTGGTCAAAAAACTTATTGTTAAATAAATTGTAATTTTAAGAGGTACAGATAATATTACTGTACCTCTTTTTTTATCTTCTATCACAAGTATTTGATTTATTTAATTAACTTGCTCATAATAAACGAGAATGATATCAATATTTTAAGATTACATAGTCGTTACTATTAATTGAAATACGTTATTAAAAAGATTTATTAATCCTTAAACCCGTTAATTATGAAAAAACATTTACTAACACTATGCTTTGCTTTTTTATGCGCAGGCTTTCTTATGGCTGCCACTGAGGTTGATTCAGCATGGTCAGCAACCAATACAGCAGTTACTAAAGCTAAGGACACTATTGAACATTGCAGTTGTGCTGCTACTATTGATGGTAAAATGAATGAAGAAGTCTGGAGTAGAATTGCACCGGTTCCAATTGACAGGCCAATGATCCATGAATTACCAAGTCTATGGTCTGCTTATTTTAAAGCATTCTGGAATGATACTGCCATTTTTGTTCTGGGTGTTGCTGTTGACGATAATTTCTGGCCATCATGGAAATCAGGAGCAGCCGACTGGGCATCTGATAAATTTGAAACTTATTTTGATGCAAACGGGACAACAACTTCAACTACATATGGAGCCTCAGATGCAGGTGCTCATGGATTTTATCAGGTTACACATAACTATGATACCATCCCGACAATGGGACTCCCACATGCTGGAAGTTTTGCTGGCACTATAGAAGCAAATACATGGCAGTTATCGTCTGGTCTGCTCAAGCATGATACATTAATAGTTGAATGGTGCGTGCCTTTCAAAGTTTTAAAGGACAGTAATGGAACAGCAGTTACTCCAGTAGATAATTATACCATTGGATTCGACTGTGACTTTGTTGATCTTGATTCAGCAACTGCAGCAGACAGAGGTCGTACGAGACAAATGTGGTCTAACACAAACGCAGGTGGTTTGGGTGAAGACTGGGGCAATATGAGTGATGCCGGTCTAATTACATTTTCCTCTTGTGCACCTGGTTCTTGTGTTTGCGGACTTAAGGCGGGTTGTGAGCCCCCAATCCAAGTAAGTCAAATTTCATCTCTTTCACCAATAATAACCCCCTCTTTGGCCTCAACTTTTATCAATGTGCCAACTGAAGTTTCAAGGATCGAGATTATTAATATTATGGGATGTACGGTTCTGCAAGTCTCTAATGATAATGGCATCGTGGATATTTCAATGCTTAATAAAGGAATTTACTACGTGCGACTTTTTAGCAACAACGACTTTTTAGGAAATCAGGAAATTTTAAAATATTAACCCTCAACAATTAATTACATTGACTAAAACAAAATCCCTTTCAACTTTAAGGTTGAAGGGGATATCTTCGTAATTAGTTCAATGTGTTTTTGTAAAAAAATTTAATCCTTAAATCCGGTTTAACATGAAAAAACAACTACTAATTCTAAGCTTTGCTTTTTTAGGAGTTAGTTTTGTCAATGCAACTCCTCCAAATTCGGCAACCTCAAATGATTCTGTAAGGAACCATGCATCAATTGTTCCTAAATGCAATGCACAAATTGTTATTGATGGCAAAGCAGATGACGAAGTCTGGTCTGGAATTGATGCAATTCCCATCGACAGGTCTATGACGGGTGAACATCCAAGTCTTTATTCTGCTGTCTGGAAGGCATTCTGGAACGATACTGCAATGTTTTTTCTTATAGAAGTTTCAGACGACAACTTCTTTCCCTGGTGGAAAACCGGTACTGATATCCCTACTGATCGTATCGAACTTTATTTTGACGTGAATGGCATTAAACCTGACGGTTTAGGTGCTTCTGATATTGGCCTTCATGGACTTTATCAAGTTGCCCATAAATACGACACTGTTCCATATGAAGGTCATATACAGCAGGGATATTTTGATGGTACCTGGTCTGCTAATTCCTGGGAATTTGCGAATCCCGCATATCTGACTACAGAATGGGCTGTTTCATTTAAAGCTTTAAAAGACAGCAATGGGATCCAATTTGATCCTAAAGTGACTAACCAGATCGGTTTTGATGTATATATACAAGACACTGATTCTGGGGTGATAGATGAAGAATCTCAACATAGACAAGTTTGGTCTAACACAAACGCAAGTGGTATTGGTGAAAACTGGGGCAATATGGATAGTTGCGGTATAATTACATTTTTGATACCAGTTGATAATTGTTTTGATGCGGTTCCGGAAATTTTTTCACAACAAATTGCTGTGACGCCTACTTTGGCTTCAGACTATATTAACGTAAATACATCGGTTACCCGCTTAGAAATCATCGATATCATGGGTAGAACAGCATTGCAGGTCGAAAATACAACCGGTATTGTTGATATTTCTAAGCTTAATAAAGGAATTTATTACGTGCAACTATTTAGCAACAACGACTTTTTAGGAAATCAGGAAATTTTAAAATATTAATTTCACAAATCGAAGAACAAAGCATAAAAAATCCCTTTCAACTTTAAGGTTGAAGGGGATTTTTTCTTGTCAGCAAGTCAGCTTGAAATTACCAGAATCAGATTATTATACAAAAACTAACTGGTTATTTACATGGATTTGTAACATATCCCCACATCTCGGAACGAATCCTGTATTGATAACCTCGTGAAGACTTCCAGATTGTTGTATAATTATAATCCTCAGTAATTGTATCCTTAATATCAGGCTTAACATATTTCAACGTTATAACGCCTACATCAACAACTATATCACCGTAAATTTTATAATCATCAGGATTGAATTTAAGACTGAGGACTTTAAATCCATTTTTAAAATCAGAATTTAATTTCTTCTTTATATCACTTTGGTTGTCAAGCCTTTCAGAAAATTCGCGAATAAAATAACACTTCGGGGTATACATTTCTATAAGACTATCCGTCAATTCATTTTTATAAAAATCTTCCATTTTTTTATGGTTGGCTTGAAGTGCCTGTTCAATTTTTATTTTATTGTCCTTCTTTTGAGCAAATACACTAAAGTTTCCTATTAAGAATAGCAATAAGATCAGAATTTTATTTCTCATATCAGTAAGTTAAAGGCATTATTGAATTTAGAGTAATTTAATTTTTTAGGATCAATAAACGAATTTTTTATTGTTAAACTTTATTAAAAGATTAATCTCCCCGTCTGCTTCTCATTTTCACGACTGTCCAATAATCTAAATTAAGAATTGCAGCCAGGTAAATAAGAATACTCTAAAAAGAAATATCATAAGCAGCAATCATGAATATATAAATGATAATAAATAATGCGAATTAAGAGTCAAAAATTAGAATTACTTGTCCTTTTTATGACCTTTTTGTTTTTTGGATTTTTGATCTTCCACATCTCCTCCCTGAATAGGAGCTGAATTAAAATTATAGGTCAGAGTCAGCAAAAAATACCTGTATAATGTATTATACTTCGTGTCTTTTATGTATTGCGGTGTAACTGCATGAGAAATATCCATATTTTGATCTAATAAGTCATACACGCCCAACTTAATCTCTCCATTCTGATTCTTAAATAACTTCTTACCCACTGCGGCATTCCATAGAGTAAAACTCTTATTGAAATTTTCAAAACCCTTGTCATATTGATAATGTATCTCGTTTTGTACAAAAATACCTTTCCAAATAATCAGGTTACAACGAACACCAATTTCCTGGTATAAATATTTAGGATAAACATAGCTTTCGCTTGTGAAGATCGAGTTATCAACTATTGTATAGTTTGCTGTGTAAGAAACAGTAAAATCTATATTTTGACTAATATCAGAGCTCAATACAAAACCGCCGGTAGCACTATATGAAGTAAATCGGTTAAGGGTAAAATTAATATATGCAGGAGTTCTTGAATAATTTCCTGCCGCCAAAAGATTTAGCTTACTTAACATAAATCGCAGAGGAAACCCATAATTGAGAATTAACCGCACACCTTTATAATAATCGAGGTTTATAGGGCGTGATAGTTCCATATTTTTCAGAAGTGTGATATTATAATATAGAAATACAGTGTCTTGGTTGGCAGTATAAGTTTGATTGCCTATATAATTGGTAGTATACTCACCTTTTAATATTATAGAATAATTATTTGATTTATCAGGATTGGCAAATGAATAGTTAGCAGTAAATGTATTTGTGTATTCCTGAGTTAACCCTGGGTTTCCTGCAGACAAATTGGTAATATCTGAATTATCAACCGCATTCGACAATTGTGAAATGTTGGGTGAATTGGTGGAAGTATTGTAAAGTATTTTTAAATTTCTCCTCTTGTTAAACTTATATGTAAATTCAATGCTGGGTAAAAAATTTTTAAATACCTTATTATCAATCTGACTCAAAGGATAAATTTGCTTTCCTTCTAAAGTTGCATATTGATACTCAGTTCCAATTGAAAATTTTATTTTATTGCTTTTAATCCTATAATCCATTCCTATATGATTGTTGAGATATTCTGTCCGGTATTTGTTGGATAAAGAATCGGAGTATTCCAGATTATTGGTTAATTCGTCAGGCATATAAACATCCCTATCCTGCTTAGATTTGGTATAAGCATTGGAAAGACTAAAATGTAACATGCTTATTTTGCTGATAGGTTCAATATATTCAAGCTTTGATGCAATTTTAAAGGCACTTGAAATCTCATTTGCACTTTGGTCACCGGGAATGGTATCCCAAAGTGACTTACGTATAAAACCCCTTTGGACATATTCAGGCGTATTTTCGCTTGCAGAAGTTTTTAAGGAATAAGTCACCGTACGTTTTGGTTTATGAAATTTATGTTTTAGCAAAAATTCATTGTCAAAGTCATATCCTTCCCTTTTAGTGTTTGATCTTAGTTTTTCTTCATTAACAAATTCATTTACATTTTTGGTTGTCAATTTTGAAAAATATTTGGTCGAACGATTGTTGAGGAATGAAATTTTCGGAATTAATATAAAAGTATTTGAACTGTCAGCATTATATTCTATTCGCAAATTCATCCGTTGGTTATTTTTGTTTGATGAAATTGTATCATATTCATCGGAGAAATGATCGGAACGAGGATACATAAACTTATCCTTTTTTGAAAATTTTGTTGTACTGTTTTGGGTTGAATTGTAAAAATAACTCGCATCGACAGTTATCTTCTTACCAAAATTATCACTGTAATTCAAGCCCAGTGAACTTATCTTGTTTACTCCATTTTGTTGCCCAATGATAAATCCTCCATCGTGTTTTCCAGTACTGCTTAGAGATGCAATCCCTTGCAAGTCCTGCTGAGAGAAGTTTTGCTGATTTATGTTATTAAATAATCCCAGAATAGTTATTCTTCTTTTATTTTTAAATAGGTTTAGGTTACCCCCCGCAATATATTTACTATAAAAATCAGTTCCAACATAACATTTTCCGAAATCGCTATTTTGCTTGCTTTGTTTGGTAATAATATTTATAGTTTTAACGGAGCTACCATCATCGAATCCAGTAAATTGAGCTTGTTCACTAAGCTTGTCAAAAATTTGTATTTTGTCAATTAAGTCGGCAGGGAGATTCTTAAGTGCCAGGGCCGGATCTTCGTTAAAAAAATCTTTCCCATCGACCATTACTTTTTGAACTTCCTCTCCTTGGGCTTTTATTGTGCCATTTTCAACAACAACACCCGGCATTTTGGTAACAAGTTGTTCTGCGGAAGCATTGGGCTCTGTCTTAAATGCATCTGCACTGACTTCAACCGTGTCACCATTCTGAACCGCAGCTGGTAAATCGGCCTTAACAACTACTTCAGAAATGACCTGCGACTCAACTTTCATATACAATTTCCCCAGATCGGTAATTCTCTGAGTAAAAGTAAAAGGATACTCAAGAATTTTATACCCTACGAATGAAGCTTTTATAATATAGTTTACGCCTGGCGTCAGTCCGCTAACAGAGAAAGTTCCATCTTTATCAGTACTAGTCCTTGAGACTTCATTTTTACTGTCTTTATTAATAACCGTAATATATACTCCGGGTATCGTCGCTTTGGAAGTCTGATCAAATAAATGTCCAACTACTTTATTGTCAGTTATTTGAGCTTGAAGTGTAAATGTAAAATAGGTAAGAAAAAGTAGAAGGTTGAAAAACCTACGGTTCATTTATAAATAATTTAAAATTTCTATTTCTGAATAATCACTGATACGTCGAGTATATTTGGTTTTGTTATAAACAATGATACCAGTAAGCGTAAGATTGAATAAAAAAACCAAAAATTATGATAACACAAGGTTAACCAATCCTATATTATGGATATGCATATTAATGAAAACTTTTTGCTTTAAATATATTTTGTACGAGAAATGTCATTTAAGGATACCCAAATATGAATTTATTTTATAAAGCATTGTAAAAAGAATCCATAGTGAGTCAATAAATTCGACTCGAGTATTTCCAAATTTGTTGCACAAAATGCAATTTTTGTAAAAAGATTAAGAGGTTCTGTATATAATGCTTTATGTAATTCGCTATTTTTAAAATATAAACTGTATTCCCAACTTTTTAGATTTTTGCTCCATGGAATTCCTTTTAAGGCTTTGTCAAGCTCCAAAATAGAGTTTTCTATTTTATTATGATTGCTGGGAGAATTGGCCTCATTAAATGCCTGATTTGCTTGATCAAAAATCATTGAAGTATAAATGGCCCACTGTCTTATTGTTTAATGATTTTCACAACATCTGTTTTTTCACCTGTAAAAGTCTCAAGAATGTACATTCCAGGTGAAAATGGACTAAAATCGAATAATTCTTTTCCTGATAAATTATATTTCTCAATCATTAATCTGCCGCGAATATCAAATATCCTCGCCGATGAATTTTCTGGCGAAACCAAAGTGAAGCTGCTGTTAACAGGGTTTGGATAAATGAAACTATTAAAACATTCTGAAATATTTGAATTTTCATTTATACTGGTCAGTGTATCTTTATAACTAATTACAGAAATGCTATTTGATGGATCAGAGTTTCCAAACTTATTAAATGCTCTAATTCTATATGTGTAAGATGTATTGTAAAGTTCAATAGTATCAGTCAATGCTAATGTTGTTGGGCCAACGAAGGCATGCTCTGCCCATACACTGTCTTTAGCTTCTCTTTCTATTACAAAACCATCTTCATCATCACTTTGGCCAATCCATTTTAATTTTATAATCTTGTCATTTTGCGAGGCGGCAAGTTTCAACGGACAATATGGAACCATACTTCGTGTAAAGCTGGCCTCTTCAACAGCAGTATTATATAATTTTACTTCGTCAATAATTCCTCCAAAAGCTTCTGAACCGTCACTTTTTGCACCAACTACAAGTTTTACTAAAGTTTGGATGGAGCCATTTCCACTTGCTATAGAATTGGCAGTATCCAGATATAAACGATAAGTATCACTGTCTCTTTGAACCGCCACAAAATGCCAGGTACCGTCATTTATATTATTTGTGCTTACAAGATCCTCACCTAATCCGGCTTCTGCATCATTCAGATAAAGTTTACCGGAAGAATTGATCCCGAGCTTTAATCCGCTAGTTACATCCAGAGCTATGTCGGCAATTATTCCGGGCTTTGTTGTAGATGTTTTAATATAACACGAGAAAGTCAAATCGCCAGAAATGCTATCAGATAATATTCCGGTAGAGATAAAATCATCTATGCCATCAAACCGGATAGCTTTTGATTTAAAACCGTTAACAATTGCAGGTGTGTTAAAATTATTCAGCGTTCCATAATTATCGTACTTCATAACATCGGGCATTATGTTGCTTTCTGTAGTGTCCATTTCCCAATAAAGAATTTGGCTCATATCTGCAAGCGCTTCTTTGATTCCGTAATAAGCCGGCTTCGGCACGAAATATTTTGCATAGGGTAATGGATGCTGTCCAGACCGCCAGCTATACTCATCATTAAATCCCCAGGTTTGCAATTCACTTGCTCCCCCTTTAATTGCAGATACTACAAGCCTGTAATACATCATTTTTTGCAAATTAGCTTTGTCATCAGACCAGCTTTCGTCCACATCTCCTATATCAACTTCAGGTACATTGACATTGTAGCCGAGACGTTTGTATCTTTTTATATTGTTTGTATACCCTTCCCAATCATATATGTTTTCCAGATCGAGGTGTGTTTGAAAAGCAATGGCATCGACTGGGGCATGTACATTTTTAAGATGCACTGCCAATTGATAAAATGCATTATATTTTTGATCTGTTGGAAATTCAAAATTAGATTCACGGAGTTCAAGTTTTTTATTAGTTAATTTTCGCGCATATTCAAATGCCCTGCGTATATAAACCGGGTGTTGTGCATTTACATAATTAATTCCTGTTAATCCGGAAGAATCGGGTTCATAGCCTATTTTTTGCAGCTTACAAGCATTCAGATGGTCCGGATTGCTTTCCGGCCAGTAACCACCTTTGCCATTCCAACTAATTGCCTCGTTAACGACATTCCAAATATCAACCAAAGTGTCATTTCCATTATATTTTATAATGGCTTCAAGCCAGCTTTTCATGATAGTTTCAATAGTATCTGCTGTAAAGTCATTGTTCTTATACCAATCAGGGAAATATTGGTCCCATCCAAGAAGCATGTGAGCAGTAACATCCATTTTTTGCCTTTTCATTTCCTCAACTTCAAAACCAAAATCTTCAAGATGATATACATTATGCAAAGTCTCATCCCAAAGTCCCCAAGACGGATAACACTGCACCGTTACAGCATTACAATCACTCAATACCTGAGCTTTGGCCGTTGCATTGGTAAAGTAATTAACACTGCCTTCCGTGACAGGACCGCCTATTAAAATTGTTGATCTAATATCTTTAAGGCCTTTCCAAACTACTTCAGATGAAGTGTCAGCACTAGGACCTTCCATTGTTACATCATCAACCAGGTAGTCAGAATAAACACTGTCCGTTTTTTGAATTTGAAAATAAAGATGAGCGCTTGTCAGATTGCCAGACCATGATAGTTGTGTACTGTCTTTATAATACGCGTATGAGCCAATAACAGGATTTGCTGTCAAGGATAGAGATTTGTATGTATTTAAACCATCTACAGTAAGAACGATCATTGCTTCATAATTTTTTGAAGGCTCAAGAATTTTTACCCATTCACTCAGCTTATATGTTTTCCCATTCACTATTAGGCTGGTTATGTCCCGCACCAGTGCATCATAAGGATTTTTTCTGTTACTTACTAAAGCAGAATAACTACCAGAATGTGCGTCGGATGAGACAGATATGTGTGCACCCCAAGCTGTCCAATTAATAGTTCCCGTTTCAAAATCGCCATTAATAAACAAGTTGGTTTGTGAAAAACCTGAAATGATCGAAAACAATAACAAAGTAGTTATAAACGCCCTTACTTTGCTGGCTCCAATATATGAATTTTGTAATTTTACTTTCATACCGCATCATTTTTATTTAAAGCCGATACGCGTCAGGAGCGCAACGAACTCCGGCAAAATTCGCATTTTCTATTGCGGATTTTGGGTTAAAAGTAATGAAAAATAGATCTAACTGGTCTCGGTTTATACACTTCAATGTTTCGATCTATGATTCCTTCCGGGTTTTGTTGAACTTTTCGTTTTTGACAATTTAGCCAGGATCGACCTCATCTCAGACGATAGATTTCATGATCTCATTTAAGCGAGAGAGTAAACTAGTCTTTAAGAAAGACTTAGTTATTATGCCTTGTCAATTTTTACTGATGTCATTGTTAATGAACCTGCCACAGCCTTGTCGTTAAACAACTTAACATCTTCGTTTTCTTCTTTTAATGCCAAAGCATAAAGCAATGGCAAAAAATGTTCGGGGGTTGGAATGGCTAAGTCAAAGACCTTGCCCTGCGATTTGTAATTAATAAGTTGTTTGTGGTCATTTGAGAGAATGAATTTTTTCATTTTCTCATTGGCTTCAATTGCCCAGTCAAAACCATATTCGTCTGCGTTTAATTTGTCCCAGGCTACTAAGCTAAGATTGTGTACCATGTTTCCGCTTCCTATAATGAGCACACCTTTATTGCGAAGCGATGAAAGTTCTTTTGCTAAATCATAATGGTATTGCGGTGTTTGGTAATAATCCAAACTCATTTGAATTACCGGAACATCAGCATTGGGATACAAATGTTTTATCACACTCCATGCACCGTGGTCAAGCCCCCATTTTTCATCTAAACCGACTTCCGTTTTTTTGATAAGTGATTTTGTTTCTCTTGCCAATTCAGGATTTCCTGGTGCAGGATATTGGACATCAAATAATGCTTGTGGAAAACCACCAAAGTCGTGAATTGTCATTGGTTTTTTCATAGCTGTAACAAAGGTTCCCCTTGTTTCCCAATGTGCTGATATACATAAAATAGCAACAGGTCGAGGTATTGTTTTTCCGAGGTTTCTCCAGCCAGTTACAAATTCGTTTTCTTCGATAGCATTCATCGGACTGCCATGACCAAGAAATAGCACCGGCATTTGTTCAAGGTTGTCAGACGATTCTGGTGTTCTATTTAATTCATCCATTTTCATTGTTTTTCTCACTCCTGGTAAATGTCAGCGCACCCGAAGGACAGCTATTGACCTGTTCAATAATTCTTTCGGAACTTGATCCATATGGATTAATCCATTTTCTTACCCGCGGATTAAATACTTCGGGTAATTGTGAAAAACAATAGGTAGAATGCTGGCATAACTCAGGTTGCCACACGACGGTAATTTCATCGTTTGAGTATTTAATTTTTTTCATATTTTATGTCATAATCTAATATTAACCACAATATCCACAGGGAAATGCAGACTAAAAGACCTACTATTGGGAAAAAGAACGAAACTATGAATGCAGTCATGTAAATCACAAAACTTAACAGGTATGCATTCCGGATTTTAAAGATCAAGGCATCCGTAATCTCATTTTTTATCAGTCTTCTCTTGTAAGCAGAAGTAAACCATAACAGGTTAAAAGCGGTATTGATTATTACCATCGTCCCGCAATAAAAAGCTGAAGCTGTGTTTATAGCAGCTGTCTCAAAGTATTTTGCAAGAATTACTGTAGGAAAATTTATAAATGTTACCATTAACAAAAGAAACCCGTTGGCATACAAAAATGCAGAATTGATCTTCCTTAGGTATTTAAAAAAACCATGGTGATTGATCCACATAATTAATATTGTCGTAAAGCTAAGTAAAAAGGCAAAAAACGATGGCCAGAGGTTTAGCAGTGAATGAAAGAGTACTTTATTTGAAACTACATCTTTCAAATCAGGAATTTTAATGTTCAGGATCAGCAAAGTCAATGCTATAGCAAACACTCCATCACTAAATGCTTCTACTCTTGATGTTTCTCTTTCCATATAGTAAGACAATTTTTACAATAATCGAGGGAATTATATTCTGAAATGTATTTTCTTATTCTGTTAATAGTTCATCGGAACCTCCATTAGTAGAAATTCGGTATCACTTTCGGCCTTAATAGAAATTGAATCGGTATCCCATATTCCAAATCCATCGCGGGTTTGCAGTTGTTGCCCGTTGATAGAAACATCACCAGTCAGAATAAATGCATAAACACCGTTTCCTTTTGCTTTGACCTGGTATTCCTTGCTTATACCTTTATCAAATTTGCCGAGATGAAACCATGCATTCTGATAAATCCAAACTCCAGCATCATCAGGATTTGGAGATAGTATTTGTTGCAATTTATTATGCCTGTCGGCAATGTTCAAGGTAATCTGGTCGTAGCGCGGAGTAACATTTTCCTTATTTGGGAATACCCAGATCTGTAGGAAATTTACCTGGCTGTCCTTGTTCTTGTTGTATTCACTATGACGTATTCCGGTACCTGCGCTCATTACCTGCACATCGCCATGTTTGATAATTGCTACATTGCCCATGCTGTCCTTATGTTCCAGGTCACCTTCCAACGGGATTGAAATAATTTCCATATTGTCGTGGGGATGCGTTCCAAAACCCATTCCGGGTGCTACGGTATCATCATTCAACACCCTTAATGCGCCAAAATGCTCGCGTTCAGGATTGTAGTAGTTTGCAAAACTAAATGTATGCCTGCTATGCAACCAGCCATGATCTGCATCGCCACGGCTTTCCGCTTTGTGAAGAATTATTTTTGACATATCAATAGTATTATTAGGATTGTTTTACTAATTGCACTTCACAACTGATATAAACATCTTCACTAACTAAAACACCACCAGATTCTAAAGCTGCATTCCAATTCAAGCCCCAATCTTTACGATTTATTTTCCCATTGATGGTGAAGGCTGCTTTATGATTACCCCATGGGTCTTTCATTACTCCGCCGAATTCAACATCTAATTTTACCTGCTTCTTAATTCCTTTGATGGTGAGGTTGCCAAACAATTCATAGCTGCCATCTTTATCCACATTTTCATAAGAATCACCGGTGAAATTTAATTCTTTATAATTTTCAACGTCAAAAAAATCAGCGCTCTTTAAGTGAGCATCTCTTTTTTCATCTCCCGTTGTTATAGATGCAGGGTTTAACCAAAAATCTATTTCCGAAGTCATGAAATCTTCCCCAGTGGTGTAAATGCTTGCATCAAATTCTTTGAATGTGCCTCTTACATTCGTAATCATTAGGTGTTTCACTTTGAACCCAATTTCACTGTGCACAGGGTCAATGCCCCATTTGGTTTTTGCTTTTACTTCTTTTGTCGTTTTCATATAATTTATCGGCTGGTTTAATTAGTTTGTTTTTTGATATTTATCCTTATAACCTTCTCTTTGTTTAGTGCATTGATCTAATTGAAAAGAATATCTACTCACAAAAACTAAACCGGCAAGGTAATTAGGACTATTTTATTTTCAAATGTACATGAGCTTGGTTTTACTAATTAAAATTCAGGTACTCTATTGTTTAAAAAATTCTCCATCTGCGGTTATCATTACATCTGTACTAATATCGAACGGGTCAGGAGGTCCCACATTAAAGTCCGCACGATTTATCATTCCTTTTAATTGAAAACCTGCCTTGGTTTTCTTAGACATAGCATCTTCCATAGTTCCGCGGAACCATACATCCATTGTTACAGTTTTAGTAATGCCATGCATGGTGAGGTCTCCAGTGATTTTAAACCTGTCTTTCATACCCGTTGTATTGCTAATAGAAGTGGATTTGAAAGTCATATTGGGATATTTTGCCACATCGAAAAAATTGGCACTCCTTAAATCATCATCACGCATTTTCACTTCTGTATTAACTGACGTTATATCTGCCGAAAGAGTAAATACGGCATCACTGAAATCTGATTTCGATGAAGTAATTGTTGCCTCAAATTTTTGAAATAATCCGAAAATGGAGGAGAAACCTCTATGTGTAACTGTAAATGTTAATTTGGAATGCATGGGATCTGCGTTCCATGTTGTTGTTTGGGCAAATGAAATATTTGCTAAAACAAGAATTGTTAGTACGGATAATAGTTTTTTCATACGGTATTGTTTTAATGATGAAAAAGGAATGCAGATCGTTCGAATTAACTATCTGCATTCTTTTATTGGTTTCTGAATGGCTGTGATAAACTATAGTATTTATTTACCTAATCCCAACTGATTCATGTAAGTTTGATTATCCCAGAATAATGATTCTTCAAACATAATTCCGTCTTTCCAATGACCAATAGTACACATGGGCAGTTTGAATGATTTTCCGGTTGGCTGAATAAACTTGCCGCCGCCTATTGGCATAGGTTTGGTAAAAGTTCCTTCCATCACCCCGGTTACGGCAGTCCATTCCCCGGTACTGTTAGCGAAACGGATAGGATGTTGTTTGATCCGTGTATCGGGTGCATACACAAACAGGGCTTTCAAATCTTCAATGTGACGATCAAGACCCACCGTAAAATGTCCATCCGGCCAGTTAACCTTGATATCTTTTGAATGACTTTCGTGGAAACGGACCCATTGCTGGTTGGTGAAAATAGTATAGTCAAGGGTATCAAACGTCTGAAGATTTTTTGCAACCGTTTCGTTTCCTGCAGTGAGGACTTTGATCTGGTTTCGTAATGAATCAATCTCCGATTGGCTTACAGATGTGTTTTTGCAGTTACAACTTATCAACGCTGCTACTGATACAATACTTGCAAGCGCTGTAAAAGTTCCAATTGTCATTGTTAACTTTTTCATTTTTTTTATGTTTATGGATAACTAATTAAATATAGAATGCAAAGTTGCGCTTATGCAAAATACAAGCGGTAACAGTATCTGGAAAATTTGTTGTGATTTTAGGAAATGAGTTTTCTCATTTCTTCCCGAAACTCCGTAGGGGTTTGTCCTGACTTCTTTTTAAATACAGAAGTGAAGTATGCTCTTTCATTGAAGCCCAATTCAAAACCAATTTCAGAAACTGATTTATCGGTGCTTGATAAAAGATTTTTCGCTTCAATGAGTTTTCGTATTTCAATTGTTTCGGTTACGGTCTGGTGTAAAATATTCTGGCAAATCAGGTTCAGGTTTCTTGCAGACATAAATAACTTCTCTGCATAAAATTCAACACCTTCGGGTCTGTGAAAATTTTCTTCCAGTATTTTTAAAAAGTTTTTGAAAGTAACATTTTGTGTGTTCTGAATTGTTTTATCTGTTGCGGTGACTTTTTTTCTTTCAGATTCAATCATTGTTAATAATGCACTCAACAAATGACGAATGACCGCAAGGTCGGGAATGGGTTGTTGCATTTCACCAGACATCATTTCACAAAGGGTAATGATTCTGTTGAAACAAATGCCGCTTTGCATTTTAATATTTGCATAGTCATGATAATAGGAATACAATTGAAAAGTGGTTGCAGGAATAAACTCACTCTTAAATCGCATTACCCAAAAATCACACTTACCATTTTTCAGTCGTGGAATCACACGATGCACTTTCCCTTTCGTTACAAAACTTACAAATGGAGCATCAATGGTTAAAGTTTTAAAATCAATAAAATGTTCCATTTCCCCTTGAATACCAATAATCATCTCTTCAAAGTCATGTTTATGAGGTTCATCAGGCGAAGCTGAAATTTTTTTTGCTTCTGCTTCGTCTACTTGGTATATTTTGAAAAATTGATCCATATTTTATTTGTAAACAAAGATAATTATTTGGGCAGTCAGTTTGTTATGAAGCATATATAATGAGTATTCTGATCAATTCTGACCACCCCCAGGTAAGTTCTCCATGCAAAATAATTTGATTTGCCTCTTAAAACCGCAAAATAATGGCCTATACCTCAATAACTAGTATGTTATAAAAACCTTGGGTAAAGCAAAATCATTTCCAATTTAATTCCAATAAATGAAAAAGCCCTTGTAAAAACTGTGAAATTCTTTTCAATTAATTAGAAAACTATCTTATCTGAGGGCAATGATTCAAATCAAGCATTATTCGGGTCGCAAAGAAAAAAATAGCCTACATAGGTTTATATAGATTATACTAATGTGTTAATGCTTTTTCGGTTCTTCTATTGTTTCTGAATATTTTTTGCTTTCAACAAGACTTTTTTTGTTCTTTATTTCTCCTCTCAATAATTCAGTAGCCAGGATAAGATAGAAATTTTGAATAATAAGTAAAGTTAAAAGACAAACATTTTTAATAAGGGGATACAAGCGTAAAATAATTTCTCCCATCCTGCAAAATTTAATCCTGCCCGGTTTTGGGAAATTTAAGACGCCTGAATAAATAGCTGTCTTTTCTCATATAGGGCAATAAAAATCAAGTATGCGAAATTTTTTTAATTATAATGATGAACATTTTTTACAAGCCAACTGTTCCTTATCTGCTATCTAAATTAGACTCTAACCGTTAAATGAAAGCGGGAAGAAATGCTTCAGTATTAATATAGAAAATGATTTAGGTCGTTGATTTTTAAGTATTTATTATACCTGGATACGTATGGAACCTAAAACTGATCAACCTGATGTCAAAAAAAATGATCCGCAGTTTTTACGGACGGATCGTGGAAAAACCAAATCCAATGCTATAGAAATCCCTTCCATAACACTCCCCAAAGGGGGTGGTGCAATTAAAGGTATCGATGAAAAATTTTCTGTGAACGCTGTGAATGGTACGGCTTCGTTTTCGATTCCTCTTCCTTTTACAGCGGCACGCGGTGCTTCGCCAACATTAAGCCTTTCATACAATTCAGGCGGCGGAAACAGCCTGTTTGGATTAGGCTGGAATTTAAGCCTGCCTTCCATTAAACGTAAAACTGATAAAGGACTGCCTCAGTACATTGATTCCATTGAATCGGATACTTTTCTTTTTTCTGAAGCGGAGGACCTGGTCCCGGAATTTAATAAGGAGCCGGATGGAAGTTTTACGATGGACAGCAATGGGGATTATGTTCTCAATGAAAAAGACTCTCCCGATGGCCTGCATAAAATTAAATCATACAGACCCCGCATTGAGGGTTTATTTGCCCGCATTGAACGGTGGACCGAAAAAGCGAACGGAACGATACGATGGAGGGTCATCACAAAAGAGAATGTGACAACCCTACTGGGGTGGAGCAGTAATTCGGTTATTGTCGATTCAAAGGACAGTACGAAAATATTTGAATGGTTTCCGGAATTTGTATTTGATGATAAGGGAAACTGCGCACAATATATATACAAGCCGGAAGACGAAAAGGGTTTCGACATTTCTCTTCTGTCGAACCGCAACCGTCTTGTAAGTGGCAGTATAACCTATGCAAATATTTACCCGGAAAAAATTCTGTATGGGAACAAGTCACCGTATAAAAAATTCGGCGATATTTTTCCAGGCGAAGCGGATTACCTCTTCTCCGCAGTTTTTGACTATGGTGAGTATGACAACAATTCACCATATTCAAAAATAAAAGACTGGGACTACCGCACAGATTCTTTTTCTGAATACCGACCTGGATTTGAAATCAGAACTACCCGGTTGTGCAAACGTATTCTTTTTTACCATCATTTTTCGGGAGAAAATGAATATGACGGCCTGGTTAAATCAATGAATTTTGAGTACGATACAAGCACAGAAAAGGATTTCACTTTTTTGAAATCCATTACTTCCTTCGGTTATATAAAAAAACCGGACGGTAGCTATAACAGTAAAAACTTTCCGGCAGCAGAATTTGAATACCAGCAACACGCATGGAATAAAGATGTAAAAACTATTTCGCAGGAAGACCTGGTAAATTCTCCTGCAGGCTTTGATGAACAGGGATATCAGTTTACCGATCTTTTTAATGAAGGCTTGTCGGGTATCCTCACTGAGCAGACCAACGGCTGGTATTACAAACACAACCTGGGGGACGGAAAATTTGAACCTGCAAAACTGGTTACACCAAAGCCCTCCTTTATCGGCTTGGGCAACCAAATGACCCTTACCGACCTGGACGCCGACGGTGGCAAACAACTGGTTAGTTTCGGCACTGATCCCAAAGGATTCTTTGAACTAAATGATGACAACGAGTGGTCGGGTTTCAGAAGTTTTCAGTCGCAGCCAAACCTGAATTTTGGCGATCCCAATATGCGGATGCTGGATCTCAATGGGGATGGCATGCCCGAAGTATTGATTTCGGAAGACAATCTTTTTACCTGGTATCCATCCATCGGCAGAAATGGCTACAAGGCGGCTCAAAAAACTCCGCGGCCGGTTGATGAGGAAGCCGGACCGCACATATTATTTTCCGATGAAAAGCAGAGTATTTTCCTGGCAGATATGATCGGTGATGGAATGACAGATATTGTCAGGATCCGGAATGGTGAAGTATGTTACTGGCCTAATTTGGGGTACGGAAAATTCGGGGCCAAAGTATCTATGGACTTTGCACCCGTGTTTGACAACCCTGATGAATTTAACCCGTCTTATTTGCGACTGGCAGATATCGATGGCTCCGGTACCACCGATATTATTTACCTGGGCAACAATAAATTCAGCTGTTGGCTGAATTATAGCGGCAATTCATTTACAAATACCCCTTTCGAAATTGATGCCTTTCCGGATATCCATAACGAAGCAAAAATTACTGTAACAGATATACTTGGGAATGGAGTGGCATGCATTGTTTGGTCGAGCGGATTACCCAAAGATCAGGGGTCACCTCTTCGTTACATTGACCTTATGCAAAGTAAGAAACCCCATATTATGATTTTTTATAAGAATAATCTGGGGAAAGAAGTATCTGTCGAATATACAGCATCCACTAAATTTTATATCGAAGATAAACTGGCCGGCAGACCGTGGATAACAAAATTGCATTTCCCGGTTCACTGTATATCAAAGACTGAAGTCCGCGATAAAATTTCAGGATGGAGTTTTGTCAGTACCTATAAGTACCATCACGGCTATTACGACCATCCGGAAAGGGAATTCAGAGGCTTTGGTATGATCGAGCAAACTGATGCCGAAAATTTTGAAAATTGGGCTAAAGGCAGTGCATCGAATATTGTAGATAAAGAATTGCACCAGGAACCTGTTGTCACTAAAACGTGGATTCATACCGGAGCATTTTTACGGCGTGATAAAATACTGAATCAATACGAGAACGAATATTGGTATGCAGAGATGAACAGAGAAGGTTATGCAGTGGTCAGCCATGAAGCTTCCCTGCCCGATGCTCATATTGTTCCAGCTCCCGGTATTCCAACTTCAGTAACAGACCATCTTAGCACTGAAGAATGGCAGGAAGCCCTGCGTGCTTGCAAAAGTATAACAATACGCTCTGAAAATTTTGCACTCGATGCACCCTCTACAGGCACCACCCCCGATGAAATTAAAAAACAATTGACTCCCTTTACTGTTTCAACTCACAATTGTACTGTTGAGCTTTTGCAGCCAAAAGGCAAAAATAAATATGCAGTATTTATTGTTAAAGAAAGTGAGGCCATCACCTATAATTACGAAAGAAACACAGACGACCCCCGCATCGCCCATACTCTCAATATCAAACTGGACGAATTTGGAAATATCCTGGAATCTGCATCCGTTGTCTATCCCCGTATGTTGCCAGATGCCTCTTTGCCACTGGTAACCCAACAGGAACAGGCCAAAACGGTAATTGCCTACACTCAGAATCAGTTTACCAACGATGTTGACAAGATTGATATTCACCGTTTGCGCATGCCTTCCGAAACCAAAAGCTTTGAACTAAAAGGAGTTTCCAAAACTGGTTTTTATTATTCATTGGGGGATTTTCAGAATATCCTGGCAACATCTGGTGAAGTTCCGTACCCGGATGTATTTGGTGATCCCCTGCCTGGAAATTCACAGAAAAGAATCATTGAAGATGTACGCAATATATATTACCGGAATGATTTGAGCGCTCAGCTGCCATTGCATTCCATGGAATCTCTGGCACTGCCATTTCAAAATTATCAACTGGCATATACGCCAGATTTGATAACGGATATCTTCAGTACAAAAGTAAATGCAAGCCTTTTAACGGAAGGGAAATTTGTCCACTCCGAGAACGATAACAATTGGTGGATAAAGTCAGGGAGTAAGCAATATATCCATGGAGCAGAGACTTTCGCGGATGCCCAAAACCGGTTTTATGTTCCGGTTTCGTATACCGATCCGTATGATTCACAAACTACTATACAATATTATGGCAATTATTTTCTGTTCGTGCAGCAAACAATAGATGCAGTTGGAAATAGAACAGGTGTCGACCTATTCAACTTCCGTACTCTTTCAGCACAGAGAATGCGTGATTTCAACAACAACCTGTCGGAGGTAATTTCTGATGAACTTGGGATGGTGAAAGCCATGGCTGTTTATGGAAAAGGAAATGAAGCAGATGATTTAACAGGTCTCACCGAATTCACTACCTCGTTGGAACAAAGCGACATTGATACTTTTTTCACTACCCTGCTTTCAACCGATTTAATCGTCAGGGCAAAGAACCTGCTTCAACATGCCACAAACCGGTTTGTCTATGATTTTGACGTGTACAAAAACACTGGTAAACCGGTCGTTTCAGCTTCCATTACCCGTGAAGAACATTTTCAGCATGACAACAATTCTCCAGTTCAGTTAAGTTTTGAATATACCAATGGAATGGGAACCGTGATAATGAATAAGGTGAAGACAGAGCCCGGTTTGGCCAAAAAAGTTGTTGTTAATCCGGATAATTCCTTTACTGTTACCGATGAAGATACCTCTGCTCTTAATCCCAAACAGGTCAGGTGGATTGGCAATGGCAGGACTGTTCTCAATAACAAAGGCAATGCCGTTAAAAAATACGAACCCTATTTTTCGGTCACATACCAGTATGAAGATTTGAAGGAATTGGTCGAAACCGGCGTGACACCCATTATGTATTATGATTCATTGGGCAGGCTTATAAGGACCGAAATGCCGGATGAAACATTCAGCTATATCGAATTCGACGCATGGAAACAAATTGTATATGACCCGAACGATTCCATTCTTAATTCTCCTTGGTATATCAACCGTACGAACCGGTTAATAGATGCAGAACTAATTGCAGAAGGCAAGGATCCGGGAAGGGAAAAAATTGCAGCTGATAAAGCCGCCAAACATGCCAATACGCCAACTATTTATCATTTCGACACACTTGGCCGTTCTGTTTTATCGATAGAACACAATAAAGTTATTACAACCAATGCAGATGTATTTCTTTCCACAAAAATCAAAATTGACGTAGAAGGGAATCTGCGCACTGTGACGGATGCAAGGGAGTTACTAGAAAATGCCAACCTGGGTAACACAGTCATTCAGTTTAAGTACGACATGCTCGGCAATATTGTTTATCAGAACAGCATGGATGGCGGACAAAGGTGGCCGCTCAAAGATGTTATTGCTAAACCTCTCCGCACCTGGGATGAACGCAATTTCGAGTTTCAGTATTTTTATGATGTAATACACAGGCCCCTGACAGCGAAAATTGTGGGTGGCGACGGACCGTCTCTGCTCGACAATATCTTCGACAGGGTATTCTATGGTGAAGTGGAATTAAACCCGGAAGTAAAAAATTTAAGAGGTAAAATCACCCGGCATTATGAAACAGGGGGTGCCATCTTCACACCCGAATATAATTTTAAAGGGCAGCCAATATTTACTACACGCAGGCTTTTTAAAAACTACAAAGCAGTGCCCAATTGGATAGATGCAAATTTGAATCCTGACCTGGAAATTCAGGAATTTACCTTTACAACGGAGACGGATGCTATTGGCAGAATAACCCAGCAAACAGCTCCCGATGGAAGTGTGATAAACCAGGCTTATAACGAAGGCGGACTGCTCAATAGCGAAATAGTCTCACAAATAAATCCTGCCAATACAGTAACAACTATCAAAGATATTGATTACAATGAAAAGGGACTTCGCAATAAAATCATCCTGGGAAATGATGTCATTACCCGGTTTTACTACGACAGGGAAACTTTCCGTTTAAACCGTATTGAGTCCAAAAGGCAAAACAACGATCCTTTGCAGGATTGGAATTATACATTCGATCCGGTAGGGAATATAACGCACATTGAAGACAAAAATATTTCGGTAGTATTTTTTGATAACCAAAAAGTGACCGGTCTTTCAGAATATACATACGACGCCCTGTATAATCTTGCAGCAGCTACAGGCAGGGAAAACGATGCTGCCTTGTCTTTCGGGAATCAGGACAACTGGAATGATGCCTCTTACATTCATCAAATGAACCCGGGCGATCCAATGGCCGTGCGCAATTATTCCCAGCTTTATGAGTACGATGAGGTTGGGAACTTAAAACAGATGCAGCATATTGCTGCAGGTAACAACTGGACAAGGATTTTCGAATACGAAAAGATCACAAACCGTTTAAAAACAACACAAATTGGTGTTGAATTATATTCATACTCTCACCATCCAAAACACGGATTTATCAATGTCATGCCCCATCTGGATGAAATGGGCTGGAATTTTAAGGAAGAACTGGTAAAGACTGTCCGGCAAAAGGTGAATCCCGGAAATGGCACAGCTGAAACAACCTATTACCAGTATGATGGAATGGGCAAGCGCATACGGAAGATTACCGAAAACAGCGCAGTTCAAAATGCGATCCCAACAAAAAAAGAAGAACGGATTTACATAAGCAACTATGAAACATACAGGAAATACCAGTCAAACGCCATAAATTTTGAGCGTAAATCACTGAGCCTGATGGATGAAGGGCACCGGTTTGTTATGATCGAAACTATTACCCAAAATACCGATCCTGTGCCTTTGCCTTCCGAAAAAGTCGGACTTAGACTGATGCGATATCAGTTGTACAATCACTATGGGTCTGCAACCCTGGAATTAGACGCTGGTGCAAAGGTAATAAGTTATGAGGAGTACCATCCTTTCGGCACAACTGCTTACCAGGCAAATAATACTGCAATTAAAGCCGCTGCCAAACGTTACCGTTATACTGGCATGGAACGGGATGATGAGACCGGACTGGAATACCACAGCGCACGGTATTATTTACCCTGGCTGGGTAGATGGCTGAGTGTAGACTCGATAGGGATTGAAGGCGGAATAAATGATTACGTGTATTGCGCTAACAATCCGATAAATAAAACGGATACCAACGGAAAAGAATGGTGCTGGAATATATTTGCTTCCGATTGTGAATTCGATAAACCACGGATTTTCGGTGGATTAAAAATGGTTGGAGGGGCTTTGGAAACTGTTGGTGGCGTTGCCGCAACTATTGCTACAGCACCAGCCTGTGTTTCAGTTGTCGGCTGTGTTATCCCTGTGGCGTCCGGCGGAGTTGCGTTGCATGGTGTCGACACATTTGTTTCAGGGGCAAGAAGTCTTTGGGAAGGGGAAGCTGTTGATTCAGTCACCTCAAAGTATGTATTACAGAAAGGCCTGGGCGTGAGCCGTAATAAAGCAAACCTGGTAGATGCCGGAATTAGTGTTGTCGGTTCACTTGGGACAAGTGCCGTTACAAGGGCACCTGGAGCAGCCGCTGCAATTACTGAAGCTACTGAAGAAGGAGTTACGGCAGCACCATCTGTTACACCATCCATCACAGTGGCATTTAAACCGGCTCTGGGTCCAGGGCATAATATGGTCGGCGTCACTACCGCGGAAGGAACAACATGGTCGCACCTGGTGACAGACCCGCAAGGAATTTCAGGATTGGCCAGTACCGGACAACCGGCTGAAATTGTATTCTCAACAGCGGGTCCTTCTGCCTCGTACTTAAAGGTAGTAGTTCCTGTGACAGCTTCTGAAGCCGATGCTGCACTTAACGTCGTAAATAATTCAGTAGGTGCTGCCGGTAAATATGCTTTCTTTGGAAACGACTGTGCAACATACGCCTCCACTGTTATGAATGAGGCCGGTGTTGCAACACCAGCAGTAACCTCGCCGTTCGTTAATTTTACTTCTGCTGCCTTGCAATCACCCGCTGTTATTCAACCTGTTACAATGGCAAGTACAGTGGTTAATACAGGAGTCGGCGTATCTTCTTTTGTCAGCTCCCAAGATCCCGGACCTGTCAGTGTATTTGACCCTGCAAAAACCGGTGGTTCATCAGACAGTAGCTACTCTGATTTGTCAGACTCTTCTGAAAAACAGGTTTGCATCGCTGAACCAGCTGTTATGGACTACTCCCAAATGGTTTGTCAACAAAATTAATACCAGGCAATCATGCACAAATCTGTCCGATTCAGGACTTCATATAATACCGTTTCCGGGCTTGCCTGAACCTGTTCAAGCAAGCGCAGAAACTGACTTAAAAAATAAAATTGAAATATTGAAATCTAGCAATAAAAAACCAACCACATGGCAACACAGATAAAAACTCAGAAAACAAATCTTGTCGTCGGACAAGTAACGGACAGACAAAACAACCCGTTGGCCAACCTCATCGTACAGATATACGACAGAGATATGCGAAATGAAGAATTTCTTGCAGAAGCAGTCACCAACAGAGAAGGAAAATATGAAACTACCTGGTCGCACAGTCAGCTAAGCGGAAGAGGCACGGGAGAAGCCGATATAGCAATTAAGGTTCTTACCCGTGAAAAGAAAACCCTTCTTTATTCTTCTGATACCAATTCAGTTCGTTTTAATGCCTCACCAAGGGAGGAAATTAACATCGTTATCCAGGTTCCAATAGCGCCCCAGGCCGTTGAGTATAATTCTATTCTTAAAGAAACAACTTTTCTGGCCAATAAGCTGGCAATTGCTGATTTACAAGAGAACAAGGAGCATCAGGATATTAGTTTTCTTTCCAAAGAATTGGCTGTTGATTCCGGGAAAATTGAACATTTAGTATTATCACAGAGACTGTACAACCTTTCTAAAATTGATCCCGCCTTCTTTTATGCCTTGTTACGCAAAAATACCCTGCTTAAAAATTCAATGACATCTAATAGCCCTGTTTCCATTGGTATTAATTCGGATCCTCAAATCCTGCTTTATGATGCCGCGCTGGCCAATCCAAAAACAATTCAGAACGACTTGGAAACCGCCGCAAAGGATTCAATAGTTGCACCTGCTGTCGCTAAAGAAAGCAAGCGAAATATTGAACAGCTTCAACAATATAAGAGTAAAGCAGAGGAATACTATAAAAATGAATATCCGAAGAAGGCTCTGGATATCGTTTCACGCTTTATTACAGAAGGCAAAATCCAGGAAGCAGGAAAGCTGTTTCAGGAGAATAGCGGTGACCTCAATGCATTTTTTGAAAAAATTACAGATAATTCATTTTTCAGCACTTCCGCAAAAGCCGGTAACGCTAAGACCGATCTTTCACTCGGTAAATTGTTTGGATTTGGCAGCGATATTATACCGCATATCGTTAAGTCAAAGCAAATTAAAAATGCGGACGATATTAAGAAACTGGCTAAACTCAGTAAAGCAGACTGGGTAACTGAACTAACGAAGGCTAAAGGTAAAAGCCCGTTAAGTGCTGAAGATAAAAAGGCCATCAACATATATGCATCGGCAATTGTCCGTAAATTGGAAAATTCATATCCTACAACTGCCTTTACAGCTCAATTGGAACGAGAGAAGAAACCAGTACTGAATAACCAGGAAAATATTCTTTCTTTTCTCACTAAACACGAAGACTTTGACCTGGTAAAACACAATATCGATCTGTTTTTGAAAGATAAAAAGATCCCAAAAAAAGAGAATGAACTTATACGGGAAGAATTAAAAACAGTCCAACGTGTCTTCAAACTGGCACCCCAATATACTAAGACAAATGCGCTGCGCAAGGCTGGTATCCATTCGGCACAAAGTATAGTTGCTGCAGGCGAAACCCGCTTTGTTAAAGAGATCGCTCCCAAGGCAGCTATAAAAACCAAAGAGGCCCGTCAGATTTTCAGAAAAGCCCAGCATATAAATACAGCTGCTATGCTCATTGTTGGGGAACTGCACGACCTCATGGGTGCAAAGGATATTGCCTCGCTGGAAACAGAATCCCTTGCATTGAAATTGGAAGCTGTAAGCAAAGATTTCCCAAATCTGAAATCGCTTTTTAAACTTACGGATACCTGCACCTGCGATCATTGTCGCTCTGTCTATAGTCCTGCTGCATATCTTGTTGAGATTTTGCAATTTCTGGATAAAAGAAGTGTGACAGATATAACTGTAACTCCGAATGTTACGTCCAACTTCGCGAAAGACGTATTATTTGCAAGAAGACCCGATCTGGGAGAAATTGATTTGGGTTGTGAAAATGCAGAAACACCCTTAAAATATATTGACCTTGTTTGTGAGTTGCTGGAGGAAGCTATTTCACCCGATCCCGGTATCAATTTCACCGGTGATTTGTCGGATGGCACCAATAAATTTTTGGGGAAAATATCTGCCGGACTGCTTAGCGCATTAAAGGCCGCCGGATTACCGATAACCAACAAAGCATTGATCTTTGAAACTGAGGTAATGTCAGGCTCACCTGATCCTTCCCCTCACTACCTGCGGGATAAAAAATTGGTCTGTAAAATTGTTAATACGGGTGGCAACAATTATACAATTTTCAGGTTAAGACAAACCTTGTCAACTGCTGAAGAATTGGCTGCTGCCCCCGAATATGTTAATGAAAATGCATATACCGAACTCAGTAATCAGTCGTATGCCTTCAAACTTCCTTTCGATTTAAATCATGTTGAAGCCCTGGCATACTTTAACCGGTTTGATATGTCTCGTGCTGAACTAATGGAAGATTTTCAACTTGCAGGAAATCCTGCCGATGAAGCTATTGCTGCTGAATACCTCGGACTTACCGACACTGAAAGAAATCTGATAGTTACGCCTAAACCCAATGTGGCCGCCCAGCAATTAATCTGGAATGCCCCTGCTCAATGGGACGATCCTCCTGTTACCGGTACGGTAATCGATTATATGGCCAGGGTTGATCATTTCCTGGATAAAACTAGCCTTACTTATAAAGACCTGGATCTACTGCTCACCCTTAAGTTCATCGATCCAGCGAATAATCTATTTATAAAAAACCTGGATCTTTCCTGCGATACTGCACTGAAAGATATTGCCAATTTTGATGCATCAGCGCTTGATCGTATACACAGGTTCCTGAGACTGCAAAAGAAAACCGGCTTGCATCTGGACGTCCTCGATGCAATTATTTCAGAATCTAAATTGGGCAATGGATCGCTCGATAATGCATTAATTATTAAAGCGGCTACCCTCCAAAAAATTGCAGATGAAACAGGAATTAAAATTGAGGAGTTAATAGGTTTTTATGGTGAGATCCCCCATCAGATTCTAACAGACTACGCCTCTGCCCCTCTTTATTATCAAGTGTTCTTGAACAAGGCCAAAAACGGGTTTATCGATGATGGCTTACAGCCCGAAAAGGTTGACGGATCGCAGCTGCTTACCACTTTTAAAAGCAGCATTTCCGTTTGTCTGCAGCTTAAACAACAGGACCTGGAGAAACTATTGCCCCTGCTACCCGATGGTAATCTTACTTTTTCCAACTTAAGTTACCTATTTACCGCTTCAAGGTTGATAAAAAAATTGAAGGTAAAGGCAGAAGACCTGGTTATATTTGTTGAGCTCAGCAGCCTGAATTTTTCAGATTCTCCTCAAAATACTTACGATTTCATACAGGTTGTGAATAACTTCTCAAAATCGCCTCTAAAAGCGGCAGATGTGAATTTCATGCTCCGGCATGAAGCAGCCATTCTGCCAAACCTGGATGATAAAATAAAACAAATCCTTGAAAAGCTGCAGAAAGACCTGCAGAATAATTTCACACTGAACAAGTCAAAATTTGACGCTACACAAACCGCCCTTGAACAGTCTGAAACCCTGCAGAATGAATTGTCAAAGCTGAGTGGTGTTGCACCCGATGATGTAAAAACCTTTCTGAAATTTATCGATAGAAACTGGGTATCAGCAGCGGATGCTAAAAATTTCACTGACGGTAAGCTGGGAGGAATTTTCGATACTACAGCTGTTAAAACTGCCATCGACACACTGAATGCTGCACCGGGACCTGATTTTAGCGTGGAAGAAAATGGCCTTGTGAAAGCATTCCTGGATTCAATATCGGTATTTGATTTGCAGGCCGGAAAACAATCCATCCTGGGACAAAGCATCGCTACGAGCTTTAAATCGAATCCGGATGTCGTTACTATTGTATTGAAATATGCAGAATTGAAGCAGCCTTCCCCGGGTAAAGGACTTTTGTCAGAGATCCTTGAATCGGACACTTTAATAGATACCAATCCTTTGCATGTCGTACCTGTTTTACCGGTAATTTCAGCTATTGCATTTCCCGACCAGTACGCTGCACTGAAGCTTTTAAATAAGTTATTGCCATTGGTCAATGCTTTTCAGCTTGGCAACGATCAGCTGGAATGGACTTTTGAAAACAACCCGACGCTGGGTTGGTTTGAGTGGGACAGTATCCCATATGATATTGGCCAATTACCGGTTGATTATTTTATGTACATCGCTTTTGCCAAAATAATGGACCTGGCCAAACAATATACCCCGGTAATTAACCCGGCAGATGCTGAAAACCCAATTTCTTTATTCAGTATTTTATCCATGCTTTTACCCGGAAGTACGGCAACGAGAAATCTGTTCATATACGGAATATCCTTGTTAACAGGTTTTGATAGCAGTGACGTGGATGCTGCAGAGGCTTACTTATTTCCAGTTTTCAGCTTCAATAAGTATAAGGACATAAAATCGTGGGAAAGCTTGTTGACTTGTGCTGAAAGTTTGAGAAAACTTAGCTCCGATATAGGCCAGGTGGTTCAGTACATTAAGCCTGTGCTGCTGACAAATGATGTCAGCAATTTGCGTACAGCATTGAAATCGCGCTACGATGAAGATACATGGCTGGAAACATTAAAAGAAATAATGGATGCCATACGGCCACAGAAACGAAATGCACTTGTAGCCTATCTTCTTGCTACCAATCCGGAAATGAAAGATGAAAATGACTTGTTTGATTATTTCCTGGTTGATGTGGAAATGGAATCCTGCATGCCATCGTCGCGCATTGTGCAGGCCCATGGAACTATTCAGCTGTTTGTCCAGCGCTGTCTGATGGGGCTGGAGCCAAAAGCCACAGCCGATCTTAATACTGACAAGGACTGGAATCAATGGAAATGGATGAAAAACTATAGGATATGGGAAGCAAACCGCAAGGTCTTTCTTTATCCCGAAAATTGGCTGGAACCTGATTTGCGGGACGACAAGTCATTTCTTTTTACAGAGTTTGAAAACGAACTACAGCAAAATGAACTAACAGATGTTACAGCTGAAGATGCCCTGATCCGCTACCTGGAAAAACTGGATAACCTTGCTTTTCTGGAGGTTATGGCCAGCTGGTACCAGGTTGACATCCGTACAATGCATGTATTTGCCCGGACAAAAGGAGGTGATCCTGCCATTTATTATTACAGGCGATTTGAACAGGAACGCTTTTGGACTCCATGGCAAAAAGTAGATCTGGATATTACAACCGACCAGTTACTCGCATTTGTCAGGAATAACAGGCTTTGTCTGGCATGGCCTGTATTCAGCGAAATTCATGATCCGAACCAGGGGGCGACCCTTCCCGATCAGAGCAAAACAACGGAACAACCTGTTGACAAAGCAAGAAAAAAACTCAAAATCCAACTTGCGATCAGCGAATTTTCAAATAATAAATGGCAACAGAAAAAAGTTTCCAAAGACGGGATTGAAACCCCTGCCAACTATACTGCAGATGATCTTAGCAGGGATGTTTATAATATGCTTTATTTTGAAATGGGACAGCAGGTCTGGTTTTTCACAAGCAATTCCGGCAAATACAGTCCTTATACCAGTGATAATGAAATTGATGGGATATTCAATATCACAGGTTGCAAAGGGTACCCCGAATTGATTTTCGAAGGAAATTCGCACTTTATGGATTTCCTGCCTGATTTTAAGGATACTCTCTTTAAATCTCAACGATACTTCGAGGCTAACCAGGTAACGGGAGACGACCTTGCAGTAAGGAATGGAATATCGCCTTTTACATTTATGGAAATTCTGAACACTACGCCTGGTAATTTTAAGTTGACCTATGATCACCAGTTTACAAACATTGATTTGATTGTTTTGGTTCTGGAGTATCTGGATATGCTGCTTAAAACAGGTATGACCAAAGATCAAAGAGCAAGATTTAGGATACCGATAGGAACAATGCTTCCTTACTTTGAAGAAGACAGCAAACATGCTTATGTTATTATCCCTGGATTTTATAAAGCGGCAAGCGACGACAGGGCTTTCCACACGCTCACGGATGCTGAAAAAAGGACAGCTTCGGATGTATTCCAACTGCTGGATGACATTTCGAACCTGTTAACGAAAATTATAGCTGAATATAAAGCGAATCCTCCCTCCGATATAAATGCCTTCATTCATCAGGTTATAAGCGATGTGGATTTCCAAAAGGTGATCACAGAGTTATCATCGTACGAGGGATTGGATTTTCTTTATAACTTCCTGATTGGTAAAACGGGAAATGCCGATATCGATACGGTTTTAACAGACCTTAGGGATGCCAATGGACTCATTTATGGAGAACAGTTTAAAAACATGTATCATCCACTTGTCTGTGCTTTACGAATTATCCTGTACAAATATGGCATTCCGGAATTAATGAAACGCGAAACTCAGCTCCAAAAATCGAATTTTGATTTCAAGAGCTATTACAACCCAAATGCTCTGAGAGTCCCCGAGTCCTATATTGAAAATCCGGACGGCACAAAAACATTGACCTATCCTATTGAAGATCTGGATTTCAATAGTGATGGAAGTTATAGCATATATAACTGGGAACTGTTTTTTCATTTGCCATTTTTGATGGCTACACGTCTTACTACGAACCAGCGGTTCGAAGATGCATTGACCTGGTTCCATTATATGTTCAATCCTACAGGTGCATTGAGCGGTAACCCTCCGCAAAAATATTGGGTAACCAAACCATTTTATTTAAACCAAAATGCAGATTATATAAATCAGCGTATCGATACATTGCTCTACAAAATTGCCGATCCTTCAACACCGGAAAGAAAAGAACTCGAATTTGCCATTGAACAGTGGAGAAACAATCCGTTCAAGCCTGACGTCGTGGCAAAATTCAGGCCTGTTGCATATCAAAAGGCTCTGCTTATGAAATACCTCGATAACCTGACACAATGGGGAGATTATTTATTCAGGCAGGATACTATGGAATCGATTGCACAGGCAACCCAGATGTACATTCTGGCCGATAAACTATTAGGACCAAAACCCAGGATAATTCCTTCCCCGGTTTCTTCTCCCTATGAAACTTACAACCAGATTGAAGCAAAGATAGATTCATTCGGAAATGCACTGATTGATCTGGAAAACATACTACCAGATCTCTCGGTTCTGCCCGAAGGAGGCAATGAACTACCTACGCCTCCTTTCACTCTTTCCATGCTTTACTTCTGTATACCTGCAAACGATCAGATGCTTGCTTATTGGGATACTATAGCAGACAGGTTGTTTAAGATCCGTCATTGCCAGAATATCGATGGCATTGAAAGTATTCCTGCATTGTTTGCACCCCCGATAGATCCAGGTATGCTGGTCCGCGCAGCCGCATCGGGCCTGAATATTTCAGATGTTCTTGCCGGTATTAATGCCCCCACACCTTATTACCGATTTAATATACTTTCTCAGAAAGCCACCGATCTGGCACAAGAGGTAAGAGGTTTGGGAAATTCCCTCTTAATGGCATTGGAAAAGAAAGATGCAGAGAATCTGTCCTTACTTCGCAACGAACTGGAACTTAATATGTTGAATGCAATATTGGATATGAAAGCATATCAGGTAAGTGAAGCGATTGAACAAATCGAAATATTGAACAGGACCCGAAAAGTCACCGAGGAGAAATTTCGCTTCTATTCCGGAATTCAGAAGATAATTTCGAAAGAGCAGCTAAACCTCGATAAATTAAGTGAATCTAAAGACTGGCAGGAAGCAGCCAATATAACCTACACACTTGGTGCACTCGTGTCACTTATTCCCGATTTTGCATTAGGTGTCTCCGGTTTTGGCGGAAGTCCGCATGGAGCAGCCAAATTTGGTGGCAGTCTTTTAGCCCACAGTACCGATGCTATAGGTAAAGGTTTGGGGATTTTTAGTGCCATTGCTGCATACGAAGCAAGTCGTGCTTCAATTCTGGGCGGTTATGACAGACGTTATGACGATTGGCAATTGCAGGAACGTTTATCCACTAAAGAATTGAACTCCATTGACAGCCAAATCGCTGCCGCGAATATCCGCAAAACAATAGCTGAAACAGATCTAAAGAACCAACAATTGCAAATTGACAATTCAAAAAAAACCGACGAATTCATGAGGTCCAAATACACCAATAATGAATTGTACAACTGGATGATCGGGCAAATCAGCTCAGTCTATTATAGCGCCTATAAATTAGCCCACGATATTGCAAAGAAAGCCGAACGTAGCTACAATTTTGAACTGGGGACCGATGATGCATTTATTTCGTATGGTTACTGGGACAGCATGAAGAAGGGTTTGCAAAGTGCGGATCAGATTCTGCACGATATAAAACGAATGGAAACGAGTTACCTCGACAAAAACAAACGAGAATACGAGTTGACAAAACATGTTTCACTTATTTTGCTCGATCCCTTGGCGATTGTAAGACTTCGTGCAACCGGCGTTTGCGATTTTGAAATTCCGGAGGTATTGTTTGACATGGATTATGCCGGTAATTATTTTAGACGAATAAAATCGGTAAGCATAAGCCTGCCCTGTATTGCAGGACCTTATACTTCGGTAAGCGCCAAACTTTCACTGGTCAGTAACCGGTACAGAAAAAATACCACCCCTGATAACTTAGCAGCAACAGGATATACTGAAGATCCGGGGAACGACGAACGCTTTGTTTATAATGTTGGCACTATTCAATCCATGGCAGCCAGCAATGCACAAAATGACAGCGGGATCTTTGAACTGAATTTCAAGGACGAACGTTACCTGCCATTCGAGGGTACTGGTGCAATCAGTAGCTGGAGATTGGAACTTCCAACGGAAATCAGACAATTCGATTACGATACGATCTCTGATCTTATCGTTCATATTAAATATACTGCACGAGAAGGAGGTTCAGGATTAAAAGTATTGGCAAATGGTTCTCTAAAAGACCAGTTGGACATATTGAAACAGCAACTCAGCCAGGAAGGTTTACACGTTGCGTTGAACCTGAAACACGACCTTCCAAATGAATGGTACCGGCTTAAAAACAATGGTTCTGTCGATTTAACGATCGATAAATTACGATTACCCTACATGGCTCAAACCTTAGCTTCATCTATTGTTGAAGTCATGTTTGTCGCAAAGGCAAAGAATAACCCGGCAAATTTCACGATTAATATTGATACAGTACCATTAAACCTCTCAAGAATCGATGAGTGGAAATTGTGTAAGGGCATTAATTCAACAATCATTTTAGATACCGCATTTAACCTTTCGGTTCAAGCTGCACAATTAAGTAAGCTGGATGAACTGATAATGGTGGTGAAATATAGTTTTTAAGGATACAATAAGTTAGCAAAACGCAAATTCACCACCAACAAAAGGTGGTAATGAGTCAAATAAAACAGCCCCGGCGCTTTGCGCCAGGGCTGTTTCTTTGTAGCGGGGGCAGGATTTGAACCTACGACCTTTGGGTTATGAGCCCAA
>Ga0182027_10001960_pt1 | contig 33579 bp, 33 predicted proteins | sample 712E1DmetaG_FD_121300 | JGI IMG/M metagenome (GOLD analysis project Ga0182027, IMG submission 121300) | Permafrost microbial communities from Stordalen Mire, Sweden - 712E1D metaG (Illumina Assembly) | ecosystem: Environmental > Terrestrial > Soil > Wetlands > Permafrost | place: Sweden...
ACCCTGCGTAAAAACAACGATATTGCGGTTTTGAAGTTTTTGGCTGGCTGCGATTGCCTCACGGACTTGTCGCTCGGCATTTTCAGCTTTAGTCTTTTCGGTTTCACTTGGGCCTTGTGCCCAAGTGGTAAAAATAGATTCCCAATCTCTGCTCATAAAGTCTTTCCTTCAGCATGCCTCTTGTATTTGCCGCCACAGGACGGGGCGGCATTCTTCCGGCGCAAAAATTGTATTGGTCTTCCGTGCCGCATTGCTTTTCTCTTTCTTAGCCACCGCCATCTTCATTTGTTATTGCCTTTAAACCTCTTTTTCCGCGAGGCGCTCTTAGGGGTGAACAAATTGCAAACAACTATGCGATTGCCGATACCGTCAAATACACCAAAAATGGGTGATTAGGCGCCATTCAATGGCGTCAAATCACCCTTAGGTTGTGCCCTTTTTCAAATCCAAATTTGCAAGTGGGCTCCTGATATTTGCAATTTCCTTATTGCTGACGTGAGTATAGATTTCCGTGGTTTTGATACTGGAATGTCCCAGAACTTCCTGGATCTGCCGAAGGCCGGTGCCTTGTTCGAGAAGGTGGGTTGCAAACGTGTGGCGCAAGGTATGAATCCCTCCTTTGCGGGTCACTCCTGAAGCCCGGCAGGCATGAGTGTCGGGGTTTGTTCCATGAAAACGCGTTTTCCTTTTGTTGCTGCCGGCATTCACCCTGGGCTGGTTAAAAATCAATTTATGCGCGTTTTCGAAGCAAGCACAATTGCAAAAGCGGAATGTGGAAGACTTTAGGGCTGGAGTGCAAAAATACGGATTGCGCCCTTCGCGCCTTTGCGATGAATCTTTATTCCTTTTCCCGTCAGTTTCGGGAATTGACTTTTTTACGGTCACATCGTAATTTGGTCATGGTTTCCACCTCAATTTAAACAGAAACGGAACCCCCATGCCTAAAAAATCTCCTCCAAAGATAATCGTCCAACGTCTTGAACACGGAAAAGGCCTGCCCCTTCCTGTACGCATGACCAAAGGTTCCAGCGGTTGCGACGTCTGCGCGGCAGTGGAAACCGACATGGTGCTTGAGCCGGCCGGCCGCGCGCTTGTACCGACCGGGTTCTGCTTTGAAATCCCGCAGGGATACGAAGTGCAGGTGAGGTCGCGGAGCGGCCTTGCGGTGAAGCACGGCGTGTTCGTGCTCAATTCTCCCGGCACCATAGACTCCGACTACCGCGGCGAAGTGAAGGTCATCCTCGCCAACACGGGAAATGCTCCATTTACAATCAGGAGGGGTGACCGTATCGCCCAGCTTGTGGTTGCGCCGGTGGCGAATAATGTTGATTTTGCGGAAAGCGAAAGTATTTCGGCAACAAAAAGGGGAGCGGGCGGGTTCGGACATACCGGAGTGTAAGAAAAGTTACAGATTGCAGGTTACAAGTTAAAGGTTGTTTAGGGTGTCCCGTTAACCTGCAAACCTGGAACCTGTAACTTGGAACCATCTTTTAGCGAATCCATTACCGCTTTGAACGACTCCGCCAGCGGCGCCTCAACGGTCTTTTCTTCCCCCGACGGCAGCTTAAATGTTATATCCTGCGCGTGAAGCATCATGCGCGGAAAAACGGCCTGCGCGGCCTTGTCGCCGTAGAGCCTGTCGCCCGCAACAGGATGACCGATGCTGTAAAAATGTACGCGTATCTGGTGCTTGCGGCCGGTGTGCGGGTTTGCCTTGACAAGAGTAAATTTCGCAAAGCGATCGAGGACCTCGAATTCGGTGCTGCTCGGCTTTCCCCGCAATTCGTCCACGCCCATGCGGCCAGACCCGAACTGGTGGATGGGCTTGTTGATGCTTCCCTTTGCCGCGTCGAGCGCGCCGTGTACAACGGCGATATACGTTTTTTTTATGGTGTGGTTTGCAAACTGGTCGTTAAGGCATTTGTGCGCAGCCGCGTTTTTCGCAAACAGCATGACGCCGCTCACGTCCTTGTCGAGCCGGTGCACCACGAAAATCTTCTGATCATATTGTTTCGACAGAAGGCCGAGAAGCGTGTCTTTTCCTTTTTCGCTGCCGGGAATTGAGGTAAGGCCTTCGGGTTTATTGACGGCGATAACGTCGTTGTCTTCGAAAAGTACGGGGATGGTCATGATGTAAAAATACTATCAAAACTTTTTAAATGATTCGATTTCTAATAGTTACAAATTAAATAAAAGGGCGGTCGGTAACGGCTTTTCCCGTTGCAGGCATTGACAAAAATATCAATAAACCGTATATTCTCACTGTGGAGGTTTTTCGAACAAAAACCCGATGCGCCTTTTCCACCCATCCATCAAAATTCTTTTTCTCCTGGCATTCCTGTTCCCGGTTTCATTTCCCATTGCCCAGCCCTCCCAGGTAACTTTATATCCCGGCATTACGCTTCGCCAGCACGAGCTTGCCCAGAGCGTGATGCACGAGTTCTTTGCAAAGCACTGGAGCAAGGCGGAAACGCTGTGCCGCGAAATGCGCGGGCTGGAGCTGGCCGACACTCTTCTTCCCATGAGTTTAATGCTGGGGTTCGCCACGCGGGCATGGCGCATCCTTAACGACGAATTCGAAACACCGCAGGAATCCGAAACTCTGCACCGGGAGCTGGGACCGCTCCGCGCCGAATGCCTCCGCGTGCTTCACCAACGGCATTTTGCCGGCTCGACGCGTCCCACGCGCATGTTTCTGGAGGCCGGGATCAACGGCCTTCATGCCACACTGCTGATCCGTTCGAAACCTTTTTCGGCGCTTTCCATCGGGCTAAAATCGTACCGGACGCTGGATTCCATCCGGGCCATCGCGCCGCGGATAAAAGACGTTTACCTGGGACTGGGACTTTTTCAATGCTCGCTTGCAAACGAGCCGGGCATCATCAGTTTCGCGTTGCGGCTTTTTAACGGCCTGCATGTGAGCTACGATTCGGGCCTTGTGTATCTGCGGACCTGCGCCGACAGCGCGCTGTACACCCGGCAAAGCGCCAAGGAATACCTTGTCCAGTTTCTTTCGCCAATCAAGCCGCATGAGGTCGCGGAGAAACAGGCCGTTTTCAAGGCCCTTCAAACGGAATACCCGGACAATCCGTTCTATGTTTTCCAGGAAATCGATGAGGCAATGGCATTTCACCGGGCGGATGTTTTTTCCGGCGGCAAATACCGATGGGTTTTGCCGCGCATCAGCGGCTTTGACACATGCAACTATTCCCTGTGGCGCGACGCGAACCTGGTACGGTGGCAATGCGCCGCCATTGATTCGGCCATGACCCGAGAATTGCGTCCTGCGGCTTTTGAACAGAAACAGAGTTATTCCTTTTATCCTGTATTCCTGAACGCGGCGCGGCTGCGGTATGTGCTGGACACAAAAAAATATTCCCCGAGGGAATATAAAACGACGGTCCGCATATACAATATCCAGAAAGACCGTGCATATTCCGTTTTGCGGAAATCCGGCATTAATCCCATGCTCCGGGAATACTTTCTGTGGCATATCGAGGACGGATTGCCGTGATGCCGGGGCAGCGAGACCACATCGTTGACAAAAAGCTCAGAATCCCATAGGTTCACAAGTATGAAAACACTTGCCAAGTCGGTGTGCATTTTTGCAGTGCTTTCAGGCATCACCCTCTGCCATGCTCAAACCACCCTGAAAAATGTGCTGGTGTTCGATAAGACCGGTCTTCCCTACAGCGAGCCTATTGTTCCCGCCGATTCGATGATGGCGCAATTGGGCCGTGCAAATAATTTTTCCATTGCCATTACCGTAGACTCCGCGCTTTTTAATGACGATACGTTACAACGGTATCAGGTTGTTGTTTTCAATAATGTGGGAAGAAATGTTCTTGATGCATCACAGCAAAACGCCTTTATCCGCTATATGAAAAACGGGGGAGGGTATGTGGGCTGGCACGCATCGGCGACTGCGCAGGGACAGTGGTCGTGGTATACCGATTCGCTGGTGGGCGGAGATGATGCGCCCGGTACCGCCAAAGCCAGCTCCGTGGTATATACCGACACGGTGGCGCGGGCAGGCCACGATTTGGGCGCAGATCATCCGATTATGAGAGGCGTTCCCAAACGGCTCCCGCAATACGGCGAATGGTATAATTGGAACCCCAATCCCGCAAACAATCCTGCAATTACCGTTTTGCAATGGTATACCACTGCCGGAATATTTTCAAACGTTCCTTCATCTTTTCCCGAAACCTGGTGCAGGGAATATGGTGTCGGCCCGAAAAAAGGCAGGATGTTTTATACCGAATTAAGCCATCAGGACAGTATTTTCTCAGCGACATGGTACCGTACTATGGTTCTCAACGCTTTGAAATGGGCCGCATATGATGGGGAAACGTCCGTAACACGGCAGGGCGCGCCGGCCTGTAAACATTATCCGGCGATCGAAAGCGGTTTGTCAACCTCTGATCGCAAAAACCAATCGGGTTTTTACTCACTCAACGGCCGAGGACCGACGATTGGGGCATCGAGCCAAATAATGGTCCGTAAGCGGCAATGGAGCGGGCTCCCGTGCTTATATTTCATTTCGAACCGCCCGAAACAGTAAATTCACGGCTTCTTCAATAAACCAGAACAATTGTTTGTCAATATCAAACCAACCTGAGCCGTGCCATGACGGTTTGGGCTATTGTCAACTCGTACGGCAGTATCCAGGCCATCGAGAATCCCGCTATTCTTCCTGCGTTGTTTCCGGGATCAAGCATCATACCAACCATGAACAAGGCCGGCAACAGCAAAAGATACCCCCGTGGGAATGAAGGGGCCTGTTTTCGCACGATTAAACAAATGTCGATGACAAGGGCGGTGAGGAAGGGGATATGGCCAAGAAAAGTGTGAAAAAGAAAGGTCCTTTGGTAGGTTGCCGGTGAAAACAGGAGCATCAGCGAATGGATCCATGATCCGGGACTGAAATAGTGTTCGAACCCGGTCGACGGCAAGGCTTCTCTCAAAAGAAAATAGGCAAGGGCCGCAGGAATTAGGGCCGCAAACCACTTCCACTGTGGTTTTCTTTGTCGAATCGACTCTATAAGAAGAAAAAGAACAAGGACAATGCCCGTTGTTTCTTTTTGCATAATGCCCAGAACCGCCGAAGCTGCAAAAAAAAGAACGTTTTTCCGCAAAAAAAGAAGATATAAAAGAACGATAAAAAAGCAAGCTCCCGCGTCGGTCGAGGCGACCAAGCCCATGGTAACGTTAAAAAATGAAAACACAAAGGCAACGGAGCCAAAAAGCGCAAGCGACGGGTGTATCGCGAATTCGGATATGGCGATAAAAAAGAGCAATGCCGCCGAAAGGCAAAGAAAAACAAAGTCCACGAGCGTGAAATAAAAAAAATATTTTTTATAGGCAGGCGTCAATACGGAGGTGATTTCTGGATCATAGGCCGGCAGTGCGGAAAGTGCTTTTACAAGGAGCGGGGTTAAAATTCGATATTTATAGGGATTTCCCACATTATTATGCAGGACATCGTCCGTCATGGCAAAGTAGGTTTCGTGATCGTGGGGAACCAGAGTAAAATTGTGCTGTTTATAGGTAAGATAGGCGACAGGATATCCTACCATAAGCACAACGGCAAACACGAAAAGGAATGAAGGAAATATTTTCATGACGGACGCGACCCATTTAATGCCAAACCACCAGACCTGATGCCCCGTTACCCGACCGTTTCTGCATTTCTGCAGTGATGGGCCCGTGCCCCGCAGGACTCCCGGAAAACCTTTTCAATTCCCTTCCATCAATTGAATATGCATGCAGGAGCGCATTCCGGCTATTACGAGACCAGTCCGCCGGTGCGTGTCCGATGCGCCTGTTGCTGTTTATTGACGTTGCGCTGTTTGCCGTGATAATAGTCCCGTTGGCGCCGACCGCCATGAAAGCGCCGCCGGCAAAAGCCGCTTTGCCGAGTTTTTTTGCTGCTCCGGAGCCGCCAATAAAAATCACTTTGTTGAGATTCTGGGTCGTACCGGAACTGCAGGCGGTCCATGAAGTTCCGTTGACGGAGGAAAAAACAACGCCATTGTTCCCCACCGCGATATAGGTGCCGTCGCCATACGCGATGTCGTTGATTACGGCGTTGGCCAGGTTCATGTTCTGATGACTCCAGGTTCCTGAAGTGTCAACGGTGGGCATTGCGCCCATGATTAAGCCCGTGCCGAAAGCCATGCCGTTGTTAAAATAGAAACCACTGATGTCGCCCTTGCCTGAATCGATATGGTTCCAGGTGTAAAGGTCTTTTGACGCCGAGATCCAATAGTCATGGAAATTGTCGACGATAATTCCGTACCATGTCGGTGAATACGGGTTCGGGTTGTAACTCAATCCGGTGAAATACATGGTTTGGGTGGAAGCGATAGGCGTATAAGTGAAGAAGACATTACCCGAACCGTCAACGGTTTTGAAGATTTTCACAATCTGGCCGCCGCTTCCCAGGCCAACGAATTGATCGGCCGATGCAACATAGGTCATCTTGCCGAAATAAGACTGCATGGCGCCCAAATAGAGCGGGACCCACGTGGTGCCATAATCGTTCGAGCAAAGGATCGCGCTGTATCCGCCGGCAACCATCTCGCCGCCGGCGCCGCAGGTTATAGCGCTGATCGTATAGGTGTAATTCGGGTTGGGCCCGTGGAACGTCGCGGAGGTCCAGGCGGCGCCGTCACTTGACGTAAGGTAACTCGTTCCTGCACAGGCGAAGAATTTGCCGCCGCTGTACTCCACGTCGGTAGGGACGTCGGTTGCGGTAAATGCGGTGCTCCACGATGTCCCGGTTGAGGATGAGATGATCATATTGTTCGAGCAGATGCCGACATAGGCGCCACCACCATAGATGACATTGGTGATAGTGCCGTTCGTGCCTGAGGCGCAACTTCCCCAGACCGTATAGCCTCCGGCCGCGTACACGCCAACCGCTGTTGCCAAAACGAGCATTACCGTTAACAAACGCGGAACCGATAATCCGCGGCCGGCTGAATTTCCTGTCCTGTTGAAGCATTTCATGACGAGACCTCGATGGTGAAAGGTTAGGGATTCGAGATAGAAATTAGTTCTTTATTATCAGATATGCAAATCAACATGAGCATTGGCGGAAGAAAATAAACGATTTATTTGCGGTATAACGTCGGGCTTATTTTGCGAGTGATAAGCCCGTCAACTCACATTTTTCCTTCTTAAGTGCGCTGGCCGCGCGATACGCCTGCGAGCTCCTTTTCTCAAGCTGCTCCAGTCAGGCCTTCACAAATGCGCCAAAGCGATTCTTCCGCATCCCTGTCCCTGAACGTGCACGGCACTTCCCGCCGCTGGTCAAAGAATTTCCCGGTAACACCCTCAACCTCCGGGCTGCTCGCAAGCCAGATGGCCGTGTCGGCCCCCTGAGCAATGGTGCGGCCGAAGAAAAGGCCCAGCACGCGCATGAGGAGGCGCACCGCTGGACCCACATCGCGATACAGGCCCGTCTGCACCACCAGGCCGGGCGCCATGGCATTGGCGGTGACGCCGCTTTTTTCGAGCCGGCGCGCAAAGGCCCAGGTGAGCATCCGGTTGCAGGCCTTGGACTGCTTGTACGCCTTTTGCGCATCGTATGCCCGGCGTTCGAACTGGAGGTCGTTTAAATCAAGGTCGCCCGCGAAGGTGGATGCCACATTGACAATGCGTGCCGGCGCGCTCGCCCGGAGCAGGTCGAGCAGCTCCCGCGTAAGCAGCCAGTACCCGAGCACGTTGGTGGCAAAGGTGAGTTCTATTCCGTCAACGCTTGTCTGGCGCCGGGGCCGGTTGATGCCGGCATTGTTGATGAGCGCGTCGAGGCGGGAGAATCTTTTGCAGAACTGCTGTGCAAATTCACGGATGGACCGCTGGTTCGAGGTATCGATGCGCATGACCGCACAGTCCTTTTTGCCCGTGCGGCGCGCAATCTCGGCGGCCGTCTGCTCGCCGCGTGCGGTGTCCCGGCAGGCAAGGATGACCTCAGCACCGAGCGCGGCGAGTTGAAAGGCGATCTCCTTGCCGAAGCCCGAGGTGGGGCCGGTAACGACCACCCGTTTACCCGTCATGGAAACAGTTTGGGGATGTTTTATGTCCATTGAGCAAACCTCCATTTAAAAAAACTCAGGATACGGAGCAAATCAAAAACACAGGAGAAAATTACTGCATTTCTTCGAGACCAAAGGTCTTTTAGGAAACGTTTTCAGGACACGCCCAGTCACGGATATTTTTAAATTGATCTCCGGGTTGATGCCAAACCCTTTCTGGGCTGGGCGAAACGGATATCGTATCTTGACATTTGAGGAAATAAGAGGGCCTCTTTCGCTAAATATGATAGGCACACCCGAACCGTACATGGTCAGTTCCGCCTGACAAGGAACGGTATTGTACCAAAGCGCAAAGTATCCGCCTGCCATCATATTAATAATATTGTACCGGATTATACCGGCAGATGTTGATGTTTTTACCCCAATCCAGGCCCCGACGAAAACGGAATCTTTTGCAGATGAGAACCGGACCGTATAGGACGTTAAAGTATCAGGATGTTTATAACTGTTGTCTGGAATGGAGTCGTGAGGGTAAAGGACATGTGGATCCTTTGCCACCATTTCAACCCAGAAAACATAAGCGCTGTCGGCAGGCTGGGCATTTGCCGTGACGAAAACCGCGAAGGAAAGGAAGAAAAGAGTTTTGATATGCATCAAAGTCAAACGCCTTGCGTCAATAAAATTAACTGATATTCTCGACAAATTGGACCTTTAAACCATTCGGGTCCATGACATAGATAAATTTTATCGTAGGATTCGGCTGGAATGGCCCGGAGTGGATTGCAATATTTCTCTTTTTTAATACTTCGGTGACCTTTTCAATTGATTCAACGGTGAAGCCCAAAGAAATATCCTTTCCAAAATCAATTTCGCTGTTTTTCGCGTCATATATCAGTTCAACTTGTGTGTCTCCGGCGCCTAAAAATGACGGTTTCATATCCGGATTGGGATTCATTTTCCTGTTAAGCTGAAGGCCAAGAACATCCTGATAAAACCGCAAGGAATTCTCCATGTCTTTCACATTAATCGTCGCCCAGCAAAACGTCATTTCAACCTCCCACCTGATGAGTGATATTCTTTATATAATACATAACCGTCCTACCCAGGCATTTACTCTTCAATCCCTCCCTCTACAATTCCCATAAACATTATTAAAACATCGTTCTATACCGCAGGGAAAATTCCCTTGTCGAAAAATGCACACCCCACATTTCGGGCTTGTCAATGGGAAAAAGTCTCCAGGAAAAAACAAGCTGAACTTCCGAGGCGACTTTGTGAAATAATTTGAATTGATAACTGATCCCATGATTTAAAGATATATTGATGGGTCTAAAAAGATTTTTCTCGTTTTCAATCTCTGTATGCTTAACTGAGTTAATATAGTATTGCTGGAAAAGAGATGCTGAAACCAAATATCCTATTTCGATGCCGCTGAAAATATAAAACGGTGTATTATTTATAAAAACATCGACGTTAACCGGAATGGATAAATAATATTGAGTCAACTGAAAGTATCCTAAACTAAAATACTGGGAATCAACAGGAACCCCTGTAAGCATGTCGTAACTTTAAAGCCAGAAATTGTCATTAAGTTTCACCCTGTTGCCGGTCTGGGTAAACCGAAGTCCGGTACTGAACCTGAAAGGATTCTTAAAATTTACGGCCACGCCACCGGACAAACCGTAGCCAAATCGCGGGGAAAACTCCCAGAAGTCTAATTGCTCGTTATAATTATGCCAGACAAAGGCGCCTGATACTTCACCAAAAAACCGTATGGTTTTATTTTTTTCCGCTGCTGCGGTTTTATTTCCTGAACCCAATACAATCGGGGACGACCGGGTGCTCGTGTCGGCAGCCGGTGCGGGGTGCGGGGCTGAGCGGGCAAGTGTGTCTTCAATATAATCCAAGTCTGATTCGGCTGTTTTTCCCTGGCCAAACAGGGCAAAGGAGCAAAAGATGATTAAAAGGCTGGTTTTCATATTGTTGAGTTTTATTCTCCTTTCGCAACAGCCCGATTGTTTTTCCTCCTTTCCAAGGGGGTGGCAGCGTTCTCGCTGCCGGGGGTTGTTACGATAAGCATTTTCTTTGCCGGGTTTAAGGGCCGGTGAGGCCCTTCCAGCATTATTGTATTTATTTTCTTTTTATTCTTTCTTTCGTATTTATTCTTCCTCGTCCATCCCTCTCTCCACAATTTCCACAAACATTTTTAAAACGTCATCCTTCAGCGGGCATGACCTCGGCGTTTTCGTCAGAAACAAAATATCGTAAAAATGTTCCGTCTGCGGCGCAACGAAATATTTCGGAAGCCCTTTTCTCGGGTCAAGATAGCGGTGCGGCGATAGGGCAGCGAGCTGGTTGCGCACCGCCTCGCGGGCAAACGGTTCCCATGTGGAAAGCTCTATGCCCACCACAACCGGGTCGGTGTCGATAAAGACGCGGTTTTCTATGGCGAGCGTGTTTCCCATATCGACAAAGACCTTGATCACTTTATGCGCATCTTTTTTGTCCTGAAAGGTGAGGCTGCCGTTGTAGGGCTTGCAGCGCTTCCATTCTTTGGGGTTTATGAAGTGGGTGTAAATTATTGCCGCTGTAAGGGCGAGCCTTTCAACGTCGCCTTGCTGGATGGCATGGGTCAAAAAGCGCTTTCCCCCGGATTCATTGATTCTTGAAAATACTGATTTCATGGTGACACCGGCATGGCAGTCCTTTTTTATCAATTTATTTTATGGAATAATGCTGGGCAATTAGAAATATATATAGATAATACTGTTAAATCATCGAATTTTTTGTAGGATGCCTGCATGGAGGGACACGACATTTTTTACCTTTCAACTATTCTCCGCGGGTGCGCCCAGCGGATGTTTGAATCTTGCAAATATCGGTACCCGGCCGCACCCAGGAGAGGGGAGTACTGAGGGCAGCGAAGCTGGCCGAAGTCGGGGGAGATACTTCTCCCCCGAATAGTATTGTATCAATTAGTTTTTAATATCATGCAAAATATTGCACAATTCAGATTCTACTCCGACCTCAATGACTTCCTCCCTCCTCAAAAACGTAAAAGGCAATTCGATTATTCATTTTCCGGTAATCCTTCCATAAAGGATGCGATTGAGGCAATCGGAGTTCCTCATACCGAAATTGACTTGATTATCGTTAACCGCGGATCGGTCGATTTTGAATATCATCTGAACAACAATGATTCCATTGCCGTTTACCCGGGATTTGAGGCTTTGGATGTTTCGCCGTTACAAAGACTTCGGAAGGCACCTCTCCGTAATCCGAAATTCATCTGCGACGTGCACCTCGGCGCGCTTGCGCGCCTGCTCCGCCTTGCCGGGTTCGACACCCTGTACCGCAACGATTACGCCGACCAGCAGATCGTGGAAATTGCGATAAGGGAAAAGCGCTGCATCCTCACGCGCGACAGGGGCGTTTTGAAGCGCAAGGCGGTCACGCACGGCTATTGCCTCAGGAGCACACAGCCGGAAGAGCAGGCGCGCGAAGTGCTCGCCAGGTTCGACCTGTATTCGTCAATGAAACCGTTTTCGCTGTGCATGGGATGCGGGGGCGCCGTGTCGCGCGTTGACAAGGCGGCCGTGGCCGCCGGCCTTCCCGAAAAAACGCGGAAATGCTACGATGAGTTTTACAAATGCGGCTCGTGCGGGAAAGTATATTGGCAAGGCAGCCATTTTTCAAATTTGGAAAAAACAGTCGAAGGATTGACGCGGGACCGCAATCGCGGCAACGGCCGATAATGAATACTGCTTTTCAAAAGATCAGGCGTCTTTTTTCCGGAACCAACACCCTTCTCAAATATATCGGCCCGGGCCTCCTGGTCACGGTCGGGTTCATCGATCCGGGCAACTGGGCCGCGAACCTTGCCGCAGGGTCTTCGTTCGGGTACAGCCTCCTCTGGGTCGTGACGCTTTCCACCATGATGCTCATCGTGCTCCAGCACAACGCTGCGCACCTCGGCATAGTCACCGGCATGTGCCATGCGGAAGCGGCCGAAAAATTCATACATCCCTGGATTTCCAGGCCCCTGCTTTTTTCCGCGGTGCTGGCGGCGGTCTCCACGGCGCTTGCGGAGATCCTCGGCGGCGCGATCGCGCTCAACATGCTTTTTCACCTTCCCCTGCGCATAGGGGCGGTGCTTGTTACGGGGTTGGTCTTTTTCCTGCTGTACGGAACCTCCTACAACAAGCTGGAAAAAATCATCATCGGGTTCGTGTCGCTCATTGGGCTGTCGTTTCTGGCCGAGCTGGTTCTTGTCAAATGGGACCTGACCGCCGCCGCGACGGGCGCATTTGTCCCGTCGGCCCCGCACGGCGCGATGCCGCTCGTGATGAGCGTGCTCGGCGCCGTGGTAATGCCGCACAACCTTTTCCTCCATTCGGAGGTGATCCAGTCGCGGCAGTGGGGGCAGGAAGGGGAGCCTGCCGTGACGCGGCACCTTAAGTTCGAAATATTCGATACCTTTTTTTCCATGGTGGTGGGCTGGGCCATCAACAGCGCCATGATCATACTGGCCGCGGCCACGTTTTTCCAGTCGGGAATAAACGTTGACTCGCTCGACCATGCCGAGGCAATGCTGCGGCCCATTGCCGGGCCGGTTTCCTCGTTCATATTCGCCGTGGCGCTCCTGTTTTCGGGTATCGCCTCGAGCGTTACCGCGGGCATGGCCGGCGGTACGATTTTCACCGGCATGTTCGGAAAATCGTACGATGTCAAGGACAGGCACACGGCAATCGGGATTGCCATAACGCTCCTGGGCGGCCTGTTTGCGATTTTCTTCATAACAAATTCGTTTCAGGCGCTTTTACTTTCGCAGATGGCCCTCGCCATCCAGCTGCCTTTTACGGTCTGCCTGCAGATCTACCTGACGTCATCGAAGAAGGTGATGGGGAAGTATGCGAACCCGAAGCCGGAGTTGATAGCGCTGTGCCTGATTGCGGGAATTGTAATTGTGTTGAATATAATGCTTTTAATTAGTTTTATAGGTTCATAAAGATCTGGTGGGGAAACCGTAACCGGTTTCCCCTGGGGTGCCGCTTCCTCCCGCCGAAAGACGGCGTGAGGCGATCTGCACCCACACCCCTTCCAGCAAAGGGGCGCACCAAAGTCGCTCGCTTGACGCTCGCGCGGTGTCGCCCCTTCGCAACGCAACCTCAGCGGTATGCCGCTTCGCGGCGATATTAAATCATAACAGGATTTTTTATCGTTCACCTACCGCTCGCGGGTGCGCCCAACGGAAGGAGGAATCTTGTTGCTAGTGCTACCCGGCCGCACCCAGGAGGGGGTAGCGAAGGACCGCGCGTCTGCGCGGGCTAAAGCGAGGGATTGCGCCCGCCCACCGGAAAGGGCGGAAAGCGCACTTCCCCCACAAGAAATCTTTATTATTTATTATCCAGCCTCCATGACAATGTCCCAATCATACACCCCTGAAATCTTTTTGCCTAACTTAACAACAAGGAAATCCTCCGCGTACCAGTTTCCGGACATCAGGTTTCTTATCAAAGACAAACTACCCTCAAGCTGGACATATTCCTTATTTTCTATTTCCGCTTTTTCCCTGCATTGCTCAATGCATTCCCTGCTTTCGGTGGGTTTGATGTTGATGTAAACAAGCCGGTTGGAGCACGAAGGGTCCATGGCCTTTACCATTTCGGCCGCGTTTTCTTCACCGTACAGTTTGGCGAAAAGGGCCTTTTGCTCTTCCGGCGTTTTTATCCACAGGTGGTGAAGGTGGGCCTCGGAATGGTGCTCAATCTGGCCGCGCGAGAAAAACGCCTGGCTCGGGCATTTTTCAAAATGTTGTTTGAATAGGTTTTTCGAGCCGAGAAGGATGGTGCAGCAGTCGTGCGCGCGGGGAACCACGAGCTGTGTTGACCGCGCGGCAAGCCCTGCAGTTGCGTTTCCGCACAGGCCGTAACAAAGGAGAATTGCGTCGTATTCCCGGCCGGACTGCTCCGCCGAATCGATTTTTTTCTGGAGCGATTTGCGCAGCGCGTCCGGCTGGTCGTGCGAACCTATGGCGGTGAATTCCAGGTCTATCACGTGGGGCATGCCCGCCATGCATGCGCAGATTTCTCTTGTAAATGTTTCGCATGCGAGGAGCTTGAAGAACATACCTTTTTCCTTCAGTAAATAAAATCCGCTATCGCGTGCGCCGGCAGCGTCGCCTTGACAATCTGCGCCCCCTGCCTGATCTTGAATGCGATGGCCGCCGCGGTGTTGTTGTACGCGACCACCGCCATCGTGCCGTTTTGGTTTCTGAACGCCGTTGCCTCGAGACCGGTAAGCGTGCTCGCACAGCCCATTCTCTGCGCGCCCGGGCGCAGGTATTTGCTGAATTGCGCTATATAATAGTACGAGGGATTATAGTGCACCGAATCGTTGTTGAAATCGATGTCGACCGATGATGCGCAGCCCGTGTTCGGGTCATGCCGGGGAAGGCCGTTCTGGTCCAGCACCAGGTTCCATTCGACCCATCCTTCGGCCCAGTTGTTGAGGTCGCCGATGATGTCGTGCGCGTACTTCTGGCCGATAGTCCAGTTGTACATCGGCAGGTTGTCGGCCTCTTCCGTGGCCAGCAGATGTTTTGTTGGAAAATTGTCATGCGTCAAGGCGACATTGTCGAACTGGTCGCCCGAGTACCAGTGAAACGCGGTGCCCCAGGCGTATTTCGCCGCGGCCGTATCGCCGAGGATGGTGGTCGCCCAGGTTGCGACATGGTCCTTGTTATGGTCGAAAATCATGACCTTTGCGTCCACCCTGTTCAGGGCAAGCGCCGGGCCCAGGTGCAGCTTGAGAAAGTCGCGCTCCGAAGCTGCGGTGTAGATGCACGATTCCCAGGTCTGGGTCGCTTCGGGTTCGTTCTGGATGGTGACGCCCCATATCGGCACCCCGTAGTCCTTCATCCCCTGGATGTACTTTACAAACATTAATGCCCATGCGTCCTGGCAGGCGGGCAGGAGCGTGCCGCCGTTGAGCATGTTGTTGTTTGATTTCATCCAGGCCGAAGGAGACCAGGGCGAGGCGAATATCTTGATGTCGGTCCCGGGAATTGCCATAGCCTCTTTTATCATCGGGATCATCCACGTGGTTTCATGCTGGAGGGAGAAATTGGCGAGCTGATAGTCGCCGGCCACGTCGTCGTAGGAATATTTGCCAACGCTGAAATCGCAGCTCTGCAATTGCGTTCTGCACACCGTGTATCCCGAACCCGTATAGGGGCTGAAGTAGGATTTTAAAATCGCGCCTCGTTTCGGTTCACCGATCTTATCGAGGTTGTACCCGGTTGCCTCGGTGAATGCGCCGCCGAACCCGAGGATGGTCTGATATTTTTTCGTGGTGTCCACGGTGACCGTGGGAATCGCGGAACCGTCGTCGTTTGCGAATGTCAAGGTTGTTTTGAGTGCCAGAAAATCGGCGGCCTGGGCTGTCTGGACCACCTGAACGGAGCCTGCGGGCACGCTGCGCTGCAGTTTGAGGTCATAGGTGCCTGCAAGGCCGGCTATTGCCAGTTTCGCAACACTGTATCCCACTGCCCAGGCCGTGAGCGTGTCGATCACGGCGGCCTTTTTTTCGCTTGCCTGGATCAAAACGGTCTTTGAAGACAGGTTCAATCCGTTGCATGCGATTGGCCGGGGACCAATCGCCGGCACCTTGAGGACCGAGGATTTTTCCGCCACCTGGATGCGGAGCAGATGAATCCCGGAGGTTGATGTTCCGGAAAACAGGAGCATCGAATAATCTCCTTTGCCCAAGATCCGGTCGACAACAGGCCCGATGCGCCGGCCCGAAAGAGAAAACGCTTCCATGCGCACGCGGCTTGGCCCGTTTGCAACCGAAAAGCGGAGCCTGTTTCCGGCAATACCTGCAAACCCATCAACGGCCGCTTTGGGCAATGTCCTTAACACCTGCGAAGCGCCGCTGCCAAGAATGTAATGTCCGAGCGAATCGGACAGGGAATATCCGCCCGCGATTGCAAGGCTCACGATGGCGCCCTCGATCCCCTGTGACGATCCTGAATCAGAAATTGTGCCGGTTATATTGACCTGTGATTGCGTGAGGCAGGCAAAACACAAGACGCAGATAAAAGCCCGCAGGCCTTTTTTAAACATTTTGAATCTCCTTTTTCCTGGTTTTCCGGAAACTATTCAGGTGATTTTACAGTAATGAATGTAAGAAATAAAATAGATAGAGGAAGAGGATATTTTTAAAGTTGGTTAAAAATATTTATATATTAATGAAAAAAAGAGGAAGATGTTGTGATCGGGAGGATTTCGTGACGCTTCGAAATCCCCTTTACTTCAACCAATTCACCATTTTCATCAATGCAAGGTAGTAGCGCTTCGCGCTTTTTATTGTGTCGTTTGCATTGTCACTACGTTCTTAAGCGCAAGGAAGTCGGGCCTATCGGCCCATAACATTATGTCTTTTACGCTTTGTCGAGAAAACCTGCGCATGAGAAATCCCGCCCCCTTCTTACGCTTCGAGCCAAAGCCACGAGACCTGTATTCTCAGATTTGACAACGGTGAGCGGAAATGCCTATATTTTCCCTTGAGGCTGTTCAAGATGCGGACGAAGGAAGCGGGAAAGCGGGGAAAGATTTGAGCGTCTGTAAAGAAACGCTCTTTATACGCCCACCCGCCCACGAAAAATCAAATTGCCTACCAGTCAAACCCATGCGCCAATATATTAATATATTGATAAAGTAAACAATTCCTGGGCGCCATTTTCCTTGTTAACTGATATATTGATAATACTATTTGTTTCAAATTGATGTTTTCACGGTTTGCGGTAAAAGGTGGAATTCAGATGAAAAAGATGACAAAAAATTTATTTTCCAACGAAACATTATTTATTTGTGCATTCATAATGCTTTTCTCTATTTGCATTTATGCAGCGAATCCGATCATCACCTCGACCTATACGACTGACCCATCACCCCATCAATGGAGTGATGGCAAATACTACATGTACTGTTCCCACGATCAGGACGCGGACGTCGACTGGAACATGGTGGATTACCACGTTTTTTCATCCACGGACCTTGTAAATTGGGTTGATAACGGAATAGCGTTCAAAAATACAGACTCGCCTTTCGGCAACGGCGCCGCGCTTTGGGCGCCCGATTGCATGTACAGAAACGGGCTGTATTATCTCTATTATCCCCAGAACTCCGTTATCGGCGTGGCCACGAGCGCGTCTCCCACAGGCCCTTTTACGAACGCCAAAAAACTGTATCAAACAGCCAACTCGCAATACAGCTACGATCCGATGATATTCGTCGACGATGACAACCAGGCGTATCTGCTTGTTTCCTCCTGCATGAACCCGAACGGCGCGTTCAAACCCGTGTTATGCAAATTGGGCCCCGATATGATGAGCATCACGCAGGAAACCATCCTGTCAACAACGGGCAATTTCCATGAAGGTCCCTGGTTATTCAAACGCAGCGGCACCTATTATTTGACCTGGGGCGGGGGAGATTGTTCGTATTCGACTAGCACGAGCCTTACGGGCCCGTATACGTATCAGGGAGTTATCTGTAATCAATGGAGAAATGCAAACGGTAATCTGATCTCGGGAAATCAGCAGCATCCGGGAATAGCTTGCTTTTCGGGACAATGGTATTTTGCCTCCGCATGGGGAGCTCCCGACAACAAGAGACGTCAGATTTTCATGGAATATCTTTATTTTAATGCAGACGGAACGATCAAATTCATAACGCCGGACATGCAGGGAGTGGTCGCCCCTGGCCTTCCATTCTACCAGGTTGAAGCTGAAAATTATGGTACGATGTCGGGAGTTCAAGTTGAAACATGCAGTGATACAAACCAGGGCTATGATATAAGCTTTATTGAAAATGGAGATTATGCCGTTTACCAAAATATGAATTTCGGGAACGGTGCGAGTAGTTTTCAAGCCAGAGTGGCGAGTACCAATAGCGGTGGAACCATCGAAATTCATCTCGATAGTTTATCCGGGACATTAGCAGGAACATGCGCTGTGTCCGGGACTGGCGGTTGGCAGACGTGGGTCACGAAATCCTGCAATATCAGCGGCGCCAGCGGCACGCATACCTTATTCCTCAAATTTACCGGCAATAGCGGATACCTCTTTAATCTTAATTGGTTTAAGTTTATTCCTGCTCCAACCCGAACGTCAGCGCCAGCTCCTGCTTCGGGAAATGCATCAGGCCGGACCGGCAGGACATTCAAGCTGGGACCAAATCCCGTGTATGATATTCTCGGAAGGAGCATGCCGGTGCAAAGGAGACATCCTTCACGCGCGGTGGGACAGCCGGGAGTTGTTGAGCGGTAAAATGTACCCGCGCTCATTCTGTCAGCTTGAGCTGCTGGTTAGCTGCCGCAGCCCTGTCGCCACGGTCTATGGCCGTGGTTCTTTACTGATTTCCGGCTGAATCAAGGTCTCGTAAAATCTGGCATTGCTTGCCATAGCATAGGGGATAAGCCAGAGAAAGCCTATGCCCAGGCTTAAAATGCAGAGCAAAAACCAGCCGATGAATCTGCATCCTAAACAAAAATACCTGTATTTGTGCCCCATCATTAATTCTTTACTTTTCCTGATTGCATCCAGCCCGCTCATTTCGCTGTTGTCAATCAGTATATAAAATGTCATTGAATATGAAATGGCCGCAATGATCCCCGGCACGATTAATAAAAGCGCCCATAATATTGTGAAAATCCCCATTAACAGATATGAAATAAAAGTTTTTCCAAAAACAGAAAAACCCTTGAATAAATCTTCCAAAACAGGGTTCTTTTCCCGGGTAAAGGACAGAAAATAATAACTTAGTCCAAAAGCGAGGGGGCCGCCGATAAGCAGGTTAAATAGCCAGCCAATCTTTGGAATTGAACCGGGAACTATGCCGATTAATATGTATATGAAAACAACCAATATCGGTGAGCCCCATTTTCCTTTGAGTTGCGACCGGGCATTTGCCATGATGGCGATGTTGCTGATGAACATAGGGTCTCCTTAAAGGTTAAAGGAAAAGAGGATGGAATTGAATAAATCAATTGATCGAGTTTATATGCCGGACTACGACCGCATTTTTCCTTTGCAAACCACCAATCTTGTATTAAGAAACAACCGCCCGCGAGCCAAAGGTGTTTGCAAATGCGGACGGCTGTGATTTAGCGACGTGTTAGGGAAGTTTTGTTTTATTTCGGCCAAAGCATGCTACTAATCCAATCTCAATATCCGGATAAATTGCCCACAAATTTTGGGCTGTGGCGGTCTCAATCCTCGTTTCTAAGGATAACCCCACAAATCTCGTGAAATAGTAGTCGATACCATATCCCAATCCTACTCCCCAAAAAAAACTTCCACAAAAGGCATGCGAGAATACTTCGCGTCCTTGACCGTCCATCGCCCAAGTGTTGTCCTGGATTATGTACGGGCCTGTTTCCAAAATAAGGTACGAAAACAGCAAATTTTGGAACACCTTTCCCATGAGAGCGGAGATTGCGCACTTGTCTGCAACAACCTGCCCAAACATCATATCGCCCGAAGAAAAGGCATTGCCATTAAGTTTAAATCCATTTCTGGCGTAATTTAATCCGATCTTGATGTTTTGTCTAAGAGAGTAATAACCAGCGAAGCTAAATTGAATGCTATTTGTGTATAAATCAATTGCGCCCTTCGATACGACTCCGTCATAATATTCAGTAGTGAAATTTATGAGCTTAGAAAAGCCAATTGTCCCTTTGATTTCGAAGTCAGATGCGAAAGATCCACCTACCATTATCATGCAAAATAGTACGCTTATGTTTCGTTTAGTCATTGTCCTTTTGCCTTCCCTAAACATTAGAGAAACTACGTATTTCTTAACCCAAACGCAAATCCCTCGTCATCCGGGTTTGCCGGTCTTCAGCCCTCTAGAAAAATCGTGCGCCCCAACACCGTCTGTTCAGATTTGACAATAGTGAGCGGAAAGGCTATATTCCCCCATAAGCCGGCCAATCCGCTCCCTCAGGGAGGTGGAGTGGTTCGGAAAAACCAGCATTATTCAGTAATAAAGGAGTACGTATGCGAAAACAGGCACACAATGCATCCAAGGGCGCATTTGTTTTGGCGATTGTCCTTTTTCTTTCATTTTTTCAGAATGTGCAGGCATCAAAGCTCGTGGAAGTGAAAGTGATGGACAAGGATTATCTTCAAGTCTATTTCAAAGACGGGGATGTCACCTTTGTGGATGATGGTTTGGGGCCAACGGCTTTTCTTAATCTTGGCCACGATGCGAGTAAAAATAACGTTGTAAATTATGGCACGGCGCTGAATACCGCCAATGCCGTGGCAACCGCCAACTGGAAACTGACCTCAAACGACGATGCCGCCTACGGGGCTGCGGGACAGGCCCCCGCCAACTGCTACCGCAAATCAAAACTCAACGGCATGTACGAGGGCAATTGGGTCGGCAACGATTATGCGTATTCGCATACCATGGAACACTCCATTTATCTCAAGCTGCCCGGTTCCATGGTGCAGGGAAAAACCTATACGCTCCAGATCAATGCGAACACCAATACCGATTCCACTTCAAAGACCTTTACTTATGACATTTTTAACAGCCGTTCGGAGGCCGTGCATGTCAACCTTGTGGGTTATTCGACGGCCCCGAGCATCAAAGCCGCAGACCTTTATTGCTGGCTGGGTGATGGCGGCGCCAGGGATTACACTGGTTTCCAGGGAAACAGCGTTTATCTGTTTAACACCATTACCCAGACATCGCAGCAGGTGGCCACGGTTGCTTTTTGGAAAGCAAGCGCCGGTGAGGCGCAGGGGTACAATTTCACCCAGTCGCCTGTGTGGAAAGCGGATTTTACCGGATTTACGACGCCCGGAACCTACCGCCTGGCCATCCAGGGGGTCGGCTGCAGCCAGGATTTCAAGATTGCCAATGATGTGTATCATGATCCGTTCATGGTAAACGAACGCGGCTATTTCTATATGCGCATCGGCCAGGACAGCGTCAATGTGCGGCCGGTCCCGCGCCGTCCGTTGTATATACCGGGTGTCAACCCGCCCAGCACCGTGGTGTATATCACCACCATGCAGCCGACCAATGCCAATTGGACGACCTTTTCGGGCGGGGACGTATACGATAATCCCAATGCGTGGGCCGCCTATTCAACCGGCAGGACCAACCCGAAGGCCATTGGCGGGCATGCGGACGCGGCCGACTGGGACAGGAACATGGGCCACATTTCGAACATCTACGACATTCTTCTTCCCTATATATTGACAAACGGGGCCATTGGCGACGACAACCTCGGCATACCGGAGAGCGGCAACGGCATTCCCGACATTATCGACGAAGCCAGAAACGAAGCGGATTTCTGGCTTAACCTGCGCGACGGACAGGCATATGGCTATGGACTTACCAACCCCAACAGCAGCAATGTTTTCTATCAGGCCGGGGCCAATGCAATTGGAGCATGGGCCAATGCGGCCAACGCGGCCATGCTGGCCGAAGCGTTCCGCATTGCCGGTCTCACAGCGCTCATGAACGCCTACCGGGACTCGGCCGTCAATGCCTACAATTTTGCCGGCGGACTGACCGATCAGATGCTTGACTTTAAGCAAGGCATCGGCGACGGATATGTGCGGGGCCGGGACCTCAAGATGATGGCCGCCGCCTACCTTTACAATGTAACGGGAAACACGGCGTATGAGAATGTCATCAATAGCGAAAGTAAAGTTACCGGCACAACGTCGACAATCATTGATGTGCCCAACTATAACCAGCTATGGGCGACCGCCGCGTATTGTTTCACCAACCGTACCGTCAATTACCCGACGTTGCAAAGCAACATGAAAGCCTCGATTATAAACGAGGCCAAAAACAGCGAGGCCAATTACAGCAATTCCAGGCCTTCGCGGCGCTCCACGGACAACAACACCGGATGGTTCCATACCGAGCAGAATGTCCAGCGGACGATCGTTGCCCGTGCAGTGGCCACGACCCAGGCCGACAAAGATTTTCTGGAGAATGCCCTGATACTGGAAGCGGACTGGGGACTTGGCAGAAACCCTGCGAACCTGATCCAGATGACGACGGCAACAACGCCTTTGTCATCAAAACGCAGTGTCGACGCCATGTACATTTCGGGTCAGAATGACGGCACCCCGGGCCAGCATCCCGGCATGACGCCATACTTTAATGTCGTCGATTGGGGCGGCGGCATGGTCATGGGGAATCCAAGCTGGATGACGGTTTTCAGTTATCCTGCCAACGGGACCTGGCCCGTTGGTGAGGTCTATTTTAACACCCGTTACGTGTATGCCCATTCCGAATTCACCCCGCAGCAGACCATGAGGGGTAAAATTGCGTTATACGGATATTTGTATGGTATTCGCGCCGGAGTTCCCGTGGTGCTGCCCTATGCTCCGCATCCGGATGCTGGGTCCCGGTATACTGGGCAGTTGGGCATAAAAAAACTTTCCAATGGAAATATCAGCATCGCTCTTTCCGGAGCGGACGGGCGGGCCGGCGCGGTTATCAAGCTCTTTGATTGTTCCGGCAGGGTGGTACGGGTAATCAAGGCCCGCGGCATCCCGGCAGCGGGCATTGTTCTTGAGACATCCTCATTAGGTAAAGGGGTTTATTTCGTTGAAATGACCCAGTCGGGAGAGCGGGCCCTTGCAAAAATATCAACATTCTAAGAGGTGGGCCCCGTTACGGCGCCGCATGGAAGAACACCCGGCAAGCGGCATCGGGCATTACCGCAATTCTGATGCCCGACGCATTTTGTAAATACCTTTTATCAATCGCGGGAAACGCCGCAAGCCGCCGGCCCCGGATGTCGTACCACACCACGGCGCCCGCGGGGACCGCAGGGCGCCGCGCATGGCCGGTATAGCCCGCGCGCGGCCGGACCGCGGCAGCGGAATGGACAAATACCGAGTCAAAAAACCGCAGGACCCGGAGCATGGAAGTGTCCGGAATGCCGTAGTGGTCTTCGTCGGTCTCGAAAAAAAGATGGGGCATGGAAAGGCCGGTCATGATTGTGTCGAGCCGCCGGTTCTCTATTGCAAACAATGCATCATTTCGTCCGCCGTACGCCCCGAGGTGGACGCTCTCCGTTGTGAGGCGGTGGATATTAAGCAATATGTTGACTGCATTCCAGTTCACCGAATCTGCCGGCGTATTTCCCAGGTCTTTGTATAATCCAAAGTCGCTGCCGCCCCAGCTTGGATTGAGCGGCAGCGTGGGGTCCACACCGCCTTTTATGCTGAAGGCCGAACCATAAACATCCGGATGCATGATGATATTATGCAGGGCGCCGAAACCGCCCATGCTCCAGCCGGCCACGCCGGTGCTGAGGCGGCCCGGAAGCGTCGCATACAATGAATCGATTTTCGGCTTAAGCTCTTCCACCAAAAACCGCGAATGAGCAAAATACGGGAGCTTGGGACTGTCGAGCCACCATCCGTACCGGTTGCTGTCGGAAGGCGCGACCGCGATAAAATGCACACTGTCAATGAGCGTATTCATGTTGCCGGCGCCGGGCTGGAGCCATGTGAGATCGTCACAACCGGCGCAGTGCAGCAGGTAAAGAACCGGGAAGCGCTTGCCCTGCGCAACATCTTGTGCGTAGGAATGGGGCAGAATAACCACGTAGGGAACGTTCATGCCCAGGAGCGGACTGGTATACCACGTTTTATAAACTTGTCCCGCATACATGGCCGATACCTGCACCAGGAGCGCAAGGGCCAGGCGTTTTATCATGGTGGTTCTCCTGAAAAGTCGTTCCGCATTGACGTTGTTACGGGTTTACTCCGGATTTTTTCTTGGGCCTTTTGTCCTTTTGATTTTGTGCTGCGCGAAGAGACATTCAAGAAAAGCCCGCGGCATTTTCCTGAAGATAGACCACGGCCTAAGGCCGTGGCTCTTTACTAAATCCATTGAAGATTTGTGTCTGTCAGTGGGCCGAAGGCATTCCCGGTATTTATTGTTTCCTTCGGTTCAATCAACATGATACAGCATTCGTCTTCACATATCGGCTTATGTTCAACCCCCTTGGGAACAACAATCATTTCACCTTCATTAATTTCGAACACAGTATCTCTGGTCGCCAATTTAAACCTGCCTTCAATCCCGATAAAAACTTCATCGGTTACAGGATGCTGGTGCCAAACGAAATCCCGCTTGGCTTTTACAAGTTTGAAATAATAATCATTCATCTGGGCGATAATCTTGTAAGAATGCAGTTCCGTTATCAGGTCCGCTTTTTCCCGGATGTTTATCTTTCTGATTTGCATGCTTGATTCCTTTTTTTGTAAGAATAATTATACCGGTCTTGTTTATTCTTTTCTTCGCGCGTGCTCTTAGAAAAGCATAATAGTTCTGCGTGCAGGCATTTGGCCACCGGCCTTGAGTTCGAGCAGGTAAACTCCCTTTGACAGGTACTTGCTTTTAAAGGACAGGCTGTAAGCGCCCGCTGCCCGCATTCCGTTTACAAGATTTTTTACCAGCCTGCCCGACAGATCGAACATGGCCAGATGGACTGCCGCGGTTTTGTCGAGTGTGTAAGAGATGCCTATGGTCCCCAGGAAATTATTTGACGTACACCAAAGAGACAGGCCCGGCTTATCTGCCGCCCCGGTCACGCCGGGTTTCACCTGATTTCCACAGGGGTCCAACCCATCAAACCGGTCTTTGGCAGGCAGAGAAAACAACCTGGCCGTATCTTCCGGCTGCACCCACGGCCAGGTGCGGCAGCCGAAAAATGCCGGCTTGGAGGATAGATAAAGCGAGTTCGGCAGCGCGTGGTCCGAAATGGTGGAATCCCATTTCACGCTGTTATTGACATAGTCGAAATTGCCGTGGCGGATAGCGGTCGACAGCGTCTGCGGATCGGCATACATATCCCACCGTTCCGGATCATAGCCGAATTTCCATATCACCTTGTCCCGCCAGCCGGCATTGTTGCCCGCCATGGCAGGATCTTCGTACACCCAGCCGCTCATCTGGCCCCGGCGGCCAAGCACATTGCCGATAAAGGAAAACCACCATGATCCATAGGCAAGGCCCGCGGCCCGGATGTTCCCCGCATCGGTAAAGCTCCTTCGCTGCCCGGACAGCCAGTTGCGGAAAAAGGTGATGTATATGGAATTGCCATGCGTGTAATCGTTATCGGCGTTGGGGGAATAGTTGCCCTCGAACAGGACATGATGAGGTCCGGCCATATGCGAGGCATTGATTCCCACCTCGACCCATGCCGGATTGTCGAAATCCCAGCTGTCATCGGTGTAGTTATAGCCGAAAACGCTGCCGGCCCCGCAGGAGCGGACAACCATCACTTTGCAGGTGTTGATGCTGATATTGTTTTCGACAAGGATTTCGGAGGCCGCGTCGGCGAAGCTGATGGCATACCCGGCGCCGCCCGGCTCAGGCCAGGAACCGTCGTGGATGTAGGAGTCGCGTATCTCTATGCGAAACGAATTATTGACCGCAAAACCCTCGCCGATCCATTGCGTATTCTCGATGTTTTTTGCCCAGCAGTAGGCGCAAGCTTCAAATCGCACTTGTCCATCGGCGCCGCCAAGAACGGTGAAGTCTTCAACGCCCGCGTTTTTTACATGAACATTGTCGCCGGTGTACCGGGTGAGTTGGGCTGTGTGGCCCGTGCGGTACCCGATATGCAAGGGTGTCGTGAAAGTGATCGTGTTCCCGTTTACAGAGGCTATTTCCTTTATTTCGCACGTTGGCCGGTCGATGCGGGAGAACCACGACATTGTATTGGGCAGGGTCCTTGCGGTTCCGTTCATGTCGTAGGGCCCGGTTGCATCCGAAAAACTGTTGTCGTCCTGCCACTGCTGCATTGGCAAATGCATGTTCCAGGCGACGCGGTCTCCTTTCCAGACTTTCGCGTTGGATGGAAAACCCGTTGGCGTGGACTGCCACGAGGCGCCGGAAAGCTCGTCGAGCAATACAAATTGGCCTGCCGCGAACCCGGCGGCATTGGCAACGGTTACAGAATTGCCGCCCTGACCGCCGTCCGCAGAAAGATTTTGTGAAGTGGTTTCGTCCACTTTCGGCCATCGGTTGGGGCCTATAATTATTACCGGCTGCGGATCGTAAACATAGGAGCCCGGATCCACCGGCTGCATGGGTGAAGTGCGCGGCTTGGCCCCATTGGTCTTCTGAAGTATTGTACCGCCGGGCCCGGCCCCGCGGAGCGTGATGCCTTTATTAATAAGAAGGTAGTTGTTCACGGTGAACGTTCCGGCCGAAAGTTTGACCACTTGACCGACAAGACAGGCATCGATGGCGGCCTGGATGCCGGCGCTCGCGTCCTGCGCGCCATTGCCGAAGGCGGAAGCCTGCACGGTCGTATTAATGGTCGTGCGGTCCGGGACGCCGCCAACGGACATAAGTCCCGGATTCCACGCCGTGGTACGGTCGGACGGCAGGATCGCGGCGTTTGACTGAACACTGATTGCCATGACCATCAGGGCTGTGAAAAGTGATTTTTCAAAGGTTGGGAAGGGATTCATTTAAATTTCTCCATTGTTCCGGCGCTGTTGGGCAAAGTAAACCGGGCCAGCAACCGTCACGCGTCAACAAATACAGCCCCGTCCTTTATTTCAACGCTATACGAATTCAAATCCTGCGGCTTACCCGTCATCATCTTCATCAATCCCGGAAGGTCTTTGTAAATCTTTCCTGTTGTCACGTCAAATTGGACGCCATGGGCAGGACAGATAACGACATTCTTTTCAAGCTTTCCCTTTGGCAGATAACCGGAACGATGTGAACAGATGGCATCAACTGCGTAGAACTTGCCATCGACATTCGCCAGCAGAATCTGCTTGTTGTTGGCAATAACACCTTTCATTGTACCCACCGCAACATCTGAAGTCAAGCATACCTTTTCCATTGTACCCTCCGGCTGAATTTTGTTGAAATGTAAAGAAAACCCGAATGCAACCCGAGCAGTCTTAATTACTGATAACGGGCGCTTTGCGCAAATATTTCGTGTCCTGTATCTGATCGAGCATGAACTCTGCCAAATCGGCGCGCGATATTTTCATGCCGACTTCACCCTTCCCCAAAAAGCCTATTCGCACGTTCCCGGTTTTGGGGCTGTTGTTGGGCGCGAATACCCGCACAATGGTCCAATCGCGGTCGGATGATTGCAATGCCGGGTTCACGCCGGCAGATTCGTTAAGGGCCGAATTCGCCATAACTTTTAAAAGCGATTGGAGTGCCTTGAGCGCAAACGTCAATTTATCGAGAGGAGAAGGTATGCTCGGCCCCCAGGAAATGACCAATCGCCGTATAGTATGAACTTTCATTGCAGCAAGAATGTTCCGTATTCCGGAAGTGATTGGGCTGTTTTTGGGACCACCCGCCATCCTGGGACCGAGCGCACTCAGAACCGCATCCGAACCGGCTATGGCTTTATCAACGGTTTCCTTATCGGTCAATTCCCCAGTATCAATTCTGAGGTGTTGGTTGGCAATTCCAAGTTTCGATGGATTTCGGACAAAGGCAACTACGTCATGGCCTCTTGCGAGCGCCAGCGCAACAAGCTGTTTGCCGGTGCCGCCGCTTGCGCCAAAAATGGTTAGTTTCATTTTATCTCCCTGATACCGATTGAAATCTCCAACGTGCGCTACAATTGCACGAAGGCGCCGCCTGTAATACACTCAACAGTCCTACAGGTCTGCCGCGCTTTTATGCTGCCGGTGTTGTGCGGTCGTGCATGGGTTTCTCCGCGCGGGGAAGACATTAGAATTTTGGGAAAACTTCATACACATCATTGTTATTGCGTTTACATCATTTATGATGTATATTATTGTTACTATGAATAGCCCAAGAAAATGGCATATACTGTATTTTGAAGATCCAAAGGGATATTCGCAAGTATTTGAATTCATTGAGAAACGGGAAAAACGGGAGAAGGCAAAAATCCTTGCATGGCTTGAACAACTTGAGCAGCAAGGCCCTAATCTTCCTCGACCGTACGCGGATTTGCTGGAAGATGGTATCCATGAACTCCGAGTGAAATTATCCGGAAACCAAGTCAGAGTCCTGTATTTTTTCTGTTTCAGAGATTTTATCATTTTGACCAACGTGTTTATTAAAACCACCGATAAGGTTCCGAAAAACGAAATCCAGATAGCCAGGAAGTGCAGGACGGGTTTCCTGGCAGGAAACAACGAACAAAATCTAAGGAGAATAACCAATGAAAACTCTTAAATCTCACCTCAAAGAATCTCTGAAGGACAGGAATTTTCGGAAATATTTCGATGAAGAAAGAGAGCTTATTCAAGTATCTCTTCAACTTCATAAAGCCCGGGAAAATGCGGGACTGAGCCAAAAGGAAATCGCTGAAGCGGCTCATATAACTCAGCAGCAGGTTTCCAAAGTTGAGAACGGAACAAACTGCAATATCCTGACATATCTCAAGGTCAGTCACGCCATCGGAATGAAACTTGGAGTAAGCCGTCAGAGAAAAGTTGCCTGATTTCTTCATGAACGAATTTCCGTCATCAACAAAAGGTGCTTGATTTATTCTTCCTTAAATTCCCGCGCGGCAAACTCATGCATGCCCGCACAACGTTTGCCGTGCCTGCCTAAAAAATTATCGCTACCGCATGTCAAACAGGCATGGCATCCCTTGCGCTGTTGGTGGATTTGTTTTTGCCGTCCCTGTTTAATTTCGATTGCAAGCCAAGTAGTAGGACATATATGCTTGCCTGGAGAGAGGAGTCGACAATCAGTTCTCCCATGTGGGGTATTCTCAATCCCATTGGCAACCAATAGGCTTGCAGAATGACTTGACCTGCAATTTGAACAAAGATTATTGAGATTAACCAAAACAATAGTCCTCTTTGCGAACCACGCCAGACAACGATAATCGGCAGAACTGCAGCCAGGAACAACACGCCACGCAATACTTGCATGGCCAGTAGAATTTCCACTGATGGGGGAAGCGTGAGACCTAAGTTCAGGCTGGGATCCTCGTAATAATGTTTAACAAGGGGAGATACTGCAAGTCCAATGACATAATATATCGGAGGATATACCAGCCAAGCCAATGCCAAACGCCAAACCCAATCTATCGGCCTTCTTGCAGCGATGTACGCTCGAACCCTATCCGCATCCGGAGATACAATATTCTTTTCTCTCCATAGCAAAGCGCTGAGCGCCGCCATAGAAAGGGCGGGGAAAATGTTTGCGACGATACCGGTACTCAAGTGGGGAACAGGCGAAAATAAAAACCCATCCAGAGTGTTCAGCAGATAATAAAGCAGATAGTTGCATAGCAAGATCGATAGAAACCTATGCCAGTAGCCAGAAAATATTCTTTGGAAGCATTCCCCCAATACAATAGAAATTAAAACCAGAGTGAGAAACATCCGAGGCATGAGGAGATTCATATCCACTTGCGATGGTATCTTGGGTGTTGGCAACCCGAGTAAATGAGTAATGATTCCTCCCACTAGCAGGCCAACGAGAGCAGCCACTGCTGCCAGTGCACCTTTAAGAAGTACCAATCCAATTCTCAAAACTATTTTCATTTATGCTCCCAGTGAGTAATCAGTCACAATTCATCAACCATAAAATGGCAAATGCATTTCCACCAACGTGTGCGCAATCGGGTGCTGTGGCTGGATCGGCGACATGACGCCGACACGAAGTTGACGGCGACGGAGCGTCAAACCGGACATGGCATCACTTTATGTGTTGGTGGATCTAAACCGGAACGCTACCATATTGAAATGCCTTTCGCGGCGGCTTTTCGGCCTTTATTTGATTTCTTTCAGCCCGTTCTCTTCTAGCCGGCGGCGCATTTATCGGTTCTTCTGTTTCTGCATTACCATTGCAGCTTAAACGTCTTCATTACAAATTCCCGTATCACTATAATTACATCTGAAAGGTCGCCTGCATTGAGTCCGCTTTTTTTGAGGAAACCTTTCCATTGAGCAATCTTCGTTCCGTCTTGTGCAAATTTATCAGAAAAACCGATTGGACATGAAACAGGAATTGCGGTCTTTCTTCGCTCGAAGGTGTTTGCAACAGATTCTCGCACCAGTTCGGCCTGCACCATACGATCGCGTATAAGAACAGACAAATCGTAATAGTCTTTCATCCGGCTGTTTGGCATACCGCGTGACACGATGGCTTCAAGCTTTTCGGCAAAAACGGTTTCCGGCTGGTACATGAGCAAGGAAAAAGATCGCATATTAAGCATTCTGGGGAATGATGCGTGTACTGGCGAAGGCGTGACCGAATCACCGAAACCGATGTCAATCTGTACTTTGAACGTCGCTCCACTCAATGCGCCGCCGATAAAAATCCGAATGCCTTCATATTCGTCATCTTCCTTGATGCGAAGCCCTTCTGTTTGGTCTGGAAAGAAAACAACGCAATCGTCTTTGATGTCAACCGAGACAATTTCTTTAAAAATGCGAACAATCGAATCAAGTTCGTTGGCGCATCGACCCATAAGGTCAATGTCGCGGGTCGGTCTCTTTCCCAATCCTTTCCATACGGTAAATAGAAGTGCCCCCTTTAAAAGAAATCTGTCGGTATACGTGGAATGTGCCAGTCTATCAAGGATACACTCGATTGCATACGTGTCGATAGTCCGCTGAAAATCCTGCCCATTCGATTTTGCGTAATTCAGCAATTTCTGGCGAATACTCGCAGCCTTGTTGGTCGGATTCCTGGCGCTCATCGGTAGATTGTCTCCATGTACGGTTTCATTACCGAATATATCCTGCATTGCTGCGCCATTTTTATGAGTTCATCGGATGTGAAAGCTCTTTTCCTAACACCTTCCTCAAGTGCCTCAATGGCAATATCAAGCCCGATTTTGTTCCGAAAACGGAAGCAATCCACGACTGTTCGTGCGGGGTTTGTGATTTTTACGGAAACGCCGTCAATCGCGACAACGGCAACCCCAATCTTGCTGAATTTGGTTCCAAAGTGAACCGCACTAATGGAGATATTTGAAAGTTTCGGTGTCTTGTAATTGGACGGCAGCGCTACCCAAACACTACCAGGATTTTGCGTTCCAATTTCGTGAAAACGAAGGGCCGTAAGCAGGCAGATGATTCCGTTGGGAACAAGTTTTCCAACCGAGGCAATGGTACTGTGGGCTGAAAGTGGAGCATTTGTCCAGTAATAAAGCCCACGGCTCATCCGAGTAAGTTCCCCACGACGGAGCAGGGCAGGGATTTGGAAGCGAGTGTATCCTTGCGCTGCAAGGTCAGCAGCGCGGACTAGTACTTTGGGAGAATTCGCAGGCTTCTTCATAATGTCAAATATAGCTCAAACAAACTATAATAACAACTAATTATAGCCATATTGAGCCGGCCTGTCTCATCGTATAAAGAGTCTTATGCTTTTTTTGCGGCGCGTCTTCTGGTTGGGCTGTCTTGATTCTGCTTTGTTTTGCCACCGCGCTATAACAAATTCGTTCCAATTTATTTCCCACCAACGTGCGCGCAACCCGCCCGAAGTGACGCCCCGAAAATTATAGAACGAAAATGCTGCGCCCTATCAATCCGTGAAATTAGTATTACTGAATTCGGCATTTTGGGTTTGCGCTGTTGGCGGGCTGTGATACCCGTTTGCTGTTACGTTCAACGACCGTGGCGCATTCTTTGATATTTTCATACGATGTCTGTCGCAAAATAAATGAAAGAACCAATTGTCAATTATCTTTTACTAGCCGTACCGAGAGCCCGTACCTCTTAACGTCGTTAGTCTTGCGAAGGTAGTCGTATCCGTAATAAAGGCTGCGGTCCCAAGCGGTCGACGCATCGGTCTCCGTGGCGCCCCACCAGCCTCCAAAGTTGCCCTGGTCGAAAAAAGTCCCGCTGAAACGGTTGCCGGCCGGGAGGGCCGAAAAACCACTCCGATTATTTATAGTCAAGTCCTTGCCAATGCTTCCGGTACCTGTATAGGTATTCCAATCTGTTTTCGTAGCCATAGATTTTGCTATTTTGTTTCCTGTTGTTGTTCCATCCCAATTGGCCCCGTTGGTAATTAAATAGGTTTGTAGGGTATTCCACTCTGCGTCGGATGGCACATGCCAGCCCATTGGGGCAAGCTTGTTCGTGGCTACGGCATGCCAGTTATAGAGAGCGCCATATTTCTCTATGCTGTCCCCATTTGTCGTGTTATTGTAGTAGCAATAGGCATCTACTTTTGTATACAAACAAGAATCCCAAGTTGCATTCTTCGTAATGTTTGGTATTGCCGCCCCATCGTTGTATTTGGTCACCCTCAAATTTTCCACAGTCCACACCTGATTTCCGATCCTTAACGCATGATACGTATTGCCATCAGCATCTTTTACGGTATCCGTGGTAACAATCATCGTGATATCTATCCCAGACGTGTCAGAGTTGTAAATAGCTGTCCGGTAATTAAGATATCCAGTTTTCGTTACGGCTATAACATCATTGATTGCGACCGCGACTTTTGCCCGTTTTGCCAGAGTACAAGAAGACCCATGCATTGACGCAATGGATTGACCGGATGTTTCACGTATTGAAATATTCTTTATCATGACTTTGTTATTGCCCGTTTTCACACAATAAAAGAAGCACCCAGTTCCTTTTGGAGAAAGAGCCACAGAATTCACTCCAGCATGCATTGTCCGTCGCACTACTGAAATTGTCTTGCCTAGGATGGTGTATGAACTGATCTCTACTATCGACCTTGATCCCAAGTTCACAACTAAGAAATTATCTTTTATTACTGCCGTGAAGCTTTGTGGAAGGGTTTTATTCATTTGCAATTTGATCTCAGATGGCCCGCTTAGGTTAAAACGACCATCGCTGCCAGTTGTTGCCGTCTGACCGCCTAATTCTAATTTTACTGAAGCCCCAGAAATTGCGGTGCCGCCTGTATCCTTTACCATACCGCTTATATTTACACTTTGAGCATTGCATAGGGATACCGCGACCAATCCTGCCAAAAATGATTTAATAAGATACATAAATGATTCCTTCTGGTATTTGTGGTTTAAATTTCATATTTCATTTCTTGAGGTCTTCTTTCTTCCTGCGCCACGGCTTTTCTGCCTTCCTGTCCTTCAAACGGGTAGCATTGCCGCCAACGTCCCAGCCATCGCCTGAAGCAACCGTATATCATTTAATGCCCTGACGGAGCGAAGCGACATGACAGGGCATTATACCGCCAGTACTGCGGTTGTTTTAGGCTGGCTGTGTTGGTGGCCGGTTAGCAAACGGAAATCCGGACGCGCTGTTTTTCCCATTTAAGAAAAATACAGATCAAGAAATATTCTGGGCTTTAGAACAGTTATCCCCGAAAAACCTGATTTATCGAGCAAATGTTTATCTCCGCTGATAATGATAGACGTTTTACTTGCAAGAGCCGCAGAAAAAAACTTATCATCGTCAGGATCATCGCAAATTTGAGGATGCAAGGCGAGAGCAAGAGTAAGATGGGCTTTCAGGGTGATCATTTCGAAAAGATTGGAAATATCGATGTGCGGAAAATGAGTACTG
>Ga0182027_10001961_pt1 | contig 33576 bp, 22 predicted proteins | sample 712E1DmetaG_FD_121300 | JGI IMG/M metagenome (GOLD analysis project Ga0182027, IMG submission 121300) | Permafrost microbial communities from Stordalen Mire, Sweden - 712E1D metaG (Illumina Assembly) | ecosystem: Environmental > Terrestrial > Soil > Wetlands > Permafrost | place: Sweden...
ACGATTACGATGACCGGCGGATCGATTGTGAACAACAATGTTCTGACCTTCGCCAATCTGACCGTCAGCGGCACGACGACATCAACATCGAGCTTCACGGTGAATGGGGCGTTGAATGTCAGCGGCAACTTCAGTCCGACAGCAGGCACGGTGACGAAGAACGGCAGTACGATTACCAACAGCGGCACCTTGGTCTTCAGCGGATTGACGATATCGGGCACACCATCCACGCAGCCGAGCACCAACTTCTCGATCTCCGGAGCATTGACGGTGAATGCATCGCAGACATTCGCACCGACCGGAACGATTACGATGACCGGCGGATCGATTGTGAACAACAATGTGCTGACCTTCACGAATCTGACCGTCAGCGGCACGACGACATCAACATCAAGCTTCACGGTGAATGGGGCGTTGAATGTCAGCGGCAACTTCAGTCCGACAGCAGGCACGGTGACACTCGGCACGACGGGTTGGACGATTGCGAACAGCGGCACACTGGCATTCTACGGTTTGACAATTGCCGGGACACCCTCTACACAGCCGACAGCGAACTTCTCGGTGGCCGGGCCTTTGACGATAAATGGATCGACAACCTTCGCGCCCACAGCAGGCACGGTGACGTTTACCGGCACGGCCTGGACGATCACCAACGGCGGCACATTGACGTTCAGAGGATTGACGATAGCCGGCACACCGTCCACACAGCCGACGCTAAGCTTTTTGGTGGCAGGAACGCTGACCGTAAACGGTTCGACGACATTTGCTCCGACCGCGGGAACAATCACGATGACGGGAACGGGTTGGGGAGTTTCAAACTCCGGCACATTGACATTCAATGCCTTAACGATCGCCGGCACACCATCGACACAGCCGGGCACAAGCTTCTCGATTGCCGGACCCTTCACAGTAAATGGATCGACTACTTTTGCACCGACCGCTGGAACAGTAACGATGAGCGGTGCGACTATTACGAATAGCGGAACATTGTCATTCTCTGGGTTGACTATTCCCGCCTCTGCATCTGTGAGTTGCGGGAATGCATACACAATCACCGGAGCGCTGACCATCGGATCCAGTGCGACGCTGACGCAGACAAGCGGCGCAATTTCTGCAAATGGCGCGATATCCAACTCTGGTAGTTTTGCAGGAACCGGCAGTATTTCGCTCACAGGCGGTGCATCGGCTCACACACTTTCCGGCGGCGGCAGCTTTACAAACCTGGAATTGAACGATGCAAACGGAGCCACAATGTCCGGTCCCATCACGGTGAGCACATTGCTGACGATGACCAACGGCACGATCACAACCGGCGCCAATACACTGACTATTACGGGCACAAGAACCGGCAGCGGCATAATCATTGGAACCGTTACACGGACGCATGCATTTGTTGCCGGAACAACATATGAGTTCGAAAGTCCCTATACCACACTCATTTTCGCGGCAACCGGCGTCTTGCCTTCCTCTGTGACCGTAACCACCACTCTGGCGTCACCCGGAGCCAATACGTATATGGAGCCCATAAGCCGATATTACACGATCGCTCAGTCGGGCGGCTCTGGTTTTCAATATAAATTGCAGTTACATTATCTGGACGGAGAGATTTCGCTTCCGAACTCAGAAACCGCACCGCCGCTGAAAATCTGGCATCGCGTTTCCACCGGCCCCGATGTCTGGGAACGATGGGGCGCCATTGCCAACAACACCACGAACAATTGGGTGCAGTGCGATACGGTCAACGTTGTCGGTGTGTTTTCGCTCTCCAGCCACACCGTGCCGAACATTGTTCTAACGCTGTCACAGAATCTTGCAAATCCGGGACCAGGTGAGCAAGTGACATATACAATCACTTATAACAATACGGGTGACGGCGACGCGACAAATGTTTTGGTAACCTCAAATGCGCCGGCGAATACGACGTACGTTGCAGGCAGCGTGACATTCAACGGCTCGCCGAAAACGGATGCGGCCGACGCTGATGGCGTCACCGTTTCTGCCGGGGCAATAACCGTCGATGTGAATGCCATCATGGGAATAGTCACACCTGGTGGAACAGGCACGATAACATACAAGGTAGTTATCAACTAACTCGGGAGAATACGACAGTGAACACAAAAAGATTGATCTCCATTGCGCTCGTGATGCTTGCGACAGCGCTCACACTTTCGGCACAGGAGGAATCTGCCGGCATCGTCATCAAGTATCCCCAATCGACAATTTCATTCCATGTTCGCCCCGGCGCGGCCGATGCGACAACGCTGCCGTTTCTGCAGGCGAAGGCCGGTTCTGAAGCGGTCGGGGTTCTCTTTGAGGGAATTCCGGATGCAACGCCGGTGATTGAACTGCTGGATGCACAACAGAAGCTGATCCGCTCCGTCAGCGCCGGAGAATTAATGGGGAAGAGTGCGGCAGGTGGCGTTCAGTTGACGACAATCGAATCTCCCGCGACCGGAAACCGGGCACTGGCGGCATATGCGGTGCCGACGCCGCAAGGCCCGATAACGCTGGTGCTGCGCGGTGTGGCAAGCGCCGACAAGTCAACCGCAAAGAATCCCGCAACCTTTGCCCTAACCTTTGCAGCAAAATCAAAATCCGTACGGACCATCGGACTTCGCTTACACCTTCCAGTACAGGGCACTGTCGAAGCAAGAGAGAACGGATTTGCAGTGAGTGGAAAGACGGCTGCTGCGTTTACGGCACTGATTTCACCCCGCCCGGAAAAAGTGGAGTATGCGAATCGCAGTGTTACCATCACGACCAAAGCGACTGCAATCGCGGCGGGCAATATTGAAACACCGCTGACATGGTTCATCGTGGAAGGTATGAATGCTGCGAACGCCGCTGCATCAAAAGCCGAAGCGTCAAAGATGCTGGCGGACGATGCAAAAACTCCCGTGAGAGGTCCGAATATCGTAATTGTGACATACTCCAACAAGCAAACTACCGCGCCCGGTGATACGGTTGCATACTCCGTCGTCTGTTCAAACATCGGTTCAGGCGGAGCCAAAGACATCGAGGTTTCCAATCCCATTCCCGCTGGAACTCGCTATATTGCGGGAAGCGCGGCTGGAGATCAAACCACTATTTCCACAGACGCTCCGTCCGGTGCAGTCTCTTTGATCCGCTGGAAACTCCAGTCAGCACTGCAGCCGGGACAGGAACGGATCGTTTCATTCAAAGTGATTGTACAGTAGGAATTTTTCATGAAACCGATGAACACATCGGATATAACAAAGCGGTGGTTGGTTGCAGTTGCACTGTGCGCAACTACTCTCGCCCTTATGTTTCCTTGGGATCAAGCACGAGCGGCCGGAACACCGGCCGGGACTGTCCTGACAACCCAGGCGAGTGTGACCTATTTCTCGACTGAGGAGGGGACGCAGCGCAGCAAGAAATCAAATACCGTCTCCATTGTGGTTGCCCAGATGGCGGGCATCAATCTTGCGCCGCCTGCGACGAATCAAAGTGCCACGTCCGATTCGGTACTGGTTGTCTTTCCGGTCACGATCACAAACACGGGCAACGGAACAGACGGCTTTGCTCTTCAGACGCAATCGTCGCGGAACTGGACCAATGCAGTGTACAAAGACGCAAACGGCGATGGCGTGCTTCAGGCATCCGAAGTGAGTGCGGGAACAATTTCCACGATCCCTGCCGTTGTTGCCGATGCATCGGTGAGAGTTATTATAACCACCATGGTGCCGCGTGACGCGTCACTCAGCGGGCAACAGGACACGACGGTGTTGACAGTAACTTCGCAATTTAATGCTTCCCGGTTCCAAAAAGGATATTACGTTGTCGGCGTGAGCACTGCATTTCTGAGCCCGAGGACGTTGTCTGTTGACAATGCCACACCATATCAGGATCAGGATGTTGTTTTCACCTTTGCTCTGACCAACAGCGGCACTGTTGCTGCAAATAGTGTAGTGATTACAGATGTACTTGCACCCCAGTTCAATTTCATGAGCGCGAGCGCCGGCGCCACACGGCCGGCCTCGGATATCGTCCGATGGACGATCCCTTCGTTTGCGGCAGGTACAAACCAAATATTCACCGTCACCGTGCATATTCCTGCAACGGTGCCGGTTGGCGCCATCATCAGCAATACAATTGGAATTGACTACGGTGTGGGTGGCAACACCTTCTCAGTGTCGAGCAATACGCAGACGGTGATGGTTACGCAAAATCCGTCAAAACTCTACGGCCTGACACTTGCACCGGTCCAATGGACGCGGCAGAAGGAGCCGGGAGACACTATCATCCTTGCATTCGTGGCAAAAAACACAGGCGTGGACAAGGATGTGATTGAAGTGACGGCGGTCTCCAGCGATACATCTGTCACCTGGAATTTCTTTCTTGATGCAAATAAAAATGGGCAATTCGATATTGCTGATACAAAGTTGACTAACACCAATAATTTTGCCAGTGTGGATGCGGATTCTGTCGTCTCGGGTGACAGCGTCCGGATCTTTGCTATAACGGCAAAGCCTTTGCCGCGCGTGCAATTCGATCAGACGGATATTGTGTCCACCCTTACTGTCAGTTCGTCCGGCAATCCGGGTGTCAACAAATCCGCGGTATTGACGACGACAATGCTTATTCCAGTTGTCTCTGTGTCGATTGGCATTTCGCCGGCTGCAATCTACGCTCCCGGAGACTCGGTGACGTATACTGTCACCTATCAAAATGACGGGCATGCAAGAGTCGATTCATTTTCTGTCGTCAACGTGGTGCCTGCCGAAACAGAGTATCTTACCAGCAGCGTTTCTGTCAATGGTGTGTTGCAACAGGATAGCGATGTCATTGTTGCGGAGGCTCCCGGGCGCGTGAGTGTGCGAGCCCGCGTCGGCGCTCTCTCTCCAAGTCAACATGGAACGGTGACGTATCGGGCGCGAATAAAATGAAGAAGACAATGTACGTAGCGGCAAGAAAAAGGCACAATGGTGCGTGGACACTTGCGATGTTCGCGGCTCTGATGTTCGCTTCTCTTTCCGTTGCTCAGGCGCAAACACCGGGCGGCACGACGGTGACAAATACTGTGATGGGCATTTCGAAATACAAGAGCTACGCGGCAGACACCTCCCGCGCATTGATCAGCTTTACCGTTGGCGCGGTACCGAATTTCTCGATCCATACGCTTGCATCATGGACCACGCTTACCAATCGCGATACCGTACGCCTCTGGATCAGCTATCAGAATATCGGCAACACTCCAGCGGATGTGGTTGTGCGCAACTTCACCGATAAGAACTATTTGCAGTACACTTCAGTACCGGCAAGTGCGTCGATGTCCGGCGATACGATGGTATGGCATATTGCCAACGTGTTGGCGGGGCAGAAGGATTCCGTCCAGTTTCTTGCCCGCGTAACTGATACGGCGTCCGGCGGCTTGGTCATCTCCTCCTATGCCAGTTTGCAATGGCTGAAGGGCACAACAAGCGCCGTGCAGCAATTTAATGTTGTCGCACTTCCTGCTTTGGCTCTGACAATTGTTCCTTCGCTTGACAGGATCGGTTCCGGCAGGAATATTGACTATGTACTCACGTTGACGAACAATGGAACGGGCGCCACTGACGGTGCGAGAATTGTTGACAGCCTGTCCGCGACAGGTACTTATCTGGCCGCATCAATTGCGCCGGATTCTGTAAGCGTGAACAAGCGGGTGATCATATGGAATATTGGAGCCATTTCGGGCGGCCAGGCTCGTTCGGTAACTCTCACAGTGCATTCGCAAGTCAACCTGCAGAAAGATTCCGTCGTTTCGGCTGCCACAGCCTCTGCCGCGAACGCTGCAGAGACGCCCCATGCTTTTGCCACAACACCGATAGTCCCGCTGAATCCTGCTCTCGTGGTTATGACAGCAACAGAACGCTTCATCTTCGGTGGTTTGGCGCAAGGCGCTCCGCCGGTTGACAGCACGCTGGTAACCGTTGATGTGAAAGACTCTCTCGGTCGCGCCATTCCCGACGGTGTGCCTGTTTCATTAACGACGGATCATGGATCGTTCGCCGGCGGCGTCCAGGCGATGCAGAGGACAACATTGAACGGGCAGATCACGTTCTATCTGCGTTCCGAGTATGTGTCCTCCACCTTTATCGTTGCAACTCTGTATGCAGTAGCAGGGACAACAGGAACGGCGCAGTGCACGACAACGGTGACCATGTTTCCTGCGGCCGTCACAGGATTGGTGCGCGATGGACAAACGATGCAGCCGATTGAGGGTGCTGTGGCGGAAGTTCGCAACACCGTTGATACGTTGCTGGGCCGTGACGTGACTAAGGCAGATGGTATCTTCTTCATTCCGCTTCAGAAGAAACTGGAGAATTATCCGTACACGCTGACAATTTTCGTTCGCGACAAATTTGGCGACACTGTTCAAACAAAATCGACTATTGATCCCACACTCTTTCCGCGGCCGGCTTTTACCGTTTTGAACACTATCGCCGGACGGCTGCAATATGCGAACCGGGACAAGTTCATACCGATTCCCGGCGTGGCGATCCATCTCGATTCCATTACCCGTACACTGGCAACTGGAGCGCGGCAGTTCAAGCGCGAAATCGGAAAACTCTTCCGCGTTCGATCGGTGGCAACGGATGACGCAGGACGATTCCGGTTCGACAGTTTGCGGACCGCCATCTATCAGCTCGCCGTGGACAGCACGCGGTTTCCGGGATATGCCGGAGAAATATCGCTGACGGATACCACGAACGGAACGTTCACGATCAATATGAATATCGATGTGCAGGCAGATTCGGCTTTGTCTATTGCGATGAATGGCCCCGCCAAAGCGTACGCAGGAGACACGTTGCGATACGTCCTCCACTATGCCAATATAGGCAATATGGTACATTCGAACCTGCAAATGTGGAATACCCTGCCGCCGTTTACCGTGCTTGATTCAGCGCAGCGAGGTGGATTTACCAGTGTTGCCTTCGATACGGCGGCGCGAAGCGTCCGCTGGACAATGAATTCGCTTCCGTTGAATGCTGCCGATTCCGTCTGGATGCGGTTGATCGTCGCCAAAAATATTCCAGAAAATACGCAATTGAACGACACCACCTGGATGAGCAGCGACAAAATCACCGGACTCCAAAGCAACGTCGTCTCCACCGTGTTGCGGACGTCTCCCAATCTCTTCATTTACAATTTCCAAGTGTTGGGGACGGGGCGCAAGGATTCGGTGTTGTCCGGCGATAGTCTGCACTTCATGATTGTGTATGGTAATAACGGTACCGGTATCGTGCGCGGTGTTGTGATTACGGACTCATTGTTGGGATTCTCGCACTCATTGGTTACTCTGCAGCATTCTACGATGCACGCAAACAAGGACAAAGATACGGTGTTGTCAGAAAATTCCCGCTTTGCTGCGTGGAGGGTTGATTCTCTTGCCGCCGTCATGAGTGATACAGTGAACATATGGGTGAAGACAGATCCCGGCGTGACGGCGAAGAAATTGCTTCAAACACATGCCTATTTCTACAGGAACGATACCCTACGGTGCGATAGTTCGTCTAATGTGACCGTCACAGCCAATTCACTGTTCGCCAGTTATCTTGAGTTGAACAAGATGGGGAACAAGAAAACTGTGGAGATTGGTGACATCGTCACGTATCAAGTGACGGTGAAGAACAACAGTGCCTTTGTGATGACGGGGCTGGATGTGACTGACCGGCTTCCGTATTCGTTTAAGTACTACAAATCGTCTGCCCGTTGGAACGGCAGGCCGTTGGAACCGCAACTGCCGTCGCATGCAACGTCGATGCGCTGGGTGCGCCTTGACACACTGCCTGCAGGACAAATGATCACCATAACATATCAGGTGGTTGTGGGCGCAGACGCTTTGGAAAGTGACGGCATCAATACGGTGTATGCATCCGCGTCGCTGCCTCCGGGGGTGCCGGTTTTTGCACAGCCGAAGCAGTGGCAGGTGACGGTCCGGGCAGGAGTCTTCACCGAGCGCGGCCTGATTATCGGAAAAGTTTTCTATGATGATGACCGCAATCTTTATCAGAGCAACGGTGAGGACGGCGTCAAGGGAGTTGATCTCTGGATGGAAGATGGCACGCGTATCACGACCGGTGATGACGGCAAATACTCCCTGCCCGACGTAAAGCCGGGTCAGCACGTGTTACGCGTGGATGAACGGACGCTTCCGCCGGGAACCAAACTTCTTCCGGGATTGACCCGCTTTGCCGGAGACCCGGCCTCGCAGTTTGTGCGGCTGACCGAATCGGGAATCGCCCGGGCCAATTTCTATCTCCAGCGCGTGATGCGCGATTCATTGGCGCAGAGCGTGGCAAAAGGAACGAAGTATACATTGCAACGCCTGACATCGCCGCAATTTCTCTATTTGCATGAAAACTTCCGCCCGGGTTCACCGCATAATACATTGACGATCTCGGTGCGCTTCACCTATTCGGGCAGCACCTATCTGCAGAAAATTCTGTTGCACGATTCGATTCCGGAGGAAATGTCGTATCTCAACGGCTCCGCTGAGTTCAACGGACGGAAGATCGAGCCGAAAGCGGAAGGACGTGAACTGCTCTGGAATCTGGGTCGCACGGGCGCGATCGGTGAAGGCCTTCTGACCTATAAGGTGACTGCCCGTCCGGCGCAAGCGGAGGAAATGACAGTCCAATTGCAGTCTGTGCTGGAGCTCATGACTGCAGACTCGCTGTTCATGATGTCCGAGCCGCTGGTGACGAAGGTGGTCATGCGCAGTGTTGTCTTTACAGAAAAGACCATATCTCTGAGCGGACGTATTTTTGAAACTGGAAAATCCTTTGTCGTTGAAAATGGTCCGAAAAAATTTAACGAAATTGTCGGGCGTGTACAGAGTTTGCCTTTTGCGGAATTTGTTGTAGTGACGTATCCGGATGCTGCACGGATTATTTCTTCGACGGACACATCCGGCATGGCACTGGCTGCGGCGCGGGCATCGGAGCTTGATCAGTTCCTCGCGCGTCGAGTGGGAGAAGACTCCGTTCGCGTTTCTGTACGGTCGATCTTCGACTACACATCGGCCGGATCTTCCATGCAGCCGATTGCCGGCGATGTGGCGCTCCGTCAACAGGATTATTTCTACAACGGACTGGTGCCGCGCGATACCGGATATGCGCTTACAGCTCCACTCACAGGCAAGGCCGATGCGTCGGAAAAAGCATTTGGCGATACCGTGCGAATTCAGCCGGGCGACATGGTGACGGTACACGGCACGTATATCTATGATCCTGCAATGAAACACAGCATGATTATCCTGATAGATTCGCTGCAGCGAACCATTGTGGTTGATGATGGATCCTTCACCGTCAATGGCGTAAAGGTTCCGGTGGGTTCGTTCTCGCTGCGCGCGGTGTCGCCGGCGTTGTCACTGAATCGCAAGCCGAAGATGAGAGATGCAGACTACACACAAATTATTTCCATTGATGTGACGAAATTCGTCAAAGCGGGGCCGAACGAGATTGCCTTCTCCGGCCGCGTTTCTGATGCCGACGACGATTCGATCATCGTCAACAAAATGAGCGTCCGGTCGTGGAACGTATACAAAGATGAAACTGTCGTGCATGCAAACAAAACAGTGTTTCTAGTCGACAGAACGCCGCGAAGCCCGAAGACGGTACTTGAACCGCCCAAACCGAAGATCCGCACAGTTGTTCCCGTGGCCTTTGAAGAAGACGTCGCCAAAATGGAATCACTGAAAGAGAAAGTAGGCAAGGCAATCGTCATGGATGGAGTGACATTCCTGCAGGGAAGCAGCACGCTTACGGAAAGCGCCAAGTCTCTTCTTGGACAGGTTGTCATGACGCTGAAGGAAAATCCGACAATCGAGCTTGAAATCGGCGGGCACACAGACAATGTCGGATCAGCGGTGACCAACCGCAAGCTGTCGCTGGCTCGTGCGGAATCCGTGAAGACATTCCTGAAGAGTCTGGGCATCGCACCAGCCCGCCTGACGACGAAAGGATACGGCCCAGACAAGCCGCTCGAGTCGAACAAGACGGCTGCGGGCAAAGCGAAAAACCGGCGGGTAGAATTTACCAGGACGAAGTAACACTGCAACGAAAAAAACTGTCCAAAAAACCGAAGCGCAGAGATTAGACTCTGCGCTTTTTTGTTGACGTCGTATCCAGTATGGGCAATGACCCGGCGGTGTGAGTCTGCGATTGATGGCGGAAGTTTGTCCGGCGTTTCAAGATCATTCATTCCGAAACGATTTGGGTCGAGGACTTGACAATACGAGGTCATTGTCGTAAGTTCCTATTAGGTTAACCCATTAACCCATTAAATAGACTCGCAACATGAACGAATCTCCCCGTATCATCCAAAGGGACAGTCTCATCCCTCTGTATTACCAATTGCTCGAAATCCTCATTGATCAGATTGAGACAGGAATCCTCAAACCAGGCGATCCGGTGCCGTCTGAAAACGAACTCTGCCGAATGTATGGCGTCAGCAAGAACACCGTACTCCAGGCGGTCAAGACTCTCGTGCATAAGCGGCTGGTCTATCGTGTAAGAGGCAAGGGAACGTACGTGACAGATCCTAAGATCACGCAAAGCATTACCTCCCTTCTCGGTTTCTCTTCAGAAATTGTCGGCATGAATGGCAAAGTTGTGAACCGTTCCGTCTCATCGAAACAAATGCCGGCACTTCCGGCCATTGCCCGGCATCTGGATATCAAAGCAGATGATCCGATCTATCATATTCAGATTTTGCGGGAAGTGAAAAGTATTCCTCTCGCGCTGCAGACATCTTTCATACCTGCGGCGCTGTGTCCCGGATTTATCGATTCTCCTTTTCTGGACGGTTCTCTGTTCAAGACGCTTCAGCAGCGTTTCGGAATAGAGATCACGTCTGTTCAGGAAACATTTCAGGCGGTGAAAGCGGATGCGTATGAAGCAAAGCTCCTCGAAATAAAACCGGGAGAACCGCTCATTCTACTGGAGCGTTTATCGCGTGACTCCAATGGACGGATCATCGAGCTTGTGCGGACGCTCTTGCGGGGCGATCGCTGCAAATTCAACATAGAGATAAAAAAAGATCCTCTCCATGAATAATTTGCCCTTCGATCGCAGCCCGCTGGCAATGTCTTCGGCCACTCCGGCAATGATCCGCAGAAGCAGGAAAATCTTTTTCACGCCCCGGCGCGTCGCACGAATGTCTATTTTCATCGCTTTGAGTGCGGTCGGTGCCGTTACAAAAATTCCGAGTCCCACCGGCACAGTGGCTCTTGATGCATGCATGGGCTACTTTGCTGCCGCAACATTCGGGTACTGGGAAGGAGCATTTGTCGCTTCGATCGGACATCTGCTCACATCATTCACCGCTGGATTCCCTCTCGGTCTTCCCGTTCATTTGTATATTGCGCTCCAGATGGCCGTGTGGGCAATGGCGTTTCGGTTTTTTACCGTTCACTGGCACCCGATCGCAGGAATTGTAGCCGGCACGCTTGTGAATGGCCTTGGTTCCGCATATCTCATGGTGCCGATTGGCGGGATTGGCCTCGCCGCGGCACTTGTACTGCCATTAACCATCGGCTCGGCGGCAAATGTCATTATTGCAAGTATTGCGTACTCAGTCGTAAAAAAGAGCAACATGGTGTAGACACTCATAACCAATCGTATCCGCATGAACAGTCGGCTTTTTGACCGCTACATACGCGCTAGGCACGATTTTTCGCAGCATGTCTTTCAGACATTCCAGATTCGCGACCTAACAGTGGTGGATATTCTAGACGGCTTTTATTTGGTCACGGCGGTAGATTCCGATGGAGCGGTTGGTCCGAAGGAACACGATGTTGTTCATGTGGGAGGATATGAATGCGGTCGGTTCGGCACGCGAGTACCTCTGATGGAAATACTCGCATGCGGAGCAATCCCTATTGCCGCCTTTGATCAGCTTTCGGTCGAAATGTTTCCAACCGGGCAGGAAATTATCCGGGGTGTGCGGGACGAACTCACCTCCGTCGGGCTGCCGAACGATTTTCCTCTTTCTGGAAGCACAGAAGACAATCTTCCGACCGTGCAAACAGGCATGGGTGTTGTCATTGTGGGAATTGTTGCTAAGAGCGATTTCCGTCCCGGATCTTCCAAATCCGGAGATAATATTTACTGCATTGGAATTCCCAAATCGGGTCCCGACGATATCATCCGATTGGACGATTCGGAAATTGCAGACGCGAAAACCGTCACGTCCGTTTGCCGTTCCATTCCAGTCCATGACGTACTCCCGGTCGGATCAAAAGGAATTTCGTACGAGGCAGACCAACTTGGCACAACGGCACATCGCACCGTGACGATGAAGGACGATTGTCCATTGAGTTTAGAGAAATCCGGCGGACCAACGACATGTTTTCTAATCTCAATCGCCGGAGCACAGACCGAAATTCTTAAGGACCTCGCAAAGAAGCCTGTTTTCCACGTCGGCACGGTGGATTAGAAAGCAACATGACACAAGAGCCAGCGGTTCTTCTCGAAAACGTCAGTTATCGCTATCCTCGCAGCACGTCCGATACGGTACGCGGAATCTCGCTGAAAATTTCGAAAAATGAAATTGTCGGAATTACAGGACGCACAGGGGCAGGCAAGACTTCGATCCTCACTCTCTTCAACGGTTTGATTCCTCATTTCTTTGAAGGAACGCTGGACGGCACCATAGAGATCAACGGCCTGGACACTCAGGAACACGACATTCTTACTCTCGTGAAGCACGTCGGTATGGTTTTTCAGGATACCGAAACACAGATACTTGGGGCCACAGTCGAAAAAGACACCGTGTTTGGCCCGTCAAACCTTGGTTTTCCTCGTGATGAGCTTCGACGCTGTGTCGGTGACGCTCTCTCCATTGTCGGACTTTCCGGTTTTGAGGAACGATCCACCACCAATTTATCCGGCGGTGAAAAACAACGCCTTGCCATCGCCGGCGTGCTCGCGATGAACCCCTCTTTTATTGCGCTCGACGAACCTACATCCGAATTGGATCCCCTTGGCAGCAGGCAGCTGTTCGACCTGCTTGTGAGATTGAGGGAAACGCGTCCCCTCACGATGGTAGTAGTAAGCCACGACTCTGAAGCCTTGTTGAAACATGTTCAACGGGTGCTTGTGATCGATAATGGTGCCGTCGCATGGGATGGAAAACCGGAAGAACTGTATGTCGATATTCCTCGTTGCCGCAAATTCGGTCTGAGAATTCCTCCAGTGTTCGAGCTCCTTCATTGGTTGCGGTCAAAAGGAATTCTTCCCGACGGCACGTTCCCGCAGGACATTGGGGAAGCAAGCGGCATCATCGCTCCTCTTTTTGCAAAGGCCGCTCGTTCCACGGTATGCGACACGCGTGAACGAACTGCTGCAACGGGTGAGCCCATCATCACGATAGACAACCTGCATCATCGATACGGATCCGGACTGGATGCCCTTTGCGGAGTTTCGCTGCACATTCATGCGGGTGATTTTGTTGCACTGGTTGGCAAGAACGGCGCCGGGAAGACGACCCTTGTCAAACATTTCAACGGACTTCTGAAACCTTCCGCAGGAAGTGTGATGGTGGATGGACACGATACCCGTTCATCGTCCGTTGCATCGCTCAGCCGCGTGGTGGGATATGTGTTCCAAAATCCGGATCATCAGATCTTCTGTCCGTCGGTTCGCGAAGAGATAGAATTCGGCCTCAAACAAATCGGAACCCTGACGCCCAAAGAAATCGATGACCGCGTTGCGTCCTCTCTTGCCTTTGTCGGGCTGGAGGGCTCTGCAGATCGCCACCCCTTCACTCTGGGGAAAGGGGAACGGCAGAAGCTGGCTGTTGCAAGTGTGCTGGCCAAAGAACCGAAAGTTCTTGTCATTGATGAACCGACAACCGGTCTTGATTGGGATGGAGCCGAAAAAATGATGCAGCTCGTGCAGCGACTGCATCGCGACGGTCATACCATTCTCATCATCACTCATGATATGCAGATAGCCGCCGACTACGCCGAACGCATCGTCGTTCTGCAGCATGGCCGCGTTCTTGCGGACGGCACAACGGAAGAAATATTTGCACAGCCGGAACTCCTCGATCGTGCATCGCTCACGCTGCCGCCGGTTGCGGAACTCTCCGCTCATTTGCGCCGGCGCGGCATCGACATCCGGTGTGTGACGATGCAGGGGATGCAAAGGACTATTGAGTCCCACCATGGAGGCGCACAAACGTATGCCGGTTGATACTGCGGTTCGCACAACATTTTTTCAGCGGCTGGATATTCGTACAAAAGCGGTCCTTTTTTGCATGAACATTGCGCTGGTGTTTTTTTTTAATAATCCTGTCTATAATGGCGTTCTACTGTTGGGCACGGTTGCCTGTTTCATTGTCTCCGGACTTCCCCGAGATGGTGTGAAGCGTGTGTTTATGATGCTTCTTCCCGTCTTCTTCGTTCTTTTTCCGGTTACGGCATTCTCAGCCCTGCCGGATCAGTTTTCTCATGAACAGAGCCGGTATGTCATTCTCTACCTTTTTCCCAACAACACAGCACCGCTCACCATTGGCGGTTTGCTGCTGGGATGTTCATTCATTTTCAGGATTTCTGTGATGGTGCTTTCGACGCTCCTCTTGACCTACACAACGCCCGTGGACGATTTCTTAAGATTGTCGCAAAGGCTGCGGGTTCCGTATACGCTTGCCTTCATCGTGACAACCTCGCTTCGTTTCATCCCGACGCTGGAAAACAAAGCGCTGATGGTTCTTAACGCTCAACGGGCTCGAGGGGCTGACCTCGACAGCGGCGGTGTTTGGAAGCGAGTCCGTTCCTACAGTTCCATTATGATTCCGATGATTGTCGATTCCATCCGTATGTCGGAGAATCTCGCGCTCGCGATGCTCAACAGAGGATTCGGAGCATCGAAGACTCCGACAATGGATGACGATGTCGGTCTGCGTCGTATTGACTATTTTCTGCTGACACTGTCGATACTTCTTTTGGTTATTTCAATGATGCTAAAACTCAAACAATGTGGACAACTGTAATGCTTCGTCTGGACAAACAAGAACTCGTTGAAAGAATCTATGGTTCGCTGATGGGGGTTGCCTGCGGTGATGCCATGGGAATGCCGACATCCATGTTCAATCCGGAAACTGTGCGTACATTTTTTCCGAAGGGGATTCACGATTTTGAGCCTGCGCCTGCCGCACATCCGATCCACAGCGGAATGGTGGCCGGACAGGTAACAGATGACACACAACAGACGCTCGCCATTGCTGATGCCATTCTGGAAACCGGCCGGGTGGACAGCGTCGCCATCATGAAAAAATTACTCGCTTGGGCTGAAGGGATGGGTGCGTTTCAGTCGACGCTTCTGGGGCCCAGTTCGTTGAAGGCACTTCTTGCATTCAAAGCCGGTGCATCCGTTGAAACAACAGGGAAATACGGCGATACAAACGGGGCAAGCATGAGAATTTCCCCGGTGGGTATCATCAATTGCGGCGAGATTGAACGTACCGTGGACGATGTCGCGATTGCCTGTTTTCCCACACACAACACTGATATTGCCATCGCCGGCGCTTCTGCCATTGCGTGTGCCGTCGGGGTGTGCATCAGGGGAGAGAGTTCCCTCGACAAAGTTTTTGCGGCGGCGATTCAAGGAGCAGAACTTGGCCTTACCAGGGGAAATTCATGGATCGGGGCGTCCATCCCGCGGCGGATTCAACTGGCATTCGATATTGTCGAAAAAAATGAATCCGAAACAGTCATTCTACGCAATCTCTACGACGTTGTCGGCGCTACCGTCACGATCACGGAAACGGTTCCGACATGTCTTGCACTGGTGAAGTATGCCGAAGGTGATCCGATAAAGACGATTCTGTGCGCAGCAAACATGGGCGGCGATGCCGATACGATCGGAGCAATTGCCGGCTCCATTGCCGGCGCGTATGCAGGAATAAAAGCATTTCCAACGGAGTATAGAGAACTCATTGAAAAGGTCAATCACTGCGAATTGGAACGGCATGCCATACAGCTTGCCGAGTTCATTCTGGCGCGGAATTGATATTTCTTTGGTACAAACCACGGAACTAGCATGAGATCAATATCGATCGCCCTGATCTTCCTCGGTTTGTTTTGCACGCCGGTGCAAGGACAGACAATTTCTTCCGCTGCTTTTAATTTTGTCGTGTTGGGTGATCCCCAACCGGAAGAACCACCGCTGGAGCAACCGCTTGTATTCAAAACTATACTTGGCGAAATCACTGCCCTCAATCCTGATTGCACGATGATTGTCGGTGACTGTATCAGGGGATTTACGGACGATTCCATTCAGATGAAGCGCCAATGGGCAGGATTTGACGCTGCAGTGTCAGGTCTCCATCATCCGCCCATGGTTGTTCCTGGAAATCACGATGTTTGGAACGATGCAAGCCAGGCGGAATTCAAGCGGCGGTTCGGAAGACTGTATGCATCGCAAGATTGTGGTCCGGTTCATTTCATTATGCTGGATAGTTACGAAGTGGGAAATTTTGACAGAATCGGACCGACGCAGGTAGAGTGGCTTGAGCGGGATCTGGAGCAACACAAATCCGCGCAATATATTTTTGTCGGAGTGCATGCACCTCTCTGGGCGTATAGAAATTACAGCAATTGGATGAAGGATGTTCACCCGCTTCTGGAGCGGTATCATGTGCGGGCGGTTTTCGCCGGACACTGGCATATCTATCAGCGTTCCGGCATTATCGACGGCATACGCTATTATATCACCGGCGGTGCCGGTGGCATGCAGGCGATGCAGGATGAAAGCGGCGGTGAATTTTTCCATTATATGTACATCACCATCCGCGATAGTGTTGTCAGCTATGCGGTTCTACAGCCCGGCGCCGTGCATCCGGATGCCTTTGTGACAAAGGAAAGTTCCGCACATGCTGGGATGCTGCGTGATGAGGTAACGGGCGATCCCAGAATTTTTCTTGCCGGAGAAAATATCACGAATGCACGCGTCACCACAACATTGTACAATCCTTTCAATCGACCGCTTCATCTCACGTATTCATGGCGATTGAAGGAGGCGGCATTTGCCGTGAATCCCGTTGAAGGCGCATATACACTCTCTCCGGGACAGGCGCAGCAGATCGTGTCCACACTGCTGCCGGAACAGGGACTCACCCTCGAAGAAGTTCTTGGTGCCAAACCTGAAATTCTTTTCACCATTACAGACAGCGATTCTCTTCCTGCGACTATTTTATCGAAAGAGCTTGTTGCAATTCGAAGCAGTCCTCTCGTTTCACTGCGGAAGCCGCCTATTATCGACGGCGAGTTGAAGGAGTGGGGAACGACATGGCCGTTAAAACTCCATTCCCGTTTGCAGATATCGCTGCTTCCTGATCGATGGGCCGGACCCGATGAAACATCCGGGCAATTCGCGCTCGCACTCAAAGACAGCACTCTGTACTTCGCGGGGACGGTACACGACAAGCAGATTTTTCATTCAAGCAGAAAGCAGGAACCATATCAAGCGGATGCGGTTTCCCTGTACCTTGATCTTCGCGATTCCTCCACATTCCAAAAAAGAATGTTCCTGAAGGATGTCGTTCTTCTGGTGTTCGCCCCGCCGTCTGATGCAGGTGAAGAGCCATACTGGCAAACCGTGTATCCATACGGTTCTCCCCTCAAGGGTGTGCGTTATGCGTCAAAGAAAATATCCGGAGGGTACACCGTTGAAGCCGCAATTCCCATTTCCGAATTGAAGAATTTCACTTCGGCTCGATTGTCCGTGGGACTCGACGTCTGTATCGATAATCTCGATTCCGCAGGAAACAGGACGCGAATGCTCTGGAACGGCATATGGGCAAATTTTATGTATGCAAATCGGTACGGGCGTTTGATAATACATTAACCCTAAAAAATCGACGTCTTGGATACAATCTCACAAACTGGAATGGACAATAAAGAAAAGAGACTGATCGAATATGTCCGGCACATGCCGAAGATTGAACTTCATCTTCACCTCGAAGGTGCGCTTCTTCCTGATACGCTTTTCACACTCATTCAGAAGTACGGTGGAGAATCGGGAATTTCCGGCATCGAAGATGTAAATCGGCATTTTCAGTATCGGGATTTTGCCGGCTTTATGACGGCGTGGGAGTGGAAGAACAAATTCTTCCGGAAGGCTGAAGATTTTGAAATGTCAACGTATGAAACGCTGCTTCGCCTTCACGGCGAAAATATAGTGTATCTGGAGGCTTTTTTTTCCCCATGGGATTTTGAAAAAAATGGAATCAACATGCAGGAAATCACGGAGGCAACGATAAGCGGCTGCCGGGCAGCGCAAGCCGCCTGCGGCATCCGGTGCAGCCTTATCGCCGACATCAATCGCGAATGCGGGGCCGATGCAGGCATGAAAAGAATCGGTGAAATCTGTGCGTATCGTGATCAGGGTGTTATTGGTATCGGACTTGGCGGCAACGAACAACGCTATCCTGCAGAAGAGTACGAGACGGTTTTCCGCGAAGCGGAACGGCGGGGTCTTCACCGTACTGTCCATGCAGGAGAAGCGGTGGGTGCGTCTTCTGTTTGGGCTGCCATTCACGCGTTGCATGCAGAGCGTATCGGTCATGGTGTCCGCGCGGAAGAAGATCCGGCGCTCATCGACGAACTTCGCTCGAAGCGCATTCCCCTGGAGATGTGCCCGACAAGCAACCTTCTGACCGGAGCGGTTTCTTCTATTTTGGAACATCCTGCAAAGCGGTTTCTCGACCAGGGACTGCTGGTCACAATCAACAGCGATGACCCGACGATGTTCCATTGCACGCTGACGGGTGAATTCGAAACATTGATACGTGAACAAGGGTGCAGTCCGGCCGATATCAAACAATTGAGCATGAATGCCATCGATGCATCATTTCTCGATGCAGCAGAAAAAAAACAGTTGCGGAAAGAATACGAACTGGCATGGGATGAGGCCGGTATGAGTGCGTCGTGAAAGAATTGAAATGAAGGATTTTGAACACACATCGCTGCCATTGTAAGGAATATCAATTGTTCAAGAAAAAGGATAACGCCATGAAGCCAGCAACGCTCAGCATCTTCAGACGAAGGCTGTTCATCGTCACACTTGTGGTGCTCTGGACCGGCATACTCTGTGCCCAGCACCGCATCGTCAGTGTTTCCCCAACGCTCACCGAAATCGTCTACACCCTCGGCGCCGGTGATGAAGTTGTCGGCATCACCACTTTCTGCGATACGCCTGCAAAAGTTCTTGCGGACAGGGATGCCGGAAGAGCAAAGATTGTCAGCGATTTTAACCACACCAACTATGCGCTGATCGATTCGCTGAAGCCGGATCTCATCCTCACCGATACGGACTTCCAGAAAAAGCTTGCAGCAGATCTGCGCGCAAAGGGATACAAGGTACTGCACTACGTGCCAAAGAGCCTAGAAGACGTTTTCGCAAGTATTGAAGAGATTGGTGCGGCAATCGACAAAGGCGAGTATGCAAAACAATTGACTGAAAAATACCGGAATGAGATCCAGGCCATCTACGCAAAAACAAAACTCCTTCCCAAAGTGAAAGTGTATATGGAGATCAATCACATTGGTCCCTGGGGTGTCGGCAAGCAATCGCCGCTTAACGACCTGATTACTTATGCCGGAGGAGAAAATATTTTTGGTGAAGAGAACAAGGGTGTGTTCATGACGAGCAATGCCGAAATCGTCAAACGCAATCCGGACATCATTCTTTCCCCAATCTGGCTGCATGCAAAGCTGGGCGGCTATGACGGCATCACGCCTCTTTCCGAGATTTATGGACGAAAGGATTTCGACAAGACCAATGCCGTCATTCGCAGCAGGGTGTTGTATTATGATTCTGCATTGTTGAAGCATGAAGGTCCGCGGCAGGTTCTCGCCATTCTGAAGCTCGCGTATCTGCTTCATCCGGACGCTTGTGAATGTCCGCCGGGAACCGTTCCGTGGGAACTTGGTTGGATACAATAATGGCCGGCGTGACGATCGATGCCGGGACATGTTATCAGACTCAAGAAGGGCATTACGATGGATCCACTCTATGATATAAGCAATATTTCTCTCGCATCCGAAGGCCGCCGAAAAATTGAGTGGGTCTCCCAGCGAATGCCGGTGTTGAACAAGCTGTACGAGCGATTCAAGTCCGACGGCGTTTTTAAGGGTTCGACCGTTGCTGTTTCGATTCACCTTGAAGCAAAAACGGCGTATCTGTGTCTGATCATCAAACGTCTGGGCGCCGAGGTCTGGGCAACCGGCAGCAATCCTTTTTCCACGAAGGACGATGTTTGTGCCGCTCTGGCGGAAGAGGGTGTACATGTTTTTGCCCATCATGGTGCGACTGAAGCCGAGCATGAAAACGAACTTCGATCTCTCTTATCCTCCCGGCCGCAAGTTGTGCTTGATGACGGCGCCGATATTTGTACCGCCGTCCATCGTTTTCCAGAATATGGGGGCCGGCTGAAAGGAATAAGCGAAGAAACGACCACCGGCGTTCTTCGTCTGCGTGCAATTGAATCTGCGGGAAAGCTCCGCTATCCGGCCGTGACAGTGAACAACGCAAAGTCGAAACATCTTTTCGACAACAGGTACGGTACCGGCCAATCGACATGGACGGCGATCACCCATCTTTCAAATCTGACGGTGGGAGGAAAGAAAGTCGTTATTATTGGTTACGGCTGGGTGGGGCTGGGTATTGCAACGATCGCGCGCGGGATGGGTGCGCATGTTATCGTCTGCGAAATCGATCCGTGGAAAGCACTGGAAGCGCACATGGATGGATATGAAGTGATGACAATGGAAGATGCTGCCCGGACCGGACAACTATTCATTACTGCAACCGGACTGGAACGGGTGCTCCGGCTGGAGCATATTCAGCTCATGAACAGCGGTGCCGTCATCGGCAACGCAGGCCATTCCGATGTGGAAATCGATGTTCCGGCAATCCGTACGGCAGCGATGTCGGCGAAAGAAGCCCGTGAGAACGTTTTTGAATATGTGCTTCCCGGCGAACGCAAGATTTACCTTCTCGCCGACGGAAGAATTGTCAATATTGCCGGCGGCATGGGGCATCCTGCGGAAATCATGGACATGTCGTTTTCGCTGCAACTCGCGTCACTTCACTACTTGCTTCGCACTCCGCAAAGGAAACCGGGCGTATATGATTTGCCGGTCGATATCGACGAACTCGTCGTGCGGGAAAAGCTGATGGCCGAAGGTATTACTATTGACTAAGTGTAGCGACTCAGCGCAAAGATCTTTGGCCACAGAGAACATTGTCAGTAGACAAAATGCGCTGAATGACATTCGCTGTCGCAACAATAATTTCTGCCTGGAAAGATCTATGAAGGAAAGCTTCGTTTATCAGATCCACTAAAAAAGAGACTGTTTTTCCTTGTGACGTTGTGGCAATAATATTGGCATTTTGCGTACCATGAGCGATCAATTGATGCAGATATTTCTTTTATCCATTCAGCACAAAGGACAAAAAAAAATGAGAACACTCTACACGGTCGGTATACTGCTCTTGTCGTTTGTTCTTGCGCGCACAGCAGCGCATGCGCAGCAGGACAGTTCATCACATGCGATGTCTACGTCCGAATCAGTCCTGACTGCGTCCGATTTCAAAAAACTCTCCTGTGAAAATGTCGGCGATGCATTGCAGCATCTTGCCGGTGTCTATGTGAGGAACGGACAGGTCGCACTCCGCGATGTGGCGGCCGATAAGGTGGTCATTCTCTTCGACGGCCAGCGGCTGAACACCGCACAGGGCGGCGGCGTGGACATCGTTTCCCTTCCGATCGACAACGTCGAAAAAGTTGAAGTCATTCGGGGAGGAAATTCTGCCCTGTACGGCGCCGATGCCGTCGGCGGCGTTATCAAGATTACATCCAAGAGCAGAAGTACTCAATCCGCCTCATCGGCGGTGAATGCAAACGTGTACGGCACCATCGGCTCATTTTATGAACGGATCGCCGGGGTGGGATTTTCGCAGTCAATCGATAAATTTTCGTATTTCGTGAACTACAAGCGCTCAACATCCCGGGGCGATTTTTCCTACATCGATCCGACCACCAACGCTTCCACCACATGGCCGAACAACGATCAGGCGTCGCACGATCTGTTCGTCAAAGGATCGTATGTTATCAATGAGAAATCGAATCTTGCCGTCTCCGGTGGGTTGTACAACGCGGCGGTCGGCGCCCCGGGACTCATAGAACAAATGACTCCGCTTGCCCGCTTGTACTACAATAATAAAAATGTGAACTTTAACTACGATCAATCGGAAATATTTTCTCATTTCAATCTGAAACTGCAATCGTATTTTCTTTTCTTTGAAACCCGCTATGATCAACCGGAGGGACTTGTTCCAATTCACAGCAAACACGACAACAACGCCTATGCGTTCGAAGCACAGCAAAACGGATCGTTAACGGATTATCTCCAGGTCGCGTATGGCTACACGTTTCGCCACGATGTGATCGAGAGTTCGGATATCGGCAAGAAACAGCGAAATAATCATGCCGGCTACGCCACAGCAACGGCAATGGCCAAAGAAGTAGATTTCTTTTTTAACGAGTTATCTATTACGCCCGCAGTTCGATACGATTATCCGACGGATTTCGATGCAGAATGGAGCCCCAAGGTGAGTCTGCAGCTTCAACATACGGGAACGCTGCAACTTTCTCTGGCCTCGCATGTAACCCGATCATACCGGGCGCCGACATTCGATGATCTGTATTGGCCGCGCGACAGCTATGCAGAAGGCAATCCGAATCTTGTGCCGGAAAAAGGATTCAACTATGATGTCGGAATTACGGCAGGATATCCGGTATTAGGAAGCGTTTCTGTGAGCGGCAACTTCTTTGTTAATAAACTCGACAATCTTATCCTCTGGGCTCCGGGTGCCGGCGGATTGTGGCGGCCAACGAATATTTCCAAAACGGACGCACAGGGAGCCGAACTCACGGGCCGATGGAAGCCCTACGAAGAGTATCTCGAACTGGCCGTCGATTATACCTACATGACAGCCTTGGACGAAAGCGGAGATCCTACAACGGGAGGGAAAGACCTGATTTATCGGCCGCGCAATAAATTCGATGCATCTCTTGCCATACGGTACACGGGCATTGAAATCAATGCCGTCAACCACTACGTGGGGAAACGATTCACGAACGCAGCGAATACAAAGTTTTTGAAATCCTACAATGTTGCCGACGCCAACGTGTCGTACTCGTTCAAGGCGTGGGATGTGACGATGAATGCCAAGTTTGAATTGATGAATGCGAACGATCTCAGTTACATCATCACCGATGGAACACCGATGCCGGGCCGTGCATACCGATGCACGCTTGCATGCAGCATCTGATCCAAGATGCGCCATCGGCACTCCATTGATCAGGACCGGATATATAATGAAAACTCTGCCTTGTCTCATAATGCTTCTCCTGTGTACCGCCGTGGGACAGGAACGCGTTCCATTGTCGGGCAGAGTCGTCGACAAGGCAATGCATAATCCCATTCCCGGCGCCATCCTTGTTTTGAAAGATACGACGCTCGGATTGTGTGCAAATTCGGAAGGCTATTTTCAGTTTCAGCCGCTGCCCCCCGGATCCTATACAGTCCACGTCAGCGCCATCGGCTTTGAACCTCGCGACTACACCATGGTTCTGCGCAGCGGAGGCAACGCCGTCCTTCTGTTCGAGCTGCGTGAGACCGTCTATCAACTGAATCCCGTAACCGTCTCATCGACACGTGAACGTTCGCTGGTCAGCGAGGTGCCGTCATCGGTGGATGTGATCTCTTCGCGTGACATCGAACGACGGAACCTTCAAAATGTCAGCGAAGCTGTTGCGGCGCTTCCGGGAGTTACCCTGAAGGAATACGGCGGGATCGGAGACACAAAGTCTCTTTCCATTCGGGGATCCACCTCCGGGCAGGTTCTGGTTTTGGTGGACGGACAGCGTTTGAATACGGCGCAAACCGGCGAAGTAGATCTGAGCACCATCCCCATCGAAGGCGTGGAACGGATCGAGATTGTGAAAGGCGGCACATCTGCATTGTACGGCGCGGATGCGGTCGGCGGCGTCATCAACATCATCACAAAAACACGGCCCTATCATCCGACTGCCGGCATCAACGCAAACGTCATGCAAGGCTCGTTTGGAACATCGGCGTATGAAGGGGGGGGCACCTATGCAACGGAGCGGGTCTTCTCACTTCTTTCCTACAAATATCTTCACACCGACGGCAATTATTTTTATGACAGCCCCTATGGAGGAAGAATCAGGAGAGAAAATGCCGATCTCACTTCGCATTCCATTTTCGGAAAGAGCTCGATTCAATTGGGTGTGGACAGTCTGAATAAAACGCTGTCGCTTTCCGGTCAACTATACCTGGACGAAGGAGGATCGCCGGGGACAACGTATCAGCCCTACACCGATGCACGAAAGAAAGATCAAAACAAGTCGGCCAATATTTCCTACGACCAGAGAGTCGGCTCGATCTATAACACTCTTCATGTCGGTGGGTACTATCACAATTTTGAGTCATGGTATGACAGTCCCAGCGCCTTTGTTCCCGTACACTCGTATCATCACAGCATTGCCTGGGGAACTGAAATGCAGGGACGTGCTGTCTTTAGCGCAAGCAATGTATTGACCGGCGGGTACGAGTTCCGGCGGGATGATCTGTCGAGTACAACGGTCAACAACAAGCCGCACCGAACCACCAACAGCATTTACCTCCAGGATGAATGGGAGCCTTTTGTATTGACCAAAATGTTCTTTCGGCGACTGTTGGCGATACCGGCGCTGCGATGGGATCAGTTTTCAGATTTCGGCGGTCGCATAAGCCCGAAGATTGGAATAGTCGTAAGCACGGGCGAGTCGTGGCAGGGTTCTCTCAAAGCCAACTACGGACGATCGTTCCGTGCACCGTCTTTCAACGATCTCTATTGGCCGAAAGATCCATGGACGCTGGGAAATCCGAATCTGAAGCCGGAGTCGGGACGCGATTTTGATATCGGAACCATGATGCGATCTCCTTTTCTCTGGAGCAGCGCCGTCGATGTGACGTATTTCAGAAACGACGTGACGGATCTTGTTCTCTGGCAGCAGGGGAGCAACAGCATCTGGACGCCGGACAATGTGGGAAAAGCGCTGCTTCAGGGAATCGAGACAAAAATCTCCACCAGTCCCTGGAATGGTCCGGTACGGCTTGAATGGAATTATACATTTCTGCATGCCGTCGATAAGACCGACCCGGCAACAACGAACGGTACCGTGTTGCCGTACCGGGCAAAGCACACGCATAATTTCTCGATCGCTTTCGATGACGAACCGGTGTTTCTCCAACTCGGTGCCACGTACATGAGCAAGCGCTTTACCACCTCTGCCAATACGATCTCTCTGCCATCGAATATTGCCGCCGATTTTCTGGCGACATATAAATTTCCACTGATGGGATCGACGATCGTGGCGCGGTTTGAATTGAAGAATATTTTCGATGAGAATTATCAGATCATGGACGGCTTTCCCATGCCGACTCGTGAAGTGCGCATATCGGCGGATTTCTCACTATCGAATCTGTTGCAATCGACACAATTCACAGAAGAGCACAACGGTTTCAACTAAAACCTGTGGGCAAGCTCTTCTCCCGCAGATCATCAATTACCAAGGAGGCAACCATAATGAAGCAGATAAAACTTGCAGCGGTCGCACTGGCGATCGCCGGTGCCATACTCCTGTCCTTTGTCGGATGCGAGAAGGACTCGAACACTGTTACTGCCCCGCCGGTAGCAGCAACATCGTCGGTGATGTATGTGCTGAACAGTCTCGGCGCTTCCATCTCCGTTATCGATCTGACCAAGGACACCGTCTACAACAACGTCGCAACGGTGGGCATGTGGCCGAACCAGATTTTGTACAATGACGCCAAACTGTACGTCGTCAATTCCGGATCGAACAATGTGCAGGTCTTCGATGCATCGACCTATGCCCTGAAAGGAGCCATTTCTCTCGGTGCGAACAACAATCCGATGCTTATTGCCATCTTGAGTTCGGACAAAGCCTACGTTACCTGTTCACAGTCCAACTGCGTCAAGGTGGTCAATCCGACATCCTTCGCCGTTCTCAAAACGATTCCAGTGGGTGTTGGAGCGACGGGCGTAGCGATTACGAACGGAAAAGTCTACGTCACCAATTCGGCCTTTGATGGAGCAACGTACGCGTATGGACCGGGAACGGTTTCGGTCATCAGCACGACTGCCGATACGGTTATCAAAACTATTACCGTATCAAAAAATCCTCAGGCTTGTGCTGTTGCACCAGACGGAAAAGTGCACGTCATCTGCACCGGCGATTATGGAGCCGAGGTTGGGAAATTGGTGATCATCGATCCGTCCACCGATGCAGTGACAACAACAGTGACGGTGGGAGGCAGTCCGAGCTCGATAGCCGTCGCAAGTACCGGCACCGGATACCTGGGTACGTTTGGGAAGGGGATTGTTCGATATAATGCAACAACGTACGCTGTGCAGGATTCTGCCTTAAGCGGCAAAGACGGATCGGCGATCGCGTTTGATCTTTCCGGCAACGTCTATGTTGCTGCGTTCGGTGTTGACAAGGTGGAGAAACTGGACGCCAGCAATGTTCTGAAGAAAGAGTATGCTGTCGGAGACGGTCCGCTTTCTCTTTCCGCAAAATAAGTTCTGCCCAAAAGTCCTTTCTTCCAAAGCCCCGGTTGTTTACGGGGCTTTTTTTACTGTGGAAAAGTAACTTTTCCGCGAACGACACATGGAATCGCCAACATTTTTCTATGTGATCTGTGGCAGCGCTTTTCGCAACTCTCCCTATTTTACGTAGACCATTTTTCTGACGAGCACCGTGCCCATCCCCTGGAGTCTGTACACATACGTGCCGGATGAGAGCCCGTATTTGCCGGGTGAAAAGGTGGCGCTATGGACTCCGGCATCCAGTAGTCCATCCGCCAAGCATACAACTTCCCGGCCGAGAACGTCATACACGGTAAGCCGGATCTGCTGATGCACAGGAAGCGTGAAGGAAATCGTTGTGCTGGGATTGAATGGATTGGGGAAATTTTGTTCCAATGCGCACGAAACCGGGATCTTCCCGACGGAAACCGCTATTTCATTGCTATAGGTAAACGAACCGTTGTTGTCAATCTGTTGCAGCCGATAGTGAAATGTTCCTTCTGCGGGATGATCGACATATTCGTAACTGTGTTCTATCGTGCTTGTGCCGAATCCGGGGAGAAATGCAAGCGACTTCCATACCTGGCCGTCTTGCATCCGCTGTACATCAAAGCCATGATTGGCTGTCTCGGTGATGGTATTCCAATGTAAGCGAACGGACGTGCCGCTAACAGAGGCGTTGAACGCTACGAGTTCTACAGGCAGATATCCTGTATTGTTTTTTGACACATCATCAATATACAATGTCCAGTCGGGGGATGCATTGGGGGCATAGAGCATGATGGCGTCGAGTGAAAGCACAGTGCTGTCCAAAACGCCATTCCCACCGGAAAAGCTGGCCCATCCGCTTCCCGGCAATTGCCATTGATAGACATGCCACTGACCGTCGTTGACTACCGTTTGTTTGGAAGAACGTTCCGTCTTGTCAACGCTTCCGTTGCGTTGGTCATCGATCAACAACGCCACCTGTGCGCCGGTGGGGGCTGTTGACGTCTTCATCCAGAAACCGATGTAGCCGGCATTGCTGAACTGGATATTGTTGGAACGAGATCCAATGCCGGAAAGGACACGCACGGTCCAATTTGCGGTTGTATCGGTCTTGTCTTTCAGAATTATTTGCAGAGACTTTGTTCCATTTTTCGATTCGGCTGTTGTCAGTGTTTGCGTCGAAAGGCCGCTAATCCCAATCGTGCTGCCACTATAGGTCAGGCTTGTGGAGAAGTGCCCCACGCCTCCTTCAAAGTCGTCAAACACAGTCATGTCAGGGAGTGGTGTGCTCCCAAACGCATTTTGAATCGCACCCCAGAGAGCGGTCAATGTTCCGTCATATCCGAGCGCCCACATACCGACACCGGCAATGTTTCTTGTCTTGACGGAATCGTATTTCTTTGCAAGGCTGAGCGAGTCGTCGTACCAGCACTGCCGCCAGTTGCCACCACTCTGATATCGGTACCACGGAACGTTATATGTCGCATCGAAGAATTGATTGCCGGCGGCAATGGTGTCGATGTAATTGTTGACGATGGTGGTGTATGTGCGGGATGTGCCACTCCCCGTTCTTGCTGACATGCGCGAGGATGATGTGACAGGCCAATCGTAGCCGTAGTACGGAAATCCTGCAATCAGTTTTCCCGATGGACAGCCGCGGGAGAGATAGGTGTCAACACTTCGCATACAGTGATAGATCAATGTTCCCGAGGTCAGCGGAGCGACCGGGCCGGCGGTGGGACTGCCGGTCCAATAGTAATCGTATGCCATTAGAAAATACAAATCGGTAACCGCGGATGTAGTCGAAAAGAATGTGGTATCGAAAATCCCATTCCAATCGACTGCTGGAAGTTCAATCGTAAGTTCTTTCCCGTGGGCTTTCAATGAATCGCCGAGCTGCACCATAAAATTCCGAAAATCCGTCTTGCTGCCGCTGCCCACCGATTCAAAGTCCACATTGATGCCGTCGGCATTTCGTACGTTCAACTGTGCAAGACAATTCGCAATCAAATTTGCTTTTGCGGTTGCGTTTGTCAGCAGTGTAGCGTGTCCGGCAAACAGCGTAATGCACAAATGCACTTTCTTCCCGTACGTTTTTGCCGTCGAGACGACGGCCGCCGAGGACCAAAGGTTCGTTGTAGTGAAGTTCCCGGTGTTGCTGTCAATCTCTGCGCTGAAGTAGACAATATGCGTCAATAGGCTGAAGTAGTAATTGGACTCCGATCCATTCTGCCAATAGGGATGAAACCCATACACGATTGAAGACAACGTCGCCGGCTTCTCAAGATCGCTGCGCTTGGACAACGCAGGCGGTACGACCGTCTTGCCGACAAGCTCCGGGTGTGCGCGATAGAATTCGGATTCCTGCTGATGAATAGATGGCTGTTGAGCAAAAACGGAGCCTGCTGCCGAGAGAAACGCACAAATTGTCAGAACGCGCGTGGTCATTGTAAGTTTCGTGTACGACTTTTGGGGCAGCTCAGATGCTGGAGAAGTCGGAATTATTTCTTGATCGTTGATGGAAGTGGATAAACTCATCTCTTCCTCGAAAGAGAAACAGCGTTTTGTCAAGTCCTGCGATAGTCGTTTCGGACCTGACGATCTCTCCATAGGATGAGTACGGATAGCTCGTCATATCTTTTGTGATGTGATGTTTCACTGGATTGTTATGGATATAAAAAACCAATCGTTTGAGATACTCGTCGTCGCCAACGATGAGGCGGTGAAATTTTTTTTGGAACAAACTCCCCCGACGTCTGTACGCCTTGTTGATTGCTTTTGCGTAGGCATTGAAGAAATTTGAGAATTGCTGCGAAGGTTCCAACGGCTTCCAGTTTTCGCCCGCGCCACAGACCTTTCCGGTCTGAGGACTAAAAGCGCATTCGATTCTAGCAGGACAGACCGGAAAGGTCTCCCTAAAAGCGCATTCGATTCTAGCGGGACAGGCCAGAAAGGTCTCCCAGGAGGCTTGCGCAACCGGAGAGGTCTTTGCCCCCTGCCCCAGCTTCCAAACTTTCTGTTCTTCAAGTGTCCTGGTGCGTATGAGAAAATGAAAATGGTTCGGGATCAGGCAATACGCATATGTTGCCGCCACCGGTTCAACGTACTTTCGATACAGGCGCAGAAAGTATTGATAATTGCGCTCTTCGATGAAGAGGATGTCCCGGTTATTTCCACGATTAAATATGTGATAGATACATCCCGGCTGCAGTCCGCGCATATCCCCCCGAAAATGCCGCTACACTCCCACGATTTTGATAGAAAGTCCAAGTATGGAAATGATAAAAACGCATTGGACCAGAAAAATGCTCCCTGTACATTATCGGAAAAATTTCGATCAATCTAAAGTCTGATGTGATGCTGCGTACGTGCCGGGGGAGCATCGGAGGCATAAAAAAGGCGTCCCATGCCTGAACGCCTTTCTATTCGGGACGCTGACCCAAGTCGAAGCGTCCCTCAATATAAAATATGTTACTTCAGCAGTGTCATCTTCTTCACTTCGCGGTTTGAAGCAGTCTGCAACACGGAGAAATACATTCCGGAAGCTAGCCCGCTTGCATTGAACGGCATGTCGTAATACCGTCCCGCATCTGCAATGCCGTCAAACAAGGGTGCAACTTCCTGGCCGGCAGCGTTATAGATCTTCAGCGTTGCTTTTTGCGCGGTCGCAAGAGAGAAGCGGACCATCGTCGTCGGGTTGAACGGATTCGGATAGTTCTGCGCAAGGCCGTACCCCTCCGGACTCATGCCGACACTGAGAGATACTTCGTTGCTGAACGTTCGATTGCCGTTGAGATCTATTTGTGCGATCCGGTACAAATACGTTCCGCCCGCGACTGCGTCCATATAGGTGTAGCTATGAAGAACATTGCTGCTTCCGGCTCCCGGCACGAAACCGATCGACTGCCAGAGTCCGCCGTTGAAGGATCGTTCCACTTCAAAACCGTGATTATCGATTTCCGTCACCGTTTCCCAGAAGAGCGTGATCGTATTTCCCGATCCGAGAATACGCAGCGGAGTCATCTCCACCGGAAGGGCGGCGGTTGCGCTCATGGCAAGGTCGTCCAGGTCGATCTCGTATGCCGTCGCCCCGGAATTGGGATCGTTGCATTGAAACTGAAAGCTGTCGAAGTTGATCATAGGGCCGTCGAGTTTTCCATTGCACGCTCCGACCCAGCCGTACCATTGATTCGTGTCCTGCATGTTCCATTCGTACAGATGCCACTGTCCGTCGGCAGTTATATTTTTCCAGGAAGAAATTTCCGTGGCAGTATTGTTGTTGTCGTCGAACGCCAACCGCAATTGCAATCCGCTTGGGATGGATGACGTCTTAAGTGCGACGTGAACAAATCCAACAGGAGCCTTATTCACCGAGCCTGTGAAATACTGGCGAACAAACCAGGCTTGTGACTCCGAAGAGTCGATCAGCACAAGTTTGCCGGCGTAGGTTCCCCGGTAGGGCAGAGTTCCGGTTTGTGAAAAGGATGATAGCTTTGAGACGCCTAATGTAGAACCGGAGATCATGGGGCCGGAATAGAACTTCAACGCCACATCCTCAAACCCGATCAGCGAGCTGTCTCCGCGAATCAAATTCATATAGTAATCCCATTTCCAATTCGGGCCCGGATCGGTGTGCGTATTGCAGGTTGGATCGAGCGTGTTGTCGGTGGAGGGATTGAAAGATGTGTTGACCCAGCTTACCCAATTCGGATTTTGCCACTCCTGATGACCGATAATGTGGTCGCGGTCTTTGGGAATGCCGTACTTGTTACAGAGATACTTGACAAGATTTGCCGATGATTGGTACATCGCGTCGGTGTACCAGGCAGCGGTTGATTCAAACCCTTCATGTTCAATGCCCAGAAAATATTTGTTCCAGCAGCGCACATGCCATGCCCAATATTTTTCCTCGATCATCTGAGTCACCTCACCTGCGGGCCTGCCGTTCGACAGGTAGCCGCTGTTGATGCAATAGTGCACGCTTGCCTGTGTGCTGGAGTCTTTGAAATAGGAAATAGTGGAGAGATAATATCCCTCCATGTCGTGTATGACAACGCCGTAGCGCCCGAAGCCGGTGGTGTACCAATGTCCCGGATAAGAATCTGACCAAAGCGCCGAAGGATAATCCGGCTGCGCAGTCGGCTTGTGGAGACGGGTCTGCCGTTCCGATTCCGATGTGCACACGGATCGGACAAGATCGAGCTTCTCCACCGGACGTGCATCCATTTCAATGCCGAAGTGGTGATAGCCGGCGGCGATCTGTTCGTAGATGTCCAGCGCGTGTTTATATGCGAGATCCGGTTGTTTGATGCCGCAGTAGGCTGCAATTGCATGGGTCCAGCTTTCCAGATCGGATGGGGAAGTTCCGTTCGGTTTGGGAAGCCGGTCATAGTGCGAACGCAGAAGCGCAGCTGCACCGCGAATATTCTGGTACGGATCGTCTTTCAGCGTCTGTGCGGGAAGACCGAGCAGTGCGGCCGCCTCACGCAGTGAATGCCCGAACACTGCATTGTCCCAGAGCGACATGATGCCGTACGGACGGGGCATGCCGTTCTCCGGACTTGCGGTATCGCCTTCCGCCCATTGGAGATGAGACCATCGTGTTTCTGCAAATGATATGCCGCGCAGAACGTCCGGCGGCACAGAAAATTCCTTTCCCGCTTTTTCAAATAATTCGTTATAGCGCGAACGGTCTTCCTCCGCCATAAGCAGCGGGGAGAGTGCAAGCAAGAAAAGGAGCAGAATTTTTTTCATAGTCTCTTGGACAAGAATAACACAAATACTTTACTACTAATGGACGTGAAAAGCAAAGCTTTAACGCGGAGGCGCAAAGACGCAGAGAGGGGTACTAAAACAATCCTTGGCGAATCTGCGGCCATTGCGACTCCGCGTTACAAAGTCATTCAGGTTTTTAAATTGCTGAGTTGGTTACATTTTAATTTACTTCGTTCTTGCCGAAAAAACCACAGCGGGCAGTAGATCAGACATCCCAGAGGCACCCCTGCGGGGTTCTTGTCTGATCTATGCAGTGTTGTCTACCACACAACGGACTTGAGCTAACCTGCGGTGCGTGCATTCCGCGCCGACAGGTTGAACAAATTGTTAGGGCACGTCTTGGGGAAGATCAAAGAGATCTTAGGATACGACTGATTTGCTTCTTCAATATCGGCATATCGTTTCGAACTGTGAGCCATACTTTTTCGATATCGACGCCAAAATAGTCGTGAATCAATTTATCGCGCATTCCGGCGATATCGCTCCAAGGCACATCAGCGTTGTTTGAACGAAGACTCTCCGACAGTCGCTTTGTTGCTTCCCCGATGATTTCGATTTGCCGAATTACTGCATCTTGAATCAGTGTGTCTTTCTTAAATGATTCCGCAGTAATCTCTTTGGTATAGTTACCAATCTTAAGAATTGCATCCCGAAGATGCTTCAAATATACAGTATCATCGCGCTGCATAAATTGGTCGAGATTCCTTTAGTATTCGAGTTCGGAGGTAAGGACTGACCGATTGTTTTGTTACCAAGTCCACCCTGCGGCCGACCAAAGCGGACAACTCTCTCTCGAGTCCGACCATTTGCAGCAGTGAAATCGGTTGAGAGAAGGTCGCAAGAAGATCAATGTCGCTTTTGGCATGCGATTCGCCTCTCGCAACAGAACCAAACACACGGAGCGTCTTGACATGGTACTTGTTGCAAAGAGCTGCTACCTGTTCGATATTTTCGGTCAATTGGTCCATAAAATGCTTGAATAACTGATGTTACTCGTGGTTCATATTTCAATGGGAGATTGTATAAAAAGTGTCTTTGTCATTTCGACCGCAGGGAGAAATCTTTCTTTTTGTTCAGATTTCTCAGTCGCTTTGCTCCTTCGAAATGACAAAAATGA
>Ga0182027_10001962_pt1 | contig 33556 bp, 33 predicted proteins | sample 712E1DmetaG_FD_121300 | JGI IMG/M metagenome (GOLD analysis project Ga0182027, IMG submission 121300) | Permafrost microbial communities from Stordalen Mire, Sweden - 712E1D metaG (Illumina Assembly) | ecosystem: Environmental > Terrestrial > Soil > Wetlands > Permafrost | place: Sweden...
ATGTTGACTATCTTTGCCCCACCTAAAATTAAGCTTTTCTAACAATATATTGCGGGGTGGAGCAGTGGTAGCTCGTTGGGCTCATAACCCAAAGGTCGTAGGTTCAAATCCTGCCCCCGCTACTCGACAGACCGGACTTTTCAGAAAGTCCGGTTTTGTTTTTTTAAGACTTGGTAAAACATAGGTAAAACATTTTTCTGAAAGCCCCATTTTGCAAGCATTTTAAACGAAATTTACAAATTATTTCAATAATTGCCTAAAATCTATGTACTCATCTTCTTTTCCCGGTATGATTGAAATAGCATGCAAAATATGCTTAATATTTCGGCGGAGCATATAATTTTTATCAGATTCAGGGAAGATCGATTGTCTGAATTCGGTAATATTAAAAAGCATATTCCCTAATTTATAGAATTCTGTTTCATTATAATGTTTATCGAGAACCATTGTAAAAAATTTGTAGGCAAGTCTATAAAACTCACTAAGGGGAATTTGTTTTGTATTCTCTCTAAGCACAAGTGTAACTGTTTCTTTGCTTTGAGTATTTTCTTCAATTATCGTAATAAGATCAAGAAGCTGTTGGTTAGCATCTGCCAGGTTTCTCATTGTTCCCACACTCATCATGACTCTTTTCTTTTCTTTCTCTAACTGCTGGGTAAGTTCTTTTTTTCCTTCAAAATCCTTTATATCTAAAAATTCTTTGATTGATACATCCAGGACATTTGAAAGTTTTATAAGTGTACTTAATTTGATATCTCTTGCTTTGATGAGCTTATAAAGGCCAACTTCAGATATGCCTGCTTTTCGGGCGATTTCTTTTCTGGATAAACCTGATTTATCCATTGTTTCCCTCAGTTTTTGACCTATGAATATTGCTTCCATTGCTTTAAAATATTTTATAAGCACTATACAAAAGTATAGTAGATAATTCAAAAATGAAGAATTGGGGATATAATTCAAAATAATTTTGTAAAAAAGATACAACGATGGATCGAATCATTGTCATGGACGAAAAATTTCTGAGTGAACTAAAATCAGAAATTACAGCGGCTGTCGTAACAGCCCTGAAATCCTTGCGTGATTCAAACATGAATAACCAGTCCCTTTCTGAATGGGTTGACGGTGACGAGGCTAAAAGGATTTTAGGGTATCAAAAAACAAAAATGCAGGAACTGAGAAACGCCGGAGAGATAGTTTTTTCAATTTATGGCCGCAAAATCAAATACCTGAGGCAATCATTATATGACTTTTTGGAAAGAAATAAAAAATCTAAAAATGGTCATTATGGGATTTGAGAAAGAATATGAAAAGATTTGTCCTTACTGCAAGAAAAATTTCACTGCTACGCATTTGAGTCAGGTTTATTGTCCAGAGAAATGCAAAAGCAGAATGTTTCGCAAAAGGATGCAGGAGAAAAGAAAGCTGGCAAACAAGGAAAGTGATGTTTTTCAAAAAAACAATGCCCTGCTTAAAAGTTTAATTGATAAAGGGACTTCAAAAATCACCAAAAAAGAACTGATTAAATTGGGTTTTAATGAGGATTACTACTTAAAAAAAATAATGTACAATAATAATTTGCTTACTCTTCTTGAGGACTATTATTTGGAAGCTTTATCAGATGTCGAATTATTGATTCATAAAAATTAGCTTATATGTACTACCATAAAACTACAGCATTTGAAAAACCTGCAATGATTTCAAGTCAGGAATTTCAGCCAGAATTAGAAAATGGCAGTAAAATAAATTGGGGTCAAATTATACTGGTGGCCGGATTAATTTTGGTAACTGGCATTTTTATTGGTAGAACATTGAAAAATATTAACTGGCCGCGTTTTAAGAAAAATGAGTCCGAGAGTAATCAATAACAGACAATTCATTCTAAGCCTAAACAGTTATTTTTTAATTCCTATCCCTGATTTCAAGTCCTCCCAAAATTCGGAACAACTATCATAAATTTTCGCATGGATCCCATGAATGGAAGTTTGAATATATTTCATATCAATAATATATTTTATCTTTGGCTTACTGAAAAGTCTCGGACGTATTCGCGAAGCCTGTTAATCAGTAGCACGTAGAATCAGTTAAAAGAGCCTGATATAAAGTCAGGCTTTTTTATATGCGTTATAGGTTAAAATTGATTTTCAGGAATAGAACCAAAATTTTAAAATGGATATTATTTTATTTAACCTTGTTTTGATTACTTTTTTTCTTCAGCAAAAAAAAGTAATCAAAAAATGCCGCCGCTGACGAAAAAATTGCTAAAAATCAATTCATTACGCTAAAAGAAATAAACTCGTTCCGCCAAAAGCGGAACTCAAACATGATTTCTTTTTTAACGCTTCATTCCTTGATTTTCTTTACGCATTTTTTCTAAGGCGGGGATTGTTTCCCCGAAACTGCGTGTCTTATATTGAAAACGGGGTAATTAATTCGGGAGTAAACTAAAATTACCACAAAATAAAACATTCTATTTTTTCTGAACATCACTTCAAAGTTAGATTCTTTAATAAAAGTGATCGATGCGAAAATTTTTTCTAAATCTTTTACAGCGAAATTTTACCTCGTTGATCTTTGTAAATTTTAGAAAATCCCTTATCAGACATTCAGTTTAGGGAAATTTTACACAGTATCCGAAATGAATATTTTAACCAAAAAACAGTCCGCGAAATAATGGCCGTAAATGCAATGAAAAGCGAATTACCGTACCCGGCTTTGTTTGATAATTGGCATTTGATAGATGAACAGAAAAAAAGGATTGCTGAGCTATTCTAAAATAGAATTGTTTAAAATATGCCATTTCCACCTATGATTATACCTATTAAAAATTAGTAATCGCTTTACACATTTAATATGCTTCCATCGAATAATCAAATCTAAAATGGAGTTCAGGTATTACTGATTTTGGTAATGATAAGTAAAACTTTTAAGCACATTTTTATTTTGATCCAAAATCATTATTAATCTATCGAAGTCATCGTATTTATAAAATTTTGCCTGAAAATTATCATCTGTTTCTGAAGTAATACCTACTCTTGGATCATAAGTATATGTTGTCATTTGCGCATCGACCGGCATGAATCGCTCATCATCCAAATAGATGGTTGAACTTCCGCTATTCAAAAATTCTGCACGGACTGTTGTGCAATTATTGAAATCAACTATGTCAAGATCAGCGACAACTTCAAAATATTTCCATTGATTGTTTGTATTGGGTATTGTCCTTACAATCCAGGGATTTCCATCGTCCAAATCTTTAATAATCAAATTGCCGCCTGTACCTGAAGTTTTTATCCATGCTGAATATTTATACTTACCGTGTAGTGCACTTTTAACAAAATTGTGCGTTACATTAAAACTACCGGCAGTTATCTTGATGCAATAATTCCCGGTATGACTGTCTGTTTTGCATCGCTGTTGTTTTACATCACTGAAGTCTGCATCCTGCTCGTAACTTGTAAAGGCAATCTCGTAATAATTTGCATTTTGTACTTTGGCGATAGGATATGAGTGATTATAGCCCCAGATAAATGAGTTTTTCACATCATTATCTCTGTGGTATTGCAGAATATTCCCATAATTATCGTAAGCATCGTAATACCATCCGGTATTATAATTGACATTGTATAGAAACCTAGTACTACTTTCATCCCAGTGGTATTGAGTTAAATCGGTAATTGGTGCTGAAACATCCAACGATTTCTTTTCAGCAATTTCTGTAGTACCATTATTCATAACTTTATAAATGTTAAGTTCACCGCCAGTCAAATAAGTTGTTGAATTTTTCGTCAACAAATTTTGCTTTTCTATTACATTTGAAATCATATTTTTATCTATCATAACTCCAATGGGGCTTGCCCCGAAGTATTTATCGCATGTTGCTAACGTAGTTTGATAAAGCGTCTGGCATCCGGTTATATAATTTACCTGACATATAGCTTGTTGTGTTGCGTCTGTATAATTACAATGAGAAGATAAGCTACCTAAGCATGTATTTTTATCAGCAGTTGCTAAATCATAACAATTAACTGCTAGATCTGCCGGGTATAAAAACCTTTCAATCACCGTCGAACCATCACTTTGCACTTGAGAAGTTTGAGCTAGTTGTTTATTATTATTGTAAATGTAATTGACAGAATCTACTGATTTAGGCTGACCTAAAACATAATTAGTAATTTTCTTTTCTTTTAAATATCTAAAGGTTGCATCCATAATGTATGCACTCTCATAGTCCGCAGAGCTAAAATGAGAATCATTTATAGGATGCATTATTTTCATAGCATATACGTTGTCAGTTGGAAATTCACCGTAATTATATTCTATAAATTTTACGGTTTTATCGGGTTGAGAATAAGTTTCAGTTTTTACCTTTCCCCTTTTATCAGAACAATCTGAAATAGCAACTTCCCATCCAAAAAAACCGGTGATACTATAATCTCTAAAAAAATCGTTAAAATCTGCCATTGTACTATAGGTTGTTACCTTTGAGCCGCCATCACTGTATGTCTCTTTAACTGATGTATATGAAATAAAGGGGGATCCCAACGGCATTACTGAATTTCTGTTTGCCTGATAATAACTGGCAATACTGAGATCTGGTGGGACTATCACTCCGATACGGTAATAGATGGGTTTCATATATAAAATTCCGTCTCCATAAGAATAATTTATAGTTTTGGTTGAATTCATAACCGGATCGGTATACTTTATCTGCAATACCCGCACTCCGCCGGCATACTTTTCTGTACCTGCCGGGGATAAAGAAACTGGCTTTAAATATTTATCCGTTGGAGCTCCATACATCTTAAATCGATTGGATTCATATACAAACTCTGTAGTTCCTCCTGTCGGGTAGGTAATAGTTTGCAACATATCGTAATTTGAAACACTCGGCTCCGGTTCACGAATGGACATGTCTACAAAGATTCCAGTACTATTAATGACTGCCGGTGGAATCAGCGAATTAGTTGTATTCTTTGAAGGTCCATTGTAAAACCCCCAATGATCAATATGGTAAGAGGTTTGTGCTTCATTCAATTTTCCATAATTATAATAATCAAATGTATAAGGTTTCAGACTGGTATTATTTGATTTCTCTGTTACTTCAGACAACATCAACCTGTAATTATTCGATTTATAAATAAAATCATATTCCTTCTGATATGCTCCATTTCTGTTATTAATAACAATTCTTTTTAATCGCTGTGTTGAATTTTGAGCATGATCTTCGGTTTCGAAAGACAGGGTTTCATTCATTGTTTTTATTTCGGTCAGATAAGATTTTGGAATAGATGTTGTAATAATTTCATCTGTAAAACTCGAATGTGATGGAGCCGGAGTTGTCATATCGAAAAGAAATATTTCTTCCCAAAAAGGTAGTGCTATGTCGAAATATATATCGAATACCGTTTTAGACTCAACCGGAGAATTTTGAATACTTTGAGAACTCTCATAATACTGATTTCTATATTTATTTTCATTGGTATAAGGAGTAGAGCTTGCATCCTTGTTCTTATACAATAAGGTTATCACATCGCCTTCAGGTGATGTAACGCTAGTTAAATAAAAAACTATAGGCCAAAAACCATTTGAACCTGCATATTCAATTGAAGCCGGAAAGTTCTCTTCGCTACCAAAAATATATTGAATCCCTCTGTCATCAATTAATGTAATTTTATAAATCTTCTCGGAACTAACATCCATAGAAATTTTAAAATTCTGGTGAGGAATGATACAGAAATCGTAATCTAAGTCACCATCTACTGGCCCTGGATGAAAAATCTTATTTCTTGCAAAGAATTTTCCGGTATAACCACAGAAATTAAAATAAAACATATCCGGTTCTAAATCCGGCGTATATCCATAGTAAGGATTTGGAGTCAAGTACACTGAAGTAACAGCGGTTATATTATTATAAACTTCCTTTGCATTTGCAAAAAAGCCAACTGATCCAACCTCATCCGGCACTTGCTGAATTGAACGTGTAATTACCCCGCCAGCTAATAAGTTAAAGCCTTCCCCGACCCAACCGGGAATTTCATTAATTTTAACCCCGTTAGAACTGTATTCAAGTGAAACCGACAGGTTTAAACTACCACTGTGCGCAGTATACAAGGGAATATTGACATTTGCCATACCGGTATACCCATTCAATGGAACTTCTGCGAACTTAACCAGATTTGATGGTGTAGGTGATGGCGGATTTACATTGTTTATCGGGTTGTCCTGCGCACTAAGATTAGATGTTAAAAATATTCCTGTCAATAAACAAATATTAAAGAAAGTTTTCATGTCATTTATAATATATCAGGTAGAAATCTATTTTATTTCAAATTAATCACAACTTATGGAAAACCAACCATAAGAAAAATATTTTCCCATCCATTGGATGTAATCATTTTTACGAATTGCATTTACGGTATCTGTTGCTATAAAAGTCGCACCAGGTGTATTGTATATTATTACTTTTCCGAAATTATTCCTTGAAAAGGAATAAATAGAGTAATTATCATTCCAGAACATATTGTAAAAAAGATTGGTATTCTTATCATAATCCGAAAATTCATATGCTGTAGTCAGAGCGGAAGGATCATTCGCGGGTGAAAGACTGTATTGTTTACTTACTTCCAGCTGTGTGAGGTTATTATTTTGATCGAATGTATACCTGGAAATGATAAAATGGTCTTCCCCAATATAATAATTAGGACTGGATATTGAGGTTATTAGCTGTCCGGCACTGTCATAATCATAATTCATTTTCTCTGAATCATAGAGAAATCCTCCTATAAAAAATGACTTACTGATTTCTTTAATTTTGTTGTTATTGTAAGAATAGACATAATGTACTATCTCACTTGGTGATATCAAAATATACCTTTCGGCAGGATAGCCATTCTCATAAAATGTAAAACTGTCTGTTGTAAAATTCTGTATGTTTATACCATTCGAATAATAATTTTTAATTACTTTTTCTATGAAAATTCCTTTATAGAGATATGTGGATTTATAGGTTTCCGTATCGACACAATATGCACAATTTATTGGGGTAATTCCCTCTCCGGTTATCCTGCATGGTAAAGCCGGCCCAGAGCCATTTTCCTTATTACATGAAAGAATAATCATACTTATAAAAACTAAAATTAAAATGCCAGTATTTTTCATGGTTTGAGCCTTTCCCATTTAAATTTTACAATATTGTCTGGATATCTGTATCCATTTATCGTATTAAAGGATTGTTCGACATCCAGTATCAATAATTTTATAGATTCTCCTTCGGACGAAGTGATAGTATAAACCTGGTTAAGTTTAATCTCGGGTGGGTATCCTTGATTTATGCCCGGTATTTTTATTGTATCATAACATAATTCAGCAGAGGAAGCATTCGTATAATTTCCAAAGAGACAGAAATCAATAGGTATATTCTGATCAATATTATAAAATCGAATCGTAAGATCAGTCGTAATCATAAAATCCGGAATTATATCATCGCGGTTGGGGTATTGAATAGTATCTCCATATTTTATCGAAAATCCAACAAACGGCAAATAATATCTGCCCTGCAACATGGTTATTCCAGCATCCGTATTTCTACTTTCCTCATCTTTGCTGCACGAGATAAAGACTGCAAATATGAAAATTATGAATAAGGTATACTTTGTCATTACAGTTAATTTGTAATTATAAATAAATTGTTTTGCATTGAATTATTTATTAAGTTCAGCAAACAAGGTTTCAATATTTAATTTGTATCCAAAATTTGATTACTTAACCTTGAGTCATTAAAAAGTTTACATGAATTATTTAGCAATTTTATGTTCTTTTGCATCCTTAAAATTATTATAAAGAGTTGCCCATGCAAGAATATCCAGATTTTCTTTATTCAAATTTTCATAGCTGATATTATCTTTAGGATATAAAATATATACATCCATAGGTAAAGAATCCAATCTAGAAAGATCTTTCCCAATGTGACGAGCCAGAAGGATTATGAAATCTATATCTTTATCGCCTAACCCATAAGGTTGACCGATTATGGGAGGGCTAATTTTAGCTTTAATATATGTTCTTTCCTTCAAAGAAATTAAATGTACCAATTCAATTTCTTTTGGTTCATCGAAATAATATGATTCTAGTGAACTAATGTAGTACATAGTATTTTAATTATTAATTTGTTAAAAAGGAGGATTAGCACCAGAAACACGAATAATTTGTATTTGTTTGTCCCCCCCAGGTATAAGATATTCCCTAATTCCACCATTATTCCCATCCAAACCAGCAGCATGGCTTATAGAAATTCCATTAGGATCTTGAATTCTTCCTTCAATAACATATTGCCCTGAATTATTCCTGCCCACAGTTGACGGTAAACCAGCAGCATCTCTATAATTATTAACGTTGTTTGGGTTAACATCCGTATAATATCTACCACCTGCAGTTGCATCATCACCATATACCCGATATACTTTTTGCCCAATTAAAGGATCACTTCCATTAATTGGTATATCTCTTAATAGTGTGATTGCGGCAGTAACTAATTGTAAACATATTCCTAAAGTGGCTCCGTCATTTCTACCATCTCTGTATGCAGCCTTGGACAGATCTATCATAATAGTACCATCTTTTCGTTGCGTAAGGACGCTTGGTTCAATTACTAAAATATATTGAATGCCTTTATTTTTATCGTAATAATATATCAATATGGGCTGTTCTTTTGAAAACAAACCAAAGAAGCCGAGAGGTACTCCTTCATTAAAACCTTTTAAATAATTACTTGAGCTATATTGTGGAATATCAGTGATAATTAAACTTGGCTGACTTGCTTTTATCCATTGCGAGTTTGTTAGTCCATCGGCTCCTATCTGCTCTCCATTACTTGCTGTGTCATTTCCAAATGGGTCAATAAACCAAATTGGATTATTTAAAGCATAATTATAAGGAGTACAATCAAAATGTGATTCTGCCATGGCGTCAATCACATGCCAACGTCCGATCTGCGGATCATACATCCTAGCTCCATAATCAAACCAATTAATTCCATCCTGCAGTTCCTTACCATTGTATAAATACTTGTTGTCGGTACTACTATTGAATTGATTGCTGTATGGAAGGCCGAAAGGATAGTAATCGGTCTTTTGCAGCAACGATGCTGTATTACCTGTACCTTTCTGAAAGACGATACGTACATTACCCAGGTGGTCTTTCAGGTAATATTCGTAGTTATAAGCCCCCGGGGCCAGTTTCTTAACAACCCCCTCTTCGGTATGGATCAGCGAAAGCGCTTTGAGGTTATCATATTCAAAGACTCCAAGGTAATATGTTCCTGAAGTTGCAGTTGGTGTCTTGGTTATACTTTTCAGCTTATAGGGCATCGTATATGTAAGTAATGTTGTCATTATCGGCCTTACTTACAAACTTTGGGAGGTTTAAAACATTGTATTGTATGGTGCCATAACCTTTGTTCAAGTCCTTTAAGAGATTGCCATTGGCATCGTAAGAATATTCCGCGGATTGATTTTGCAGGTTGATAAAACCTTCTGTTTTACTGGCCTTATCTGCAATGCTTTGAAGGCGGTTCCTGTTGTCACTTTCATAAGTGTAAGCCAGGCTGTCAATCAATTTCCCCAAAGAATCTTTTCTATTTAATGTAGCAATATTGCCGTTTGGATCGTAGGCAATATTGTATTCACGGAATCTTTCAGATTTAACTAGTGTTTCCCCTTTTGCATAGTAAGAATCAGTCAGTCTGTTTATGGCATCGTATTTAAATCCATAAGCGCTTTTGCTTTTCAGAGGAGTTGGGTCGTTATTTTCCTGTCGTTTCCAGATCATACCGGAAATGTTTCCATTGAATAGATTTTTAGTATATGCCAGGCAATTCAGGGGGCTTGCATCATTATACAGCAATCGCATGGCAAAAAGATCACTTCCTAAATTATCGGGATCATTGATGCTAGTCAGCCAGCCTCTGATATTGTATGTATAATCAATCGTTTGAATTGCCCCTGTATGCAGTTTTTTTGTAACCAATTGCCCAAGGGAATTGTAGCTCATTTCATTCAGGGTTACTTTACTGTTGCCTACATCACCGATAATTTCCTGCTCTGTCTTTATCAAACGACCAGCATGATCGTAGGTAAAATATTTATCTACTTTAGGGCTTCCACCTGTATAAGCTGTCTGGTAAACTCTTGTTTGCAATATTTTACCAGCAAAATCATATTTAGTGCTTAAGGATTCTTTTCCCTGATCGAAATCATAAAGACTTTTGACCGTCTGAATTACCCTTAAATAGTCATCATAATAAATTACATTGCAGATCCATATTGCTGAAGTTGTAAATTCATTGCCGTTGAGAACCTTTACTTTAATTCCGGTTGTCAGTCCCTTTACGAAGTCATAATAGCCGTTTCCAGTACCATCATTATCCGAGTAATTGTCAATGTCATTTGAATTATCAAATGAGAGTGTGGCAAAACCATTGATGCTCATGTGGGTGTAATCATCATAATAGGTAACTGTAAGCAGATCTGCCGAGGTGATGGTAGTTTCACCTGCAGATTTCAAAGTCTGTACCGGAAAAGAATGGTTGGTATATCCCTCAAGATCATTTCCTCTTGTTTCGTTTATATCCGTAATACCCAAGGAACCATTGTCCAGATCGCTTTGCACTGTAGAAAGTGTTTCATCTGTTACAAGGATCCCTGTCATCACCGGCCTGTTCAATGCATCATATTTAATGAAGGTCCATTCTTTGTGAGTCTTCAAGCGCTGGTTGCCGTTCTGTGATGCTGCCAGCCTGTCGCGCTTGTCGTATGCCATATATACCCAATCCGCACCTGGGATTTTCTTTTGTATAGTTCTTCCCTTGTTATCATATTGATAATAAAAGCATAAATCTGCGTCATCCGGACTCGTTGCCTTTGGAGGAATAACACAAGTTAATCTTTGAAGATTATCATAAAGATATTGAGTTTTTAAGCAGCTACCATCATCCTGTTGAATGTCTTTCAATATTACCTTCCCAGACTTATCTTTAAATTCACGCATAATATGTCCATTCTGTCCCTGCTGCCAGTTCTCATCCATTGTTTCTGTGACATATAATGTGTTTTTTACATATACGATAGGTGTTTTGATACTATTTTCATAAATCCATGAATATATGCTGGAGTCATTCATTTTATAATTCATTTTCGTTGTATGGGCCAGATAGGGATTTGTAGGTGAATTATTCAGATTGTCCCAGTATCCATTGCCGGTAATCTGCCATGCAGAACCTGGTGCAGATTGCTCGGTAACACGATTTAGCGGCGAAAAATCGTATAACGTTTGAGTAGATGTTTTGGCAGCTTCATTTGACCCATACAGAGGCTGATAAAATGTTGATCGCAGACTAAGGGCATTATCGACATAGGATCCTGTATGACTGGTACCTGTAACTTGTGAAGTTTTAGTATTGAATGGCAGGTATTTAATAGCTTCCCTGCCCATAGCATCATATACATGCAGATTGACTATATCCTTCATGTCCGGGGCAGCTGCTATATCAATATCCTGCAGGCTCCTGCCCAGTCCATCGAAGTATTGAATATTGTCCTTAAAATTCGAAATATCATACAACTTTCTGTATGAATCATACTCCAATACCTGATAGAGTTCGTTTTCTCCAATCGCAATTTGGGGAGTTAATGTATAGATATAATTTTTATCGTTGCTGGCGATAACATTTTCACGAAGTGGAAACAAATTCGTCAATTGGTAAATAACAAATTCATTCACTACCTGCCCGAGATATTTAAGGGCAATTTTCCCTTCCCTTACAGTACTTTCAGTTGTTTGAGCATAATGAATACTTACAGTTCCATTACCGTTGCTTGATGAAGGAGTGATGGATCCAAGCCAGGAGTTGCCTTCAGTTACCTCAGCAGTCCAGCTTGCATTTGAACTTACTGCAAGACTCATTGTTCCTTCCTTGCCTAAGATCGTATAACCGTTGTATTCAGTAGAACCGATAGTCGTATTTTGTTCAAGATAGGAATTTGCAGAAAAAGCACCCGTTAATTGCACCGTTTGCTGCGTAATGTATACATCCGTTGTGCGATTACCAGTTTTAATGGAGAAATGTCCCTGACGTGAAGACGCTGCATTAAAATTACTTGAATAACCTATTGCAATGGATTTTGTTCCGGTGACTCCTGACTGGTTTTGAACTGCGATTTGCACCCATGCAGGAATATTTGTAATGTTCCAACTCGTATTACAAGCTATAGTAAAATTAAACGAATTGTTATCGGCATTTACATTCTCATTCTTGCAGGAAACACCACCAATAACGATCGAAGTTTCTCCTCCACTTGGAGCACCCGACAAAGTCAGACTTACGGGTACCACATTGGCAATGACATTCCTGGCAGCACTATAGCAGGCATTTATATAAGATTTAGTATTGAATGTCTTTGTTGTCGTTATGGCTACAGCATAGGTTTCGCCATCTGCTTTTAGTGTAGTTCCGTCGTACCATTTTATGGTTGCCCCAGTCGTAGTTGTGGTCGCATTTAAGGTTGCAGTCCCCGGGTCATAAATGGTAACATCGGTTGAAGTGGGTACTGCAGGGGTATATTTGACAGTAACTGAAACTGCAGTTGGATCACTCCAGTTGGAAGTATTAGCATTCTCACGGGACCTTATATAATATGTTCCAGGTACAGTTACATCATATGTAGTATTTGAATTTGTTGCGTCCTTAGTTGTAGAGCTGGAGCCTTGCCAGAAATAAGTAAAACCGGTTGGCGGGTTCGCCCTAGTTAGAATTGTATGATCACAATTGTAAGTTTGCAACGGCACAGGTGCTTCAGCTGGAGTAATTACCGTATTGGTCGTTAGGTACATGTTGGTCGCCAGTGTGCCTGCTTTTGTAAAAATGTTTGCTGATAACAAAAGTAAAATCAGAAGAGATTGTTTTGGTTTCATGGGTGAAAAGATTATGTAACTGTCACTTTTTCTTTTAATAAGACAATCCTTTATATTAATATAAACATCCAAGGTTTTAACTACTCAATAATTTCCATATCGACATAGAATTTCTCTCCAATCATATATTTTCCCAAGGAGACAGAAATATTACCGGTGCTATCTGTTGTAATATTGCTCTGTTGGAGAAGGGTATTGTCATATGCATATTTTCTGTTGTATATGTCAGATGACCCCGCTGTTGAACCTATTTTAAACCAGATGTACGATGAGTCGGGGATCATGGAAATATTCAGATCTACTTTAACTTCACTCGGACATGTAACGTCCTCAGGGCAGTCACTTTGCGCTATATAGTTAACACGATAAATCCAGTCATTGGCCGTCTGGGCTTTAACAAAGTGAACTGCTATAGCAGCAAACAGCAGGATGATCATTATTCTTTTCATTAGCAGGGTTTTTAATTTGTTTTAGTGCCATTTTAAAAAGAGCAATAAGTTGCATGGTCTGGGTTTCAAGACTATGCCGTATAGAAGTGTGACAAAATATTTGCCGGATATATTTTATCGTAAAAATAACAGGATTGAAAATTTCCGGTGATTTTGGTCTGATATTAACAATATAACGAATGTCTAAAATCATTCTAACGTGTTTGAAAGTGTTACATGCTTACAGTCAGTAACATTGAAACGAAATACCTATAAACAGAACTGATAATTTTAACAAAAATTAACAAAGGCAAGTAAAGTAAATTTTTATTGAAATCAAAATTTTGTGCAAAACTTTTAATTTAGAAAAGATTGTGGTGCCTATGTATATACACTCCTCTCTTTCTCCTCCCTGCTGGCAGGGAGGAGAAGCGGATGGAATTACTATTATGTCCATAAACATATTCCTTTCCGAAGGGAATAGGTCGATTATTCAATTACCATTTATCAGTTCTTGCATTTCAAGGCGAATATTTGTAATTATGTCGGATGGCACTTTTACAGGCATATTCAAAATTTGTTTGGCAATTGTTACCGCCTCCGGTGTATTGCCCATTTTCATGTAAATTTGAGCCAGTCTATATTTGGGATAGAATTTAATTGGCATGATCAAAGAGGCTTGCTTAAAACATTTCATGGCTGAATTCATATCACCAATCCCTTCATAACTGTTCCCAAGATAAATGTATTCATCAGAGTCGGCCACCCGTGGTTCGGCTTCTCTCAATATTTCAATGCTCTTTGTATAATTGCCCATTACCGACAATTCAGCACCATAGTTAAACAGAAAATATGGGTTGTATTCTAATGTTGGATAGAGCTTCTCATATAATTTAATAGCTTCTTCTTTATGGCCCTCGTGTAATATATGAAAGGCTGTTAACCATTCTCGGGTTGCTCTGTACTTAGCCGCCTGGTTATATACAAAGAGACCAACCATTAACAATGCAATAATGCTGATCATTTTTCTGATATGCTCTTTTAATTTAATAGATTTTAAAACGCTTCCCGAATTTGCTGAAACCACCGACAGTAAGATAATAAAGAATATATTGTTTGGAACACTCCGCAATGGATATGAAAATAATGCCACTATCCAAAAGGCAATAAGAGAAGCTTTTGCAGAGAGAAGGAGATAGTTCACAATCCTCTTGTTAGTATTGTAAATGATTCTCGTTTTGTAAAAAGTAGATCCAAGAAGTATCAGTAGAACAAGCAAGCCAATAATACCAGTTTCTGCAGTAATCTGCAAATATTCGTTGAATGCATAGTTCACACCATCGGCCAGGGCAGCTTCCTTGTATGCATTTGGATGCATATCAAAATACTGAGCCTGGTGATTATTGTGAGCGGTAGAAAAGGAGTCGTAGCCAAAACCAAACAAAGGCTTGTCCTTTATCATTTGCAATGTAACTTTCCAGATAAACAACCTTCCTGAGGCTGATTCTTCCTTATATCTGAAAAGATAGACCGCAACAATTGACAGGATAACAATAATACCGAATAGAGCAATAAGTTTTACCCATGCCGAACCAAACCATTTTCTAATGATCTTATTCATTTCAAAACGAAAAATAAGTATATAAGCGATACAGACAAATGCGGCGATCCATGATGCTCTTGCTCTTGTAAAAGGTAAAACAAGTAGCATTAAAAAAAATGCAATACATCCATAAGTTCGGAAGGATTTCTTTTCGGCATAAAAAAGGGCAGTTAGAGCAAAAGGCAAGAGAGCTACAATAAAATTTGAGTAGGGACTTGGATTACCATATGCACCCGTAATTTGAAATTGCTTTTGCAAAATAGGCAATAACCCTTTAAGTTGTAAGAAGCCATATATCGATTGTGCAATACCTATGAACAGAAATCCGCCTATTATAAAAATGATCGTCTTTTTATTGACCTCATTGAAAACCAGCCAGGGTTTTACGCAAAAATGAAGCACTACGGAAATAACCAAAACAATAAAATTATCGTCGGAATAACCCACCGATTTAGTAAATGTTACCTGGATGAATTGATATAGGGTATAAACAATGAGTCCCAGATCAAGCCAGGATATTGTAATTGTTGTTTGGTATTTCCGGCTAAATGACCATATTGAGAATATTCCCAAAAAAAAGCATGCAAAAAAATAGAAATAAAAATATTTGGGATTAATAAATGGATCTGTAAAATTGGTAGACATCATAAAAGATGGTAGAAAAACGATCAGGAAAAGTATAACTGGAATTAATGGTTTATTAGAAGACATGAATTATAATTTAGTACATGTATTTTGTTTTCTTTATATTATTCTATCTATACTTTTTTATTGTAGCGTTGAAATAAGGTTGGTACCATTAAATAATATTTTCATTGAACGATTATAGCTATCAGGTTAATTAGTTTTGATGTAAAAATAATAATTCCAGCCAGATGAAAGGACAAATGCGCTTTCTGCCTCGTTAAGTAGTTTTTGGATGTTTTAAAACTCAGTTAAAGAATATCCTGATAATTCTATTATAACAATCAATAAATCTTATCAAACTAATTTTTATTTAAAGCAGCATAGCCATTATATGAAATCATCCAATATCTGATTATTCTTCGTAACCTTATTATCTGATGATTAGTTTACTCACGAAGAATCAAATTAATTCGAATATATCCGAAAATATCCGGATATTTCCGGCTACTTTTTGGGCATCAAAAAATCGAAAACTTTTCAAAAATATTTCGACCAATTATTATGACCTCCATTTTAAGCAATTATTCGAATAAATGCGGAAATATTCGGATGTATGCGGATATGATTCAATGGATTTATCTAATGCAGGAATTTCTGTATTGTTATTTTCCCGCAGTTTTGTGAAATTCTGTTTCAATAAGGCTTTTAATATATTTCTCAATATCTTTTTCGTTTACCTGGTACCTAGGAATTAACCTTTCAAAACCAATTTCCTTGGTATAGTTTTCACCATTGGAAATAAAAGCCAGGATATCCCATGACTTAAAGCTATTCTTTGAATATTTGCATGAACTTTCCATTTGCAAAAGTCTAAATCTTCACTGAGACGATGCTCAATTTGAACAGCTATCGCAGATCCGCCAATAAAGGTATATTCTTTTAAGAAATCACATCCTGAAATATCAATTAAGGTCTTTGCAGTAACTTCTGTTAATCCTTTCATTATAAAACTTCGTTAAAATAAAACCAGGCTATAAACTTATTCAAATTATGATAATACGGCTCCTGTGCAAGAATATGCTTTTCCCAAACTTGTCTAATCTGTTTTTCAGGAAACAGTTTAAATAACATTGATATTTCGCCCAGATCAAGATGGATCAAAACTTTTTCGATTAATATTTCGTCAGGAATTTCTTCTAAGCCATTGATATTATAAGACCAAAATGCATTTGCATTGATCAAGGCATTGATCAGTTTATGTCTTTTATCGAGCGACATAGCTGTTGTATGAATGGTCTTTTGTTGCATAATATTAATGATACGATACACAATTATCACAAATTTAAGCAAATCAAGTACATAAAAGATTTATCTGTTTAATATCTTTTAACTTAAAATGCCCAATTAATAAGACCCTTCTTTAAAAATGTCTTGAGACAATACGGAACCTATTCTAATAAGAGGGAAAAAGTATTTGAGCAAACCTGCATCTTAAAAAATCTTAAAAGCCTTTAAATGCATTTCCCGGATTAGTTTATAATATTTATATTGTGCCGGTTATATTACATAAACTTTATTTTGTGAATAAAGAATCAGTATATAAAGAAATAGAAAAGCTTGAGTTCCCGGAAGATAAGCTATACATTAAATCTATTAATTCCTCAACAATCGTAATAGGCAAATTTATTGATTTTGCAAAAGGGAAAAAGGTTCTTATACTTGAAGGAACAAATGGTTCAGAAATACTAATAGAAATATGCTATATTGTTGAAATTCGTGCAATTTTATCAAACATTAATGATGTAAGTTGAGGTACACAAAATTCACAAATTTTCACTAAATTTATGACTACACTAAATGATGTAATCAATCTCACCATAAAAGAGAAAAAAGCCCTTAGTAAAACTAAAACTTTTAGTTATACAGAAGCTTCAGGTATAATTTTTACAGATAATCAAATTTGCTTGTATTGTGGTGAATACTAACCAAACAATGTGTACCTCAAGGCCATAGGGGCAATGAATATTATTTAAGATTTTTCTATTGCAAATCTTTTTTGAATGAATCAAACGTACGTTAAAACAAGTGCTATCAAAAGCACAGCCCAGGCGAGAAATATCCGGGCATTGGAAATATTCACCCGGAACGGCTTTTCAGTAAGATTGCTTGGCACTGAAAATTCCCCTATGTTCATATTGGATGGAAAATACTTGTTATCCTGTTTTGTAAATGGCAATAATCTATACTTTCGACCCTCCCCGGATTCCGGCGAAATTTCCCGGACGATTAACCTATCTGAGAATGCTTATATAACAAAATCTGAAATCGTAGACTTAATTGATAGAAGTGAACACCTGGAAGTTTTCCGGGTCTTTCATGCCGGTTCACGGTTGTTCCTGGTTGGGTTTAACCGTTTTCATCTTGAAGAGGATGAAATAGATGGGCGTTTCCCGGTATTTGCTACTCATAACCCTGTCATTTATGTTAACAAGAATAAGGCTGAGAATATAGTACAGGAATTAAATGTACAGGGATATAACGTCAATGTAATTTAATTGCTTACTTCTAACCCTTATATTGTAGAGCAAATGGATCTAATGATTAATGGACATTAACCATTTTATAGAAATATTCTCAAAAAAATAATTACTTTTAACTGTTTGTGACTAACGAAAACAAACCCGGTAATTAATAAAAAAGCTGTGTATTGCACAGCTTTTTTTATTATTAGCTTACAAGATTTGCCTATTTTGGAACTACAACAATGATTGTATCAGTTCCGCCCCGAACTTGTAAAAGTTCATTTACACTTAAAATTTTCTTGATTTTCTTTACTTCATTTTTCGTTTTCATAGTTTTTAATTTTTGGATTATACAATAGGGAGCCTGTTTGAATAAGAGCTCCTGATAGTTTATTTTTGGTAAGAAATTATTTGTACGTAAGTTAGAATATTAATGTTTAAACGGCTAATATATATATTAATCCCCTTTTTATTAATTAGTTATAAAGTAATTGGATTAAATCTAACTGAGGAGGAGAGTATTAATAGTACTTACGATTCTGTTTGGATATACTATGAAGCCGGGAAATTTGAAGAAGCAGAATTACTATCCAAACAGCTTATTAGTAAAAATTCATTTTCCGACTCTCTTGGCCACGAGCGTTTATCAAAAATTTATAATATGGTCGGCGCAATTAATTATAAGATTGGGGAATTTAACGAAGCCATAAAATATTATGATTTAGCTATACAATTATCTAAGGATAAGTATTTTACTTCGGTCATTTTTGGGAATATTGCAAATATTTTCTTAAGCCAGGGAGATTTGACAAAAGCAATTACATACTACAATAAGGCTCTTTCGGATGCAGCGCCAAACAATTATATTGCGACATCAGCATTTAATTCTAATCTGGGAGTAGCATATTATAAAAATGGGCAGTTTGAAAAGTCGATAGAAGTAACCAAAAGAAGTATAACTATTGCAGAGATAAACAATTTGAATAATATTGGAGATAATTATAATACATGTGCAATTGCTTACCAAAGAATTGGCAATTTCAAAGAGTCTGAAGACTACTTTAAAAAGGAATTAATTCATTATAAAAAAGATTTTGGGGCGCAGCATTATAAAACAGCCGTTGGGTTAGGTAATTTTGCAGATCTTTTATTGGAAGAACGTAATTATGAAAAGAGTCTTAATATGGCAAGTAAGTCATTTAGAATTTTAATAAAGACCCTTGGAACTAAGCATCCGTATACTTCTGATTGTCTGAGAACGCTGGGAAATATTTATTTTCAGGAAGGTAAATATAGAATAGCATTGAGTTACTATCAACAATCCTTAATTTCTAGATTTAAACACTTCAACGATTCTTCAATTTATACCAATCCCGATTTGAATCAGTTTGCAGATCCGGATTTGATTAATATTCTAAAACAGAAAGCATACGCTCTGGAAAAAATTACTAATACAATCGATGAAGAAAAAAACCTTAATGCTTCATTGAACACTTTATTGCTTGCGTCAAAGTACATTGAAAAACTACAGATTGGATATTTTTCTGAAGACTCAAAGCTCCGACTTGCTTCAGATGAAAATGAGATTTATTCTACCGGGGTCAGGATCTCAGCGTACCTTTTTGAATTTACAAAAAACAAGAACTATTTGAACCTGGCTTTTGAATTTTCGGAAAGACAAAAATACCAGATACTGCATGAACTTAGAAATGATATAGTCGCCAGGAGTTATTCTGATATTCCGGACAGTATTTCTATTCAAGAGAGGGAATTATCAAACCTAATTACAGCAATTAGAAATTTAATCGAAGAAGGGAACAAGAAGGATAAGCCGGACTCCATTTCACTAACAGCATTAAATGAAAAGTTGTTTACTTTGACTAGACAACAAGAGAGCCTGATCAAAGATCTTGAAATCAAATACCCCGATTACTACAGGTTAAAATACCAAAATAATGTAATCTCTACCGGAGCTTTGCAACATTTTCTCAGAACCGACCAGGCACTTATTGAATATAATATTCAGGAGAGTACCATTTATATTTTTACGTTTACGAGAGATACATTTGCCTTGTTAAAGGAACCAGTTGACACAATTTTTAATAACAGCCTGGATTTTTTTACCAGGTTCCTGCATAGCGATTACTCGATGGAATACCCCTCATGGAGAAAATCATCCTTTAACTTGTATAAGAGCCTTATCCTGCCAGTTGAGAAATTTATAACAGGCAAGGAACTGATTGTTGTTCCGGATAACAAACTAAGTTCGATTTCTTTTGATCCGTTCACTACAGAACCATATAAGGAAAATACATGGAATATGTATGTTAAAGAGCCATATCTGTTGTACAAATACCCTATAGGGTATTCACTATCCGCGACACTACTGGCTAATTCTAAAAACAGAAGCTTTCCTTTGTGGAGAAATTTCATTGGATTTGCTCCTGATTATACAAATTCTACTGATAAACTTGATAATATACCGGAAGGATTTAAAAGTCTCAGACATATTTCACTGATGTTTCTTGGGAAAGCTATTATTGGACAAGGAGCATCAGAGTATAGTTTTAAACACAATAACAATTATAATATTCTCAACCTTTATACACACGGCATTGATGATACAATAAATCCATCGCTTTCAAAAATGTTTTTCAGCCCCGACACCAGTCATGGGGAAGATAGCTATTTATATGCTTACGAGCTTAGCAATATGCAAATAAAAACCAATCTGGTTTCTTTGGTAACCTGTTACTCTGGATCAGGTGCTATTTCAAAGGGAGAAGGAGTGCTTAGTATTGGCCGAAGCTTTCTAAATGCTGGTTCTCCCTCTGTAGTAATGTCTCTTTGGTCAGCTTCAGCAATACCGGCCTTTGAAGTTATGAAAGAATTCTATTGGGAATTGTTAAAAGGAAAAAGTAAAACTCAAGCCTTGCGATTGGCAAAAATAAATTACTTCGAAAAAGAAAGTCCGATCAATGCAAACCCGCAACTCTGGTCCGAATTGGTTCTGGTCGGAAATCCGGATCCGATATTCAAAGGATATATACTTAAAGTATTTGTATTGCCTTGCCTGATCTTAATAGCAATAATTGCGCTGTTGGTGTATCGAAGAAAGCTACTGTAATCTTCTTAGAATTTTTTTGGCTTTTACAGAATTATATTCACTGTTTGCGACAATGTAGCTAAATGTTTCAATTGCCTTATCCTTTTGGTTTGTATTCAAATAGCATAGGCCGAGATACCAATATGTCTGAGGCAGGTATTGAAATTTTTTGTTATTCATTATACCAGTGAATTTCTTTATGGCTTCATCACAGGAGTTCATTTCCATCAGGGAAAGGGCAATGTAGAAATCCTTTTCGGTTTGAATATTGATATTTTCAGGAAGATTATTGAAAATAATCAAAGCATCATAGTAATCTTTCTCCTGATATTTCTTTTTAGCTTCATTTAAGCCACTGCTGTTCACTACAAAAGCTCGGGATTGATTTTCCTTCAGAGGTTCATAGTACGAAGCGTACAATCTCTTTTCAAGAGGCTCTCTGTTCATCAAATAGAAGCATGAAGTAATTCCGAAAAGAAGAACAATTGAAGCGGCTGTCAACCAATGAAAACGTTTTCTGGAGTATAAATTAATCGTTTTTGAATCCTTTAATTCTACTAGATCCATGTCTGTTTCATAAAGTCTCGTAAATTCAGAATGAGCCTTTTCAATGGCTTTCACTAGTCCAATATCTTTAATAGCTTGATTTACCCTACTCCGAAATTTTGTTTCACCAGCCAATTCCGCATTCTCATTAAGCTTTGTTTCAAACCTCGTTTTTTCGTCAGGCAACAATTCATTATCAAGATATTCTTCGATATCAATTTTTTGTTTTTCCTCCTTATAGATGATTTTTGAAAAGGGATCCTCATTAAAAAATTGTCTGAATTTCTTTCCGGAAATTCTTGCAGCCCTAATATCAAAAATCATCTCAATTATACTCTCCCGCGTGGTTTGTTGCATAACGTTATTATTATATAGATATATGCAATTTAATGATTTTTTAAGATTAATTGCATAAATATTTATACGATTTTGTTTGATTAATCTTATAAAATGATTTCTTATTATCTTGATGCTGGAAGCACGGATGAATGGATTTAGAGTTGCTAATACTCTCTAATACGCGAATCATTAATAAGAGAGTTGGCTGCTATGCTCTTCCCTGAACAAAACATTCTGGCAAGTGATATACCCAAGCAGTTAAATACGAGCAAATCATTATATTACCTGTTGTGGGAGTATGCCAGGGATAATCAATACATAGTGAAGAAGAGGAATCTTGGTTCAAAATAAATCCCTGTTTTTGATGCTCTTGAAGAACAAAAATTGTAAATTGTATTGGTTACTGGAGATAGATTAGAGAAAGATTATAGGCAATAGAAATTAGATGATTGATATTATCAAAAGCCGATAACAGGAATAATAACAAATAGACAAAATGTATATACAATTGTTAAATCAACGAGTTACTACAAAGAATCACTTGGGCAAAAATAGTAATAATGACAATTGTTGTTATCGGTACATTACCGGCAAGGCTTAAAACTGACACTACGATATTTAATCAATTATGAGAACAAGAATAACGGCATTAGTTGGAGCAGGGGCAACGTTTGACATAGATGCGCCTGGTACCGACAAATTAACTCAAATTGTTAGAAAAAAGAAACTTGATTTGTTTTATTCAAAATCGAATTTATTGGTGAATGTTTCTAAAGTTCTTGCAGCCTATTATGATCCTCATACAATTAACTTTGAACATATAATTCATGTCCTTGAAATGCTTGACACGTATAAGTCTGGCTGGGAAAATCCGGGGAACGTAAAGTATAAACCTCCAATTGTTCCATTTATAAAACCACGGTATTCTCGATTTATTAAAGATGATATTTCGTTATTGACTGCAAAGAGAGTGTTGATTGAAATAATCGCTGAAGAAGTAAATAAATATGATATTAACTTTCAAAGTTCTAATAAATATGATTGGTATAGAGACTTTTGGAGTGATGTAAAATGTAATTGGGATGTCACAACTTTAAATTATGATACAACAATTGAAAAATCATTGATTGATAGATTTGAAGATGGTTTTGAAGATACAGGCGATAATTACTTTAGATTTAATCCTTTAAAACTAAAGAATCCAGCGAAATCTACAATTGCCCATTTGCATGGCTGTATTAATTTTGGTTATCCGAGACAGATTGTAAATCAATACGCATATGAAGATACACATGAAGACCTATACAAGTTAAATACTTATAAAGAAGCTTTAATAACTTGGCCAGGTAGAAGTACAAATCGGTCTCAAGCGTCCGAAGAAACTTTGATAGGGCCGATAATAACTGGATTGAGAAAGGTTGAAAAACTTAATACATATCCATACAGTTATTATCAAAACAATTTTCAAAACTGTATTCTCAATAATAGTAGTCTATTAGTAGTTGGATACAGTTTTGGTGATTTGTATTTGAATCAAATAATGGAAAGAATCAATCGTGTTCATGGAGCGAATAAAAGGATTATAATAATAACATATTATGGTAAAAATTATTGGACTGATGACCATCATATAATTGATTTTCCTGAAACTAATGATGCTTATCTTTTTTATGCAAAGGCATTTGTACAAGATAGACCATTAGAAGGATACAAATATGATAATTTCATCAAGAAGGAACCAATAAGAGCCAAAAATGGCAATGTTCTTGTATATTTACATGGTTTCAAGGAAGCGGTTAGAAACCATAAAGATGAGATTATAGATTTTTTGAATAACAAATAAAGCCCAGCCGGCAACATGCAATAAAAAAAATTGGGGTTTTATAGATTATTCAAAGGTTGTGGCTCGTATCAAGTGCCGTGTACCTTGATAGTGAATCGCTTCGTACTCCTCAACTTTTCATATTGCCAACGTTGGCTGCAATTGGCGCAATACTATGAAATGATTGCCACGATCAATAAAATATTAAATAGAAAGAATAGTACACAAGGATAAAACATGCCTCTGGCGGCGGTTACGAATAATTTTAAAAGGACTAAATAATATGACCACTTGCTTAAAACTCGCAATTACCAAAATCGGCGACTTATTGTTGAACAATAAAATTACACAAGATAAAGACGGTAAAGAAATACCAAACATTAAATTGGAGATACCAAATTATCAACGTCCTTATAAATGGACAGCAAAAAATGTAATTCAACTGCTGGACGACATTATTGATGCGAAAAATGAAAATAAAGAAACCTACCGGGTAGGGACACTCATCCTCCACCAAAAGGGAGAAGAATCAACATATAACATCGTCGATGGACAGCAACGAACTATCACCTTTTCTTTGCTGCTTAAGGTTCTTGGTGCTGATTCAATTAGTTTTTTAGAGCAACCCCTCGCAAATAATCCACATAACACTCGTAATATACCAACCAATTATAGAATTCTGGAAAGACGTGCAAATAATATCGTAGATGACAGGGATAAAAGTGAACTGCTTGATTACATCAAAAACAACTGCGAACTCATAGTTGTTATTACAGAAGATATATCCGAAGCCTTCCAGTTCTTTGATTCGCAAAATGCTCGTGGTAAAAAACTATACCCTCATGATTTGCTTAAAGCTTATCATCTTCGCGAGATGAACGATTTGGATGTAGCGGAAACCGAGAAGTTAGTTAAAGGCTGGGAGGATTTACCTCAAAAAGACCTTTCGATGCTGTTCAGTGATTATCTCTATCGCTTGAAAGAATGGACCAAAGGCAACAAAGCATGGGAACTCACCGAGCATAATATACATAAATTCAAGGGCATCACCAAGAAAGACAACTACCCTTACGCACAATTCTTCAAAGGGGCATTTGCCTATGCCGAAACGGTTAATCATTCCCCAATGCCTTTTGTTTCAGGCACACGAAATCTAAAACCGTTTCAATTGGACACGCCAATTGTGGCGGGCAAGCCGTTTTTTGACTATTCAAAACACTACTTTGAAATTCTTAAAGACATTCAGAACAACGATAAATATGAGGGTTATTTTATCAATGATAACGAAATCGTAAAAACACTTGACCTGAGAACTTACAAAAATGGTGTTGGCAACCGAATCACACGCTTGCTGTTGGACACGGCTATTTTGCTGTATGTTGATAGGTATTGCCCAGAAAGACCTGCAAAAATAGACTTGGAGATGTTAGACCAATTTGTGGTGTTTGCCTTTGTCTGGGCATATTCGCTTAGGGCACAGTACTATAATCTCGGTTGGCTGTCGGCACAAAATTACATTATGGGCAACGATCTTACAAACTCTTTCAACATTTACAAAATCATCACCGAGGCAGATTCACCAGTTTCGCTTTTAAGCGTACTTTCCGACAAGGTGAATCCGTTGCCCCTAGACAAGATAGTGTCAAAAAAAGATAATGTGGATGTGTATAACGACGGCATTTATCAAAACTATCTCCACTATTTCAAAACAAACAAATTCATGGAGGACAAAAATGAAAACTAAATCTCTGCCGCTCAAAGAACTGTCCATCGCCGATATTTATAATGGCGACAAAGCAACCTATGAGGTACCGATATATCAGAGAAACTTTGCATGGGAAAAAGATGAGATTTCCGCACTGATTCAGGATGTTTATGATGCGTACACGGCTAAAAAGCAGACCTATTTTATCGGGACATTGGTATCCTTCCATAAAGGAGACCAAGTCTATGAAGTAATTGATGGCCAACAGCGACTAACCACAATTAATCTTGTGCTGGGTGCATTGGGAATCAACCTCCAAAATAAACTATCTTATCGGGCACGCAAAAAATCGAACGATACTATTCAAAGCATCCCTAATTTTGCGATTGACGAAAAAGACAATGGAATCGTAAACGGCTTTAAATATACCAAGGACGCCATCAATGAGATCGTTCCTAAAACGAAACAAGATGATTTCAAAAATTATTTTCAGCATAGAGTTAACCTGATTCACTACCAAGTGCCGAAAGACATAGACTTAAATCAGTACTTTGAAATCATGAATTCCAGAGGCGAGCAGCTGGAAAAGCACGAAATTATTAAGGCGCGACTTATCGAACAACTGGATAAAGAGGATAAAAAGGACAAGGCAACGTTCAATCGCATCTGGGAATTTTGCAGCGAGATGAATGTTTATATACAACAAAAATATCGTGAACCCGCAATTTTCAAGGATTCTCTCTGTGAGTTTGTGGTTAAAACCTTTGATGATTTACCTATGGTGGATGATAATACCGGTACAAAGACAATCAACGACCTTATCAATGACAAAGGCGCAGAAAAAAAGCAGGGCGAAAAGGACAAAATCGATACGTTCCAGCCGATTATTGACTTTTCAAACTTCTTGCTTATTGTGTTAAAACTTACCCGTATTGAAGAGAGCGGCTTTAACCCTACGAATTTTAATCTTGACGATAAGGAATTGATTAATGAATTTGATAAAGTGCAGGTTAATGAGGAGTTTGTAAAGAGGTTCGGCTTCAATTTGCTGAGAGCAAAATTTCTGCTGGATAACTATCTAGTACATCATTCAAATGAAGATGACACTATTGAGAATAACCCTTGGAAGCTGCAATATTGGCAAAAAGACGGCAAAAATGAATATCTGAAAAATCTTGACGGAGAAAGCAATTATCAGCAAAAGTTAGTGCAGTTACTTTCAATGTTCGAAGTATCATTTACGGCTAGGCAAAGGAAGAATTACCTCTTCTATACATTGTTGTATCTTTTTAGTTCATATGACAGGGATATTAGCAAGTATTGTGAATTCGTATCCGGATTAGCGGATAAATATTTCAAAGACGTGTATTTGAGATCTGAGAAGCTTAACCAAATTAATACTCCGAACCCCGGTAGCTTCGATGGGACTATTCTGGCTAACAATGAACTCGATATTAAGTCATGCAATGACAATTTTAATTTTACCGCAATCTATGGAAATGGCACGGAAAAATCAAAAGGAATTCCGTTGTTTGTTTTCAATTATCTTGACTATAAGTTGTGGGAGAAATATGCTGTAGAGCTTCGCGGCGAGAGAACAAAAGAAGGTGGTAATGCAAGAACTGAATTTTTTGACAAGCTTGGATGTACTGATTTTGGGCTGAAAGCATTCGAACAGTTTTATTTTTCGAGAACGCGCAGGAGTTTAGAGCATTACTACCCAACAGCCAATGCAACCGGAGAAAATGGTGCGCTGTATCAAGAGCAAATAAACTGCTTGGGTAACTACGCGATGATTGGTAGCGAGGCCAATAGTTCAGGTTCAAATTGGAGCCCAAAAGCCAAACTCGACCATTACTTAGATGCCTCTGGAAAGATTAAGCAAATCAGTGTTGCATCAATTAAATTTATGATTATGATGCAGAAATGCAAAGACAATCAAAGCGATCGTGGAGTGGGCCAGGAATGGAATTTTGATGACATAAAAGCGCATCAGATTAAAATGATAGAAATATTGTTGGGGGGATGTATTTAAAATCTACCTTGGGAAAGAATACTTACATGGGAAATTTATTATCATGATATTAATAAGTATGGCACATTTATTAATAATCAACTACAGCCAACAACAGCTCATACGCAATGCGGGTTTCATAGGTTTTGCAAGTTCAGTTCCCGAAGGCAAGATTTGTCTCGATTGATAGAGACGTAGCCACGAAATCCCGCACTGCGCATAGCTGCGACCGTTTGTAGCCAACCCTTAGCCTAAAACATTGGGCTAAGAAGCGAACATCAAATAGCATTTGAATATAGATTTATAAAATAATAAAATTTAAAATTTTACAAATGCCAAATAATCAGCACTTAATGTCTGGCATAAGTCAGAATTCGAACCAAATACCTAACATATGAAAGAAAGGATAAAAACATTAATAATAGCTAGTCTAATATCAATAGGACTATTAATATTATTCACGATTCTTAATCTTTTAGATTCAAAAATTTTAAGTTTAGATGTTAAATGGATTATTGTTTCAGGAATACCAATTTTAATTGGGTTAATGTTTTCAGGTATAATTAAAAGTTTTAAAGGTTTTGGTGTTGAACTGGAAACTAATTTATCTGAAAAAATTGAAACAGATATGATTGGTGAGGTTGTAAATTTTCCAACCCCTGAAATAACAAAGCAATCAATGCAATTTCTATATGAAATGTCTCCTAAAATAAAATCATCGATAGAAAGATTGCAATTTATACTTGGTAAAAAGAATTATTATGATTCTTTTGTAATTAATGAATATTTAAGAAGCTTGCACAACTTGAAGTTTATTGAAATAATTGATAATAATGGGAGATTTATTGCTCTATTACCCGCCAGAAGATTTACTGAAGAAAGAAACCATTTACAAGAAGGGCAAGCTCAGAGAAATATACAAACATTAATTAATAGTATAGAAAGTGAGAGAATAATAGAGAATTTTAGCGAGGCGATTACCGATACAATTAAAAAAACCGATTCTTTATTAGAAGCATATAAAAAGTTTAAAATTGCAAAACAAGGCAAACTTTTTTACGGAGATCATATACTTCCTGTAATTGATTCAAATGACAAAATGATTGGACTAACTAGAAAGAATAAATTGACAGAGAAAATAGTTGAGCAAGTTATTAAATCAGAAAAGTAACTGGCTACAACACATGGTTTATGCTAGTTTTATAGGTTTCAAAAGGTATGTGGCTCGTAAAGAAAGTTTGTGTATCCGGATAAGAAACTAGCCTAATAGTCCTACATGACACCATACAATCAATCGTTTGTGTGAGTCGTGACCCGTCCTAAAAAAAGGCTACACAAATTATGTGGATATGCATACTGAAAATCTTAAAATAATGAGAAGAATACAATTATTATCTCATGCAACCAACGGGAAGGAATTAGACCATAGAGATTAAGAAAGACTTGCATATAATTACCGAATTCGGTAACTTTATCCTTAATTATGAAAATCCACGAAATCGTTAAAGAAGTATTAATTGAACAGAAAAGGACACAAAGGTGGCTTTGTAAGGAAACAGGCATCCCAGCATCGCACCTGAGTGAATTTTTTAATGGATCCAGGAGTTTTAAGTTAGAAAAGCTTGACAAGATTGCAGCCGCTCTTGGAAAAAAATGGAACCTTGTGGATGATGAAAAAAAGACTGATGAAACTATGAATATATCTGTGATGGAAATCAAAGGAGAGAAAGGCGTGTTAAAATTAAGACCTACCTTGTTTTGGGATACAGATATTACCAGATTGGATGCTGACAGGAATTCAAGGTTAATTATTGAACGAGTTTTTACAAGGGGCACAATTCCGGAATTCTCTCAGGTTATTCAATATTACGGAGAAAATGAGTTAAAGCGAATAATTATTAATGTTGGGTTTCTGGATAATAAAACATTAAATTTTGCCTCTCAGGTCTTAAAAATCAGCAAAAACGAATTCCTATGTTACAAAAAGAAGCAGTCGATAAAGACACATTGGCATTAATTAAGGAACTACAAGAAAAAGAATATTTAACAGACTTTATCCTGGTAGGAGGAACTGCTTTAGCTATTTACAAAGGACACAGAAAATCAATTGATATAGACCTGTTTATTCATCGGGATTTTGATGCACAATTAGTTTTGGAAAAACTTGAAGGCAATTTTAATTTCAGGTTGGATTTTCAAGATAAGAATACGCTTAAAGGATTTATTGGCGATATTAAGATTGATATTCTTTCCCATAAATACGAATTAATAAATCCTCCGGTTAGTATCGATGGAGTGAATCTTGCCTCAATTGAGGATATTATTGCGATGAAATTAAATGCAATTTCCGGAGATGGAACCAGAGTAAAAGATTTTATTGATGTTTATTACTTGCTAAAAGAATACTCGATTGATGATTTTTTGAGTTTCTATGAGAAGAAATACAGTCAGAGAAATTCAATGCATGTCCTTAAAAGTCTGAATTATTTTGATGATGTATCACTTGAAGACTGGCCAGTTTTAGTTAAAGATCCAAATCTTTCTTGGAAATCAATTATGAAAAGTATTAATGAAGCAGTTGTTTCATATACTAATAAAATTATAGGAAATAGAAGTAATAGTTAAATTTAAAATTTGGGTAAAGGCGTGGATAATTTGTGGTAAAACCGCATAATTGTATAATTTGAATTCGAAACCCATCGCTGCATAAATTTTAAATTATTTGTAAAAAGCTAAAACTTATAAAAATTCATATAATATCATGGGTACAGATATAATGCCTATTGCTAACCATTCAATAATTTTCAAGAAAAAAAGTTATTCAAAATTGGCAAAGGAAATAAGGCTAATTCTTGATAAAGAAAAGCTGCAAATCGATCGGTTGTATAATCTTTCAATAGATAAATGCCAGGATGATATCGATCAAAAGGACTGGAAATGTTATATACAAGATAATGAAGTTGGTACTGGCAAAACATTGGAATTCAGCTGGAATTCAGAAGAGCATTTCGATATTGATAAAAATAAAATAACATTTTTTAGTCCAACCTATAGATATTGGGAATGGTTCGAATCTATGGAAGCAAATCAACTGGGAAAAGTGAAAGCATATATGTTCTTTATTGTAAAGTTATTGGGAGGTGATCGTATTATTTATCTTGCCGATAATTCACATCCATTGGAGGAGTATTTATATTTTAAGGGATCGTTTGAGGAAATTGAACAAGAATTGTTAAAAAAGTATGGCCCTCCAAAAAGTTCATATCAAGAAGTCGTCGCGAATTTCCGAAGTTCATATTATATTGATCGAATCTTATAAGAATTGTTCAAGATATTTAATAATCCTTCAATGGAATTCAGGCATAAAGGACAACTTAAAACTATTTAGGGGGCTAGTACAAAAAAGCTTCGTTTTTATGAATTCTGACAAAGTGATAAGAATTTGACAAAGTTTAAATTAAAGATAAATATGTTTTACAAAATATATTATATTTGTAAATTATAATTTACATTATGGTAAATAATCAAACTATTTTATTGCCCAAATCAAAAAAAATACTGGCTGAAATGGGTAATAATATTAAACTGGCAAGGTTAAGAAGAAAACTCAGCATGGAGCAGGTTGCTGAAAGAGCCAATATAAGTCGGCCTACTCTGTTTTCAATTGAAAAGGGATCAGCCACTGTGAGCATTGGTTATTATTTCCAGGTTTTAATGGTACTGGGCTTGCAAAATAACCTTTTAGAGGTTGCTAAAGATGATGTATTGGGAAGAAAATTACAGGATGCTGACCTGACAATGAAACAAAGATCACCAAAACGAATAAAAAAACATGAGTAAAAGCACTTCAATGCTCGACATTTTTGTTTATGCGCACTGGCAGGGATTGGAAAATCCAACTTTGATGGGTATCCTGCATTCAGAGCGAATTCGCGGCAAAGAAATATTCTCTTTTGAATACGATAAAAGCTGGTTAAAGTCTGAACATTCCCAGTTATTAGATCCTGACCTTCAACTATACCCTGGTTTGCACTATTTGAACAATAATGAGAAGAGCAATTTTGGTATGTTCATGGATTCTTCGCCCGATCGATGGGGACGGGTATTAATGCAAAGACGTGAAGCAGCTTTGGCTAGGTTGGAAAACAGATCTGCTCAGAATCTTTTTGAAACCGATTATCTATTGGGGGTATATGATGGGTACCGGATGGGCGCATTGCGATTCAAGCTGGACAATAATGGTTCTTTTCTAAACGAAAACAAGGAAATGGCTGCACCTCCATGGACGTCTATAAGAGAACTGGAAGAGATTAGCTTAAGGCTTGAAGAGGATGTAGTCATAGATAATCCGGAATACCTGAAGTGGTTGAATATTCTTTTTGCTCCGGGTTCATCCTTAGGCGGAGCGCGACCAAAGGCAAGTGTTCTGGACGAGAATGGACATTTATGGATTGCCAAGTTTCCAAGCATTAGGGATCAATCTGATATCGGGGGCTGGGAAATTGTCACCTATGAGCTTGCAAAAGCTGCAGGTTTAAATATGGCAGAATGTCAAGCAAGAAAATTTTCAAGTAAGCAATATACTTTCCTTACAAAACGGTTTGACCGGACTGAATCAGGCAAACGAATACATTTTGCCTCTGCTATGACTATGCTTGGTTATCTGGATGGATACGACCATACGGATGGGGCAAGTTATTTGGATCTGGTTGAATTTATATCGTCTAATGGAGCAAACGTTAACGCCGATTTAGAAGAGTTATGGAGGAGAATTGTTTTCAGCATATGCGTTTCAAATACCGATGATCATCTGCGGAATCATGGTTTCATCCTGACTCCCGGGGGATGGGTACTTTCTCCGGCTTATGATATCAATCCTGAGGAAACAGGAATGGGATTGAAGCTCAACATTGCCGAGAATGACAATGACTTAAATTTGGACTTAGCTATGGAAGTAAATAAATATTTTCGGCTGAATGAATCCAGCGCTCATAAGATTTTAAAGGAAGTGAGAATTAGTGTGGGTAACTGGAGAAGAGTGGCTCAAAAATATGGCATATCGAAAGCTGAAATGGAATTAAAAGCAAGGGCATTTTCACGAGCAGAATAATTCTTAATAACCTCTAAGATTTTACAGCTCGTTTAAACGCGGTTTGTCGAGAGAGTGTATCTCTTAGGTGCTTTATCAAATTTCAATTCCACTATGGTGCGATTATTAGTAAGATCTTGTATTCTGAGCGAGTTGGTTTATCTTATTTCAATTCCACTATGGTGCGATTATTAGTATGAGATTACAGCAATACCTGAATAATTTAAATACATTTCAATTCCACTATGGTGCGATTATTAGTAAAACCCAACGGAGAATTTACTTTAAAGATTCTCCATTTCAATTCCACTATGGTGCGATTATTAGAAACCGGCTCCCCTCTCTTAAATCCTTTGTGATTAATTTCAATTCCACTATGGTGCGATTATTAGAAAGAAGACAAGATTAAGCTAATACAAGGATAATCAATTTCAATTCCACTATGGTGCGATTATTAGCGTTGTGAAAGCGACTTTTGAATAAATAATAAGGTAATTTCAATTCCACTATGGTGCGATTATTAGATTAACATTAACGTTGTTTTCATTTTGATTTAATTTATTTCAATTCCACTATGGTGCGATTATTAGCTTCATAACAACAAAATTCCTTTATAGTAACTTTCATTTCAATTCCACTATGGTGCGATTATTAGTGCTTCTTCTTCATCGACTTCTCCAAGTTTATATTATTTCAATTCCACTATGGTGCGATTATTAGTTTCAATATTTTCATTGATCGGGTATTTTATTCCGTATTTCAATTCCACTATGGTGCGATTATTAGTGC